>Ga0307513_10009224_pt1 | contig 12487 bp, 7 predicted proteins | sample 15_EM_MG_FD_202174 | JGI IMG/M metagenome (GOLD analysis project Ga0307513, IMG submission 202174) | Populus trichocarpa ectomycorrhiza microbial communities from riparian zone in the Pacific Northwest, United States - 15_EM | ecosystem: Host-associated > Plants > Roots > Unclassified | place... | reverse complement strand
TGAGTAAAGGGATGGGGTTGGTGCTGGCTGCCATTTCTTTCCTTTCCTTCGATCTCTGCTTTCTATCTTCTCTTCTACACCCTGTATTCAACTCGGCTTTGGAGTCATGATACAACACTGTTATTTACACACACACACACACACACACACACACACACATATATATATATATGAAAATGATGAGCCGGATCCCTCCTCGATTTTTTTCTTTTAAAAGGGAAATAATTGAGATGAAAAAGAACAGGTGGGGTGTTGCTGATGCAAGGAGAAAGGGAGCTCGTGTGGGTTCTTTAATATTCAAAGCAAAAGCCATCAAGAACAACAAGAGTGAGCTTCGCCGGCAGTATCTCATGGCCGCCTTGAAGTCAAAGGGAAAATCTTAAATATATCCCTGAATTATTGGGATTCACTTCTGACAACAAAATATTTTTTCCGGTCATATTATTTTCGGTTGGGTTTAATTTTTACTTATAAAAATAATTAAATTAAAATTTTAATAAAAATATAAATGAAAAGTCTTTAAAAATGTATGGACGTTCTCGGGGCTCCTTTGAAAGTGTGATAAGATATGGTTTAAATTTCATTTTGTTCTTATTATAGTTTTGAAAATATTTGATTAACCAATATATATCACGATTTTATATAGATTTCATCAAAAACTCTCTTTTGAAATTTTGATTAGGAAAATGCTATAATCTGTAGTTTTTTTAATTTTTTTTATTATTATTAATGTGAGTGTTCGGGTCAGCTTGCGCGTATTTCAACTAATCCTACAGGTCCTGAAGTTAATGATCATGTAAGCCTCCAATGATCCTGAGGTCTGTGGAACTCAAACTGGTAACCTCTAGAAAGGAAATTTAAGACCTGACTAATTAAGTTACACCTCTCATGATTAGTTTTTTTAAATTTATATTTTCAATCATAAAAGTTACTACAGTGCTAAACATGTAATTTTTAAAATTCTAGGACCTTTTGATGAAATTAATATAAAAAATTGTTTGGGTATAAAATTGAAACTTTTGATATAATTGGAGGGCATTTTTTGGCATTGACTAATTGTGTTGCCTCGCTATGTGGATTTTGACACGTTTATTATATATATAGGACCGGTGGACCCCCGTTAATCAGCACCCATGTGTATCCTGCTGTTTGATGTCATGGTGAATGTCACATGCCAACTAATTAATATAATTTAGACTGTACTGTATTGTTTTTTGTATTTAAAAAATGTTTTTTGAATTTTTTTATTTTAAATTATCTATATTAAAAATAAAATAATTAAAAAATTATTTTAATGGAGTAAAAAAAATTTTATGAATATTTTATGAATCAACCACCCCACAATCTTAAATGTTGACAAAATAAAAAATGCAACGTTTGCTTTTAATGTCACTTTCCATTTTTACTTTTGATTTTTTTATTAATATTAATTTACTTGGAATATAGAACATGGATTTCACGACAAGATGGATTTGCCTTTTTGTATGAATCTAATTGTTTTTATCGAAATGAAAATGAATTTTAATTTAGTACGAGAATATTTATTATATTTTATTTAATAATTAATGAGATGGCATACCCGCGCGCTATCGCGGGTTTATAAAACAAATGTACTTGATATATATATATATATATATATATATATATATATATATATATATATAAGAGATTTGAAGATCTAAAGTGAAAGAAACAAAGAGGGGAGGACCAGACTTAAAAGGTATGAATAAATGAGGGATAAAAACAAAATAAAAAAAGGAGAGAGAGAGAAGAAAATCGTCATCCCTTAAAGGAGGAGAGTTAAAAGAAAGAAAACGGGAGAAGAAGAGTCATTCATTGCCTCTTCATTTTCTCTCAAGAACAAACAAGGAGAACCACATGCAATCCACCATACGAGAGGAAACTAAGAGGGTGAGGGAAGATTTAGACATCAAAAGACAAGACAAGAGAAGAAGAAAGCCAAGAAGGAGCTGACGACAGCAAGGGAAGAAAAGAAGAACAATCGAAACATTTGAGGGAGAAGGGGGTTTCAAAGAGCAGAAAACACTACTAGGACAAACCTTCTATAGCAATTTCAAACATTCTGGGTAAGTTGCATGCAAGAAAATATCAGCCTTAAGCTAAGTTCTTGAGAAAATTTTTGTGATATTTTTGACCCAACTAGAGGACAAAGAAACTAGGGGAAGGTCTGCAGACCTTCAGTAAAATATGAACAGAGAGGGAGGAGAAATATGTTGATACTAATTAAGCATACATGTTGTGAGACAATGTTGAATTTCATAAAATTATGATATGCTAATATTTGAAAACATATGAACAACCTTGTTACACAAATTCTTGTGAAGCCTAATCCCTAAATGTACTATAACCTTATGTGTGATTGTTAACGTGAGAAAATGATGAAATTTCGTGGGTAATAGCGGATGAAGAAAGGAAAAGAAATGCATAAAAAATGATGGCTTATGTGCTGAACACCCAAACCGAGAGAAAATCTGGGTTGTTGTGTTAATTAACTTGCGCCCAGGAATTGACATAGATAGAGGCATAATCTGGAGTATCTCCTTTCATAGAAGTTGTAGTCTGAGATGTTATCTTTCCAACGAATCCAACCTCGCTTAATATGGAGCTCTAGATATAGGTAAACATATGAGGGGAGATCGAGTTATCATCCCTGTTGACATATTCGGCCAAGTTGATAAAATGACAAAATTTAGCCACGTTAAGAATAGAATTTGTTTTGCCTCCCTTTGTAAAATGTGTAGCATCATGTCCTGAATTCCAAAAAGAAATAAACCATATTTGAAATTGAATTAGTGATGTTTGTTATGACTGCTAATGAACCGAAATCCTAAAAGATAATAATGAGAGGGTAAATGTAAAAATAATGGTAAAAAAGAAATGAATGTTGTCACCATTTCTATTACTATGTTGCGAAATGTGATTGAGAATGGAATAATGATGGGTATTTGTGGATTCAAGAGGAATCGCAGAAGGAGTACAACAACATCAAGAGATGCAAGCTGAGCTTCAATAGTAGCTAGGTATTCTACACATATATCTTTCTAAGTTAATACGATTCTAGTTATCTGTTGGGATTATATATCATGTGCCTATGAATGAGACCGAAAAGAGAAAAGATGAAATGACATGAATAAGAACTGGAAAACTAGATTTGATTTATGAGTTCCTCTAAAGAGAATGGACGAAAATAATGAGTTTTCATGGAAAATTGTCCCTTGGATTTGATTAGCCAGTCCCCAAATACGGGAGGCTAATGATGTTAGCCAGGTTGGCTAACATCGACATGACCAATACGGAGAAGGAGAAACATTAGACTTGATTAACTATTCGGGTTAAGAATAGTTAATGATATCGTCGGTTGATGTCAGTATCGACAAACTCATAGAACTTGATTAGCTTTCTTGAGGTGAAAGCTAATGATGTTAAGAATTCTTAACATCAACATACCTGAGGATATTCCAAGGTAATATGGAACACTGATTAACTATTTCGGTTCAGAAATAGTTAATGACATGAACGAGTTATGTTGGCGTCAGCATTCCCATGAACTTGATTAGTCGATTCGAAAATGGGTGACTAAAGATACTAATGTGAGTCATTAGTATCGGCAATGACCTCCCCGGATTGGGAAAAAGTGGCACAATGTTGTGCTCCTAATGAAATTTGAGATGTTTTTGAAATGAAAAATAATAGGTGATCCTCAGAAGAATAAATAAGGACATAATCATAGAAGGCAAATTAATAATTCAAAAAGCCATTGTTATGCATGGATTAATATATGATTAAATATATATGCATATATCATGTAAATTTCCCTTTTTTATTTTATTATATGCTTATTTTAATTATTCTAAAAATTATAAATTGTAGGTCCTTCCCACTCACGTCAAGAGTAGTATTTAGGTCCCCTGGTTTTCTTTTGCATGAATTAAGAATGTAAGAATTACCTATATATTTTGTTCTTAAGTAACCATGTAACTCAGGACGTAATTGTGTCATCCTTGTAATTTTATGTTTGGAATACTAGATTGTATTATTTTGTATTTGGAATTCAAATGTTTATATGCTTCTTTTATTTGTTAAATTATGTATGTTAAATATGAAAGAAATTGAGTAGACAAAATGTCATATCTATGTTCTTGAATATATTATTGAGTTGGACTTGTTGTGATTGCAATATGATTGAGATGTGAGTATAAGATGTGTACAGGATGATAGTCAATAACTTGGGACCTCCGGGTATAGGGGAGACTCTGCCGAAATTTCGGTGAAAATTTTAGGAAACCTTAAATAATGGAAAAAAAAATTTACCCACAAATTCGGTAGTATAATCGTGTTGTTTAATCCCGGAAATGAGAATGCTACAATTTGGTATTAGAGCCTCTGGTAGAAATTTCAGGAACTGAAGTAACGATGTGGTTTTGGAAAATATATTGTAGGATATTTTGTACATGACAATGAGTAATGACATACTCATCTCCCATGAGAAGGAGAAAGTATGACTCATTGGATGGTAACGAAGCTGAAGGGGATCCGTTGATGGACACTACCTCTCATTTACCTGCAACATCAACCCATTCTGAGAAGGGAGAATCAGGAGGGCATCAAGATGACCCGGCACCCCGTCGGGCAGAAGTGTTGCTACGCAGAGCAACGGGTGGTCAGGGACCAGAAGATAGGCCTCCACCGGCTACACCGATGGCCACACCAAATCCATATTCGAACCCTTCTTTTCTGGAGCAACTGGTCAAGGTAATAGCAGCAGGGATAACTGCAGGAACGTCCAGTCCTGCCTCTCGGCAGAGAGAGTGGTTACCCTGGTTCAATGGGTGATGGGTATGTGAGAAATGGGTTGTACAACCTATTCAGGGGAAGAAGACGTTGAATTAGCAGGACATTGGTTGAGAAAAGTAGAAAAGGGTTATAGATCATATGCAAGTGCCAGAGAAAACCCAGGTGGACTGTGGGACCCAATTGTTGACAGAAAGTGCCCACTCCTTGTAGGAAACTATCAGAGAAAGGAGAGCAAGAGAAAGGTTGAGCTGAAAAGATTTTCCAGAGGAATTTAAAGAGAGGTATTACTTTTAGCAGCACAGAAAGAAAAAAAGAGCATTATCGAGTAGAACGGTTCTGGAATACGATGGGAAGTTCCAGGACTTATCTATCTTTGTCATCACCTACCTCTCCACCAAGCATCATCGAGTAGAACGGTTCTGGGATAGACTGAGATAGGAGTTGAAGATAATATTAGTAGTTATGCAATTTTAGTTCGTCTGGGATCTAGTGCGGGCAACGCAGGGTATGAAGAGGGTGATGAATGATACTCCGAGGCCAGCCAGTGAACATAGTCAAATGATAGGGTTTAAGAGAAAGGACTTTGTACCTCTGCTAGGGAGAGCTCCATATCCGAAGAAGGGTAAATAGTAAGTCTTTCGGGCAACTCCAAAATGAAGGGGGAAGTTTTGTTCATGAAGGGAGTTCAAGGGGAGCTAGACGTGCCGATACTAGGGGATATATTAGGGGTCAGGCTCAGCAATGAGCCATTATTGCAAGAGGACCCGCGAAACAAAAGGGACCCACCTTGTGTATGAGGTGTAATCAGAAACACCCCGGGGACTGTTTTGCAATCCTGAGAAGATGTTTTATTTGTATAGGCGAGGGGCACCGATGGAGAGATTACCAATGCTTGGGGAGAGGATGCTTCCACTATGGGGATACAGGTTATAGAAGGAGGGAATGTCCACGTATGGCCACTGAAGGGGTACAAAGACAAGGGGCTACCATACAAAGCCAATAGCAATCAGTGATAGTGGATCGACCTGTACGACCTACTAAATCGAGAGCAAGTGCCAATAGGGGTCGACCCTGGTTCCAAGAAGAGAGGACTCAGAACAAGATATACCACATGACTCAAAAAGATGTTGGGGCGATGCGAGATGTTGTAGCAGGTACATTATAACTAGGCTCAATACAAGTTTATACTTTAATTGATCATAGAGCTAGTCATTCTTTTGTGGCTTATCAAATTGTGAATAATTTAAATGTGCCACCAAGTAGACTAAGTGTAGGAATGACAATTAGTATGCCCTTAAAAGAAAACATAGAAATTGACGATGTATATAAAGGTGTGGTATTATACATCGAGGGGGGGAATTGAGGGTGAACCTTATGCTATTAGAATTGTATGACTTTGATTTGATTCTGGGTATGGATTGGTTGAGTAGACATAAAGCACAGGTGGATTGCTTTACTAAAATTATGGTTATCCAAGGGAAGGGTGAGAAAAGGGTAGTATTTAGGGGAGAGAGAAGGGTAGTCTTAAATTCTATAATTTTAGACATGATGGTCGAGAAATTGATTAGAAAAGGGTGCCCTACATAGTTGTCTTATGTAAAAGAATCAAATAAGGGAAGTATAGAATTAGCGGATATTCTCATTATAAGAGAATTTATGGATGTGTTTTCGAAAGAGTTACCTGGGCTACCTCCAATTAGGGAGATTGAAGTTTCCATTGAAACCCTTCAAGGGGTCAACCCTATAGCACAATCCTCTTATAGGTTGGCTCTCATAGAACTAGCTGAACTGAATATTCAACTTGAACAATTGTTGGACAAAGGATTCATACGGCCAAACAACTTGTCTTGGGGAGCCCCGATATTATTTGTGAAGAAAAAAGATGGCACATTTTGGTTGTGTATTGACTATCGTCAGCTGAATAAAGTGACTGTAAAGAACAAGTGTCCATTACTACGAATAGATGACCTGTTTGATCAGTTGAATGGTGCGATGGTGTTTTCTAAGATAAATTTGAGGTCGGGGTACCATCAATTAAGAATAAAAAAAAATAGGGCATACAGAAAACTACCTTTAGGACCCGTTACAAGCATTATGAATTTTTAATGATACCTTTTAGGTTGACAAACGCCACCGTAATATTTATGGACTTGATGAATCGGGTGTTTTGGCTTTATCTAAATAAATGTGTGGTGGTGTTTATTGATGATATATTGGTGTATTCTAGCTCCTATTTAGAACACGAGCAACACTTTAGGAAAGTGTCGGAAACATTGAAGAAGAATAGACTATATGCAAAGCGGGATAAATGTGACTTTTGGCTCAAGAAAGTAGTATTTTTAAGGCATGTTAACTCCACGGGAGAAATATTTATGGATCCAGGAAAAGTAGAGGTTGTTTTAAAATGGGAGAGACTTAGAAATATGATGGAGATTTAGAGTTTCTTGGGCCTTGTGGGGGTATTATAGGATATTTATCGAAAGTTTTTCTACAATAGCATCACCTTTGACCAAGTTAACCTGTAAGGAAGTAAAGTTTATTTGGTCGAAAGAATGTGAGGAGAGTTTTCAGTAGTTGAAAGAGAGACTCACCTCCGCCCCGATGTTGACTCTTTCTTCGAGAACAGAGGGGTTCGTGGTATACAGTGATGCTTCAAAGAGAGGTCTAGGATGTGTGTTAATTTAGCATGGGAAAGTGATCATCTATGCCCCTAGACAACTGAAGCCACATGAAATGAACTACCTAGTCCATGACTTAGAACTTGCGACAGTAGTATTTGCCCTACGAGTATGGATACATTACCTATATGGGACGCAAGTTCAGATTTTTACTGATCATAAGAGTTTGAAGTATCTAATGTCATAAAAAGAGTTAAACATGGCAACGGAGATGGGTGGAATTGATAAAGGATTACACTTGTATGATTGATTATCATCCGGGTAAGGCCAATGTGGTAGCATATGCTTTGAGCAGGAAGGAGAAAGTGGTGGTTGATGATTTGGGGAATAAAGAACAAGAAAGTTTAATATAGTTGAAAAAGATGAGTTTGCAGCTAAGTGTGGGTCCAGAAGGGTCAATTCTAGCTCAAGTAAAAATTCAATCGATGCTTCGAGATAAAATCCCGGAAGCTCAGCTGGCGGAGGAGAGAGTAGGAAAAATCAAGGAACAGATAAATCGGGGCATAAAGATACCTTTTCAAATTTTGCCAAGAGGATTGGTGGCAATGGGCAAATTGGTTTACTTGCCTAAGAATAAGTTACTAAGGCCTCGTTTGTTTGTTGGAAAGTGGTTTCCTTTTGGAAAGTGAATTGCGGGAAAGTGTTTTCCATTGACCAACTTTTCTAATGGCAAACAAACACAGGAAAGTTTGGAAAGTGGTTTCCTGGAAATCACTTTCCGGGAAACAAACATACCCTAAAGGATGAAATCTTGAAAGAAACTCATGAATCTCGAGTTACAACTCACCCCGGAAGCACCAAGATGTACTGGGATTTAAAGGAATATTACTGGTGACTGAACATGAAAAGGGAGATACAGAATGTGTCAAGATGTGGGATATGCCAGCAAGTGAAGATAGAGCATCAGTGGCCACACAAGATTAATATTATTATTGATATTATAAATATTATTAAATTTGAAATAAATATTATTACTATCGAAAAAACATTGATTTGATTTAAAGGGTAAAAAATCAATTATTGTTGTTGTTGTTGTTGTTACTACTAACTTGGGTTTGACATCTCCTTTCAGACCCAAGAAACTTGGGTCTAGAATGAGGCGCCTGACCTAAGTTGCTTGGGTGTGGTAGGGGCATAGATCCAAGTCCCTTGGGTCTTATAGTCCTGTCTGGCCCAAAACTCTAGGGTTCGGCGGTGGACCCAAAGATATTGGGTCCGACATCAGGAACTAAGGCTCTTTGGTCTAGCATCTGGACCCAAGGTTTTTGTGTCCGGCGTTGCAACAAGATCCAAGGCTCTTGGATCTAGCATTTAAGAAAGGTCCAAAGCTCTTGGACTTGGTGTTGCAACCAGACCCGCTTAAACTTGAGTAAGTTTAATATTATTATTAATATTATAAATTTTATTATTTGTATTATAAATATTGTTATTTTTATTATAATTAATATTATTAATATAATAATTAATATATTTGTAAAAAATATCATTAATATTGAAAAACAAGAATAGATTTGATTTGAAGAGTAAAATTAAAAATTATTATTATTATCATTAATAAATTTGAAAAAAAAAATATTACTATCAAATAAAAACAATAAATTTTATTTAAAGGGATTAAAAACTATAAAAACTTGGGTCAGATAAATTAATATTATTATTAATTTTATAAATATTATTAAATTTGAAATAAATTTTATTACTATAAAAAAACATTAATTTAATTTGAAGGATAAATTAATTATTATTATTATTATTATTATTAACTTGAATCTGACATTCTCTTATAGACTTAAGAAACTTGGAACTTGAAAGAGACTCCTGACCCAAGTTGTTTGAGAGTGGCAGAAGCGCAGATCCAAGTCCCTTATATTACAACCTCAATTATATAAACTTAAATTATATGACATATATTCGTAGTTACTAATATATATATATATATATATATATATATTACTGAAATTTTAGCAAAGTTTTCTTTGCATTTTTTTGATATCAACTTATCGACTTAATTATTTCTCAACCTGTAACATCAATCACAATATTCATCCCATCATTTGAACTTTCAAAACTCAAGCATATATCAATATTTTATTTTTTATTTTTTATAGAACAATTTTTAAAAGCTAATTAATTCATAGCATGCATCGCCTTTTTTTAAAAGAAAGGTAATTGTTTTTAAAATATATATACAATCAACCATAATTCAACTTACTAATAAAAACAACATTATAAAATTACATCATACATAAGTTAATAAGTTAAACATTACAATTCTTAAACATAAAAGTGTATTACAACAAAATATTAGTTCTTCTAATTACATCAATCTCTTAACAAAATTATTTATCCATGCATCTACTTTCCGGTTCGATGGTGCGATGTACCTAAAAACATGATCACATTAAACATGATTAAAATTACACATTTCTACAAATAATTGATTAAGGACTAACTATTAATGTACATTGAAGTAATTCTCGCATCATTTAATGAATTATCTTATAAAATATTTTAGTAATTTAATAATTTAATAAATTCTTTTCTAGATAAAGAGATAAATTTATAGAAAATACCAAGAGTGTCTCCAACAAACCCATATATTTAACTTCAATTTAAATCGATTAAATTTTACAATTTATCTATTACACCGAGTAATTATTCTATTAACCCATAAGTTAATTCTCTTAAGATGTCTATTCATCATAATGTTATTTTCAATAACCAGAAAATAATCTTCTTGACTCATCAATTCAACAAAGCATTATTTCTTGTAACTAGGATATAATCTCCTCGACTCGCCCATTCAACAGGGCATTATTTTGTCTCCCTTTCTTTCTTTATTTTTTACTTTATACTAAAATTACAATATACAAATATTTCTTTTACTATCATTTAAAAATAAGCTATTTAATTACTTTAAGGTGTCAAACACCTACCTAGCATCTGTGCATGTGAAGAGGTCCCTTGTTGCTGATTAGGTCATGCAGCCTTCTCTATTCCAACACAATTACTACATCATTATTCATTCATTTGAACCGATAAAATTATAATAACAATTAAATATTTATTGATTAAATCAAACACCCTTAATTAAGTTCAATTAAACTTTTAATTCAAGAAAGATAAAACCCCATTTTAAATTATTTATTCATTTCATTTTTATTTTTATTTTTACAAAAGTCATTATTCAATTTAACCTATCAACATCAATTATCTTCAATTTGGCAAGATTTCTCAATAATATTATCAAAACTCAATTTTTTAATTTTCTTCTTCTTTTAGTTGAAATTAACCTAAGGAAGAAAGTGAAGATTTTTCTTTTTTCTTTGAAAAATTCTTACTCATTTCACATAATAACAATTATAAACCTATATCTTCCCTCATTTTCCAAACAATTATATTAAAATCTTAAATCCCATAAATTTTTCCTCTTTTGGCTTAAAGTTCAATAAAAAGGGGGAAAATAATTTTGTTCTATTTATTTAAAATTAAACACTTACCCAATCATAATTCATGCCTTCTAACATGGTTCAATCATAATTTGTATTATTTCCATAATTTATAACATAAACCTACAATTTTACATAATCACAATTTTACATAATTTTTCTTTTTTGGCTGAAAGTTCAATAAAAAAGGGGAAAATAATTTTGTTCCTTTTATTTAAAGTTAAACACTTACCCAATCATAATTCATTCCTTCTAACATGGTTCAATTATAATTTGCATTATTTCCATAATTTATAACATAAACCTACAATTTTACATAATCATAATTTTGCACAATCCTTCATCAACATAAAATTAGAGGAATAAATCACTTGGAACATATTATTTACCCCACTTTGATAAGAATTTAAGAAAAGAATACAAGAAAAATCAAGTTTTCTTCTCCTCCATCTTCAAACCTTAGCTTGAATTTCTTTTTCCAAAGCACTCACTACCTTAAAATCACCTTCTCTAGATATTTAACTAAGTTAATCACTATAATTACTTATTTTTATTGGTGAAATCAACAAGAACTTGAGTAGAAAAATCACACAATTTCTCCATCTCTCTTTATTTCAAACTATCGGCCAAGAGAAAAAATAGAGCATTTATAGTCTAGTTTTTTTATATATTTACAGATTGACCCTCATTAACTCTTAATTCTATTTTTGTCCCTCAATTCTTCTTTTTACTTAATTTACACCATAATACCTTATCTTTTATTCGGTTGTATCCATTTACAATACCTGAAATCCTTTTGTTTAATTTATTCGATATTTTATTTATTTTGTTCAGATTATAATTTATCGGGTTTCCACACATTGGGTCTTGCAGCTTCGCTTAGCCCAAGACACTTGGATCAGGTGTCCGGACCAAAGGCAAATGGGTCCACATCAAGACACAATGCTAATGGGTCCGATATTCTGACCCAAGTCTAATGGGTACAGCGTTGTACCCAGACTCAAGGCTCTTGCGTTTAACATTTAAGAGGGGCACAAAACTTTTGGATCTGGTGTTACAGTCAAACTCATTTAAACTTAGTTAAGTTTAATATTTTTATTAATATTAAAAATATTTTTATTTGTATTATTAAATATAATAATTAATAAATTTAAAGACAATATTATTAGTATTCCAAAACAATATTTCATTTGAAAGATAAAATTTAAAATTATTATTATTATTATTATCATTAATAAATTTGAAAAAAAATATTATTACTATAAAAAACTATAAATTATTTTTTAAAAAAAATTAAAAAATATATGTGAACTTGGACTAGATGAATTATATATTTTTATTAATAATATTATAAATATTATTAATATGATATTGTAGCTGACCCAACACTCTTGTACATAATATTATAGCCACATCCGATGTTTTTTTGGTTCTAACCACAACGGAGGCCCAAAAACATTGAATCTTAGATTTTTTAAAAACAATTTTATGAAAAAAAAGATTTACCCGTGAGATAGCATAGACAACCAGGCTAAATTCCGCAGC
>Ga0307513_10009222_pt1 | contig 12487 bp, 14 predicted proteins | sample 15_EM_MG_FD_202174 | JGI IMG/M metagenome (GOLD analysis project Ga0307513, IMG submission 202174) | Populus trichocarpa ectomycorrhiza microbial communities from riparian zone in the Pacific Northwest, United States - 15_EM | ecosystem: Host-associated > Plants > Roots > Unclassified | place... | reverse complement strand
CAGCCTCCTCTGTTCCTCAAATTGTAAGTATTTCAATTGTTTTAAATTTTTTATCAAATTTTACTGCGTATTGATAGGAAACCAACAGAGGCGGTGACTCGAGTATTTGAGTCGCCTCCTCCATGTCTTCTCCTTTAAAATCAGTCTCGGGCATGCCTGCTCGCAGCCCACCCCTACCTTTGACGTCGAAGCCACCGCCCACCGCTCTTTTAACAACACCAACCATGCACCACAACACAACCACCAGCCACATGAGCTAACACGAGCCCGCCGTTTCAAACTGGACCCCACTGCTTCAAATGCGAGCCCACCGCTTCGAACCTGAGCCCACCGCTTCGAATGCGAGCCCACCACTTCGAACCTGAGCCCACCGCTTCGAACGCGAGCCCGCCGCTTCGAGCCTGACCCCACCACTTCGAACGCGAGCCCGCCATTTCAAGCCCAGCCCCACTGCTTGGCACACGAGCCCGCCGTTTCAAGCCCGACCCCACTGCTTGGAACACAAGCCCACTGTTTCAAGCCCTTCCCCACTGCTTCGAACGCGAGCCCGCCGTTTCAAGCCCGACCCCACTGCTTCGAACGCGAGCCCGCCGTTTCCAACCCGACCCCACTGCTTGGAACACGAACCCACCGTTTCCAGCCTGACCCCGCTGCTTGGAACACGAGCCCACCGTTTCCAACCCGACCGCACTGCTTGGAACACGAGCCCGCCGTTTCCAACCCGACCCCACTTCTTGGAACACGGGCCCACCGTTTCCAGCCTGACCCCACTTCTTGGAACATGAACCCACCGTTTCCAGCCTGACCGCACTGCTTTGAACTTGAGCCCACCCGACTGCACTGCTTGGAACGCGAGCCCGCTGTTTTGAACCCGACCCCACTGCTTGGAATGCGAGCCCGCCGTTTCAAACCCGACCCCACTGCTTCAAACATGAGCCCGCCGTTTCGAACCTGCCCAAACGCGAGCCTGCCATTTCGAGCCCACCCCCACTGCTTCGAATGCGAGCCCGCCGTTTCTAGCCCGACCCCACTGCTTCAAACACAAGTCCGCCATTTCGAGCTCGACCCCACTACTTTGAATGCGAGCCCACCATTTCGAGCCCAATCCCACTGCTTCGACCCCACTACTTTGAACACGAGCCCACCATTTTGAGCCCAGTCCCACTGCTTCGAACGTGAGCCCGCCGTTTCCAACCCACCCCATTGTTCTGACTGCAAGCCCGTTGTTTCAAACACAACGAATGCGATCCTATCACCTCAAACACAGCCCCACCGTTTCAAATGTGGGCCAATTTTTTTGAGCACAACCCCGTCATTCCAAATGCGAGCCCATCGTTTTGAGCATGACCCATCATTCCAAGAACAAGTGCATTGTTTTGAATGCGAGCCCACCGAACGTGAGTCCATTGTTTCGAACACAACCCCATTCCTAACGCGACCCCGTCATTCTGAATGCAAACCCATTGTTTCAAACATGACCCTGTCATTTCGAATGTGGGCTCATTGTTTCGAATACAATCCCATCCATCATTTCAAATATGAGCCCATCATTTATCATATGTGTCCATTTTTTTCAAGCAGATTAATCTGTCCTTTTCGAACCTTGTCATGTTGAATACAAGTCTCTTATATCATAGTTCCAATAAATTGCTGCATTCCCATGTACACACTAGCTAGCCTCACAAGTACAACTAGTAATCGAACAGATGGAATGTCATGAGCAGTCAAGGGGGTGCCGGGATCGGAGAAAAATACACGAGGTCGATTTTGGATGTAAATTAGGCTGGGAAATCGATTTCCGAGGTTTTTAAGTGAATTGGATGAAATTTGAGGGAGATGTGTGAGGTTTTATGTTTCAGGCACGAGTTACTATATATGTATTAAATGCGTCTATATAAGGAAATATCACGTGATAGTTAGTCCAAAGATTGCCCAAATTTTTTTTGAAAAAGATGCGCATTGCGTCAATAAGTCGAAAACAAAACAGAAAAAAAAAGATTCCCACGAAATATAAATGTATGAATATCTCACTCAATTTTCATCCTATTCACTTAAAAACTTCGGAAATCGATTTCCCAGCCTAATTTACATCCAAAATCGACCTCGTGTATTTTTCTCCGATCCCGGCACCCCCTTGTGAGCAGTGTAGGACATGTAAATATACTACTAAAAGATTTATTGACTTGAATAGCTTGTGGATGGAGGCTAAAACCAAGCGATAGCGAAGAGAATGTGGCTGGAGCCCATGAACTATATTTAGAGGCTTTGGGCGGCGAGGTGTCACTTGCCGGACAGCGGCTTCCGAAATTGGAAGGTCACATGATTTATTTAAACCCCGCTCCGTAGTGAACCGTAGTGAGACACCGGTATGATTCGCGAGCCTGAAAGTTTTCCAGCTCTACTTGTACTTGTTTGGTTCACATGTCCTAACAAAAACATCGAGTTCTCGAGGACCACCGCAATTGATGACGCATCAAACTACATTTGTCGTCCTTCCCACTCCCTCCTCGTTGCATCGTTTAGTGCCTCAAGCTCAAGCCTTGTCATTTCTCTCCTCAACACCTTGGATGGACGGTTTTGAAAGAGATTATCGTCGAAGTCTCTTAGCAGCCATATGGTGTTCCTTCCCCTGCTTCGTGAAAGTGCCACATATGCGGAGAATGGAGAAAGCGTCCCTGTAGGTGGCTTCCCAATGTCAATAATAATGTATTCAATGGTTTGACCTTGGGACTTGTAGTCTGTAAAAGCATATCTGGCAGTCATGGCACATTAGCGCCTTGTGATTTTGAAGGCTTTTCCCATTCTGCCTGTTGCTGTAAATTTGACTAGCGACGGAGTGATCGGTATGACTCCAGGTGGCAGACCCTCAAAGGTCAGCTTCGTTTTCTTGTCTGGTTTGAAGAGTATCATAGCAGGTGGATATTTCAGCTTGATGACACTGTCCTCGTCAGGAACAGATAAACCTTCTCGTTCATCTAGAACTATGTCATGAATTTGGCCCCACGTTCCGTTAGCTACGTCGGCCTCCGTCGCAAGGTTTAGCAGCACCATGGCTTTCATACCGATTGCCATCCAAACAAACACTGGCAGCTTTCCTGTTTTTTTGTCATCTAGGCCTGTGGTCGCCAGTTTCGCTTCCATCGATAGGGTCTCTCCGTTTCACGATGTGTCCTCAGCCGTCATTAAATATTGCTGGTTTCCAGTTTTTGCACAGTGTTTGGCTATCGCATGTTCATTCCATAGGTTTCTGACACTGTGCCTGGGTGTAACCAGTATCGCTTCATCCCACAGAGCTTTCGAGAAATCTGGGACATCGCATTCAGGGTTGGTGAGCACTAATTTCCATATTTCATCGAGGTCGTTTTGGTTGCATTCGCCCACTCGCAATCGACTCAATATGTTGGCCCAGACTTCGTCTCTAATTCTGTTTTGCTTGTCCAAGATGACGACCTTGTCAAATTGTAGGAATATTTCCCTTCCGATTAGCGCACATTTACTGTCTTTGTCTGGTCTGTTGACATATAGGGCGCCTGTGGGATTGGTTACCGGAGGAAATTGGTGGAAATCCCCAGATTTGATGATGTGCATCGATCCAAAAGGTTCGTGTGGTCGGTTTTTGCCTTCTAGCGCTCGCGACTTCGCTATTATTTCAGACAGACAGCAAGCTGTAGTTTTGTCCTCCATTGATATTTCGTTGACAATCAAGAATTCTTTTCCTTGGATGTTTCAGTTGATCTTTCCAGCCAATCATCGTCTTTAGGTAAATTGTGGCCTAGGCCAGCCCATGAATGTAGGGTGTAGGCCCCTATATCCGAAGCTGCAATTCCCGTGGTCACGCATTTCGCCAATAAATTCAACTTGTTGTAATGTCGGAAGGTCTCCGTGATTGCCCCAATAAGCGTTGTTTTCCCAGTCTCTCCTTGCCCGAGTATAAGCATCCTAAGTTGCTCAGCTTGTCCTGATACTCGCTTATGTTAGTGGTTTATTGTTTCATTGTTTTTTTTTTAATTCACCTGCTAAATGCTCTTTCAGCTTTTCCCCGATGATGTCATGCACTCTTCGCTGCTGTTCATTCAACTTAGCCAGCTCCACCCTTGTAACACCTTCCCCTCCTCCTTGTTGCTGGACCTCCGGCACAGTTGCTCTGATATTGTGCGTCGTTTCTGCAGTTTCTACAGGGTCCGCATGCGCAATCAATGATCCTACTTCGTTGATTTCATCTGCTATGTTTATCGTCCCAAATTCATTCATTTGTTCGTGGGTGATGGCCTTGAGTTGCTTCTCCCATGCAGTTATCTTCTCCGCCTCATCAGATTTCATCGCCCTGGCTAAACGTGTGCTGCCGGTACTGGGCTCCGCGTCCTCGAAGAATCCAGCATTGTACCCCAACCACACCGCACTTTCGCTGAGGGCATTATTCTCCCAGATCATCGCATTCTCGCAACTCAACTTGGAATTAAATTTTATTTTTGAACATCAGGTCCTTGGACCACACACAGATGTCATTCTGTTCAAAGATGGAAAAACGACCCGTTTCTTTTGGGCACATCCCATGCTCCGACCTCCAACGATCTGTGGAAAGTGTCATTGCTTCATGCCCTGGAAGGATCCCGATGTAAAGACCACTGCATAGAGAAGAGTAATCACAATTTACATTTTGAAGTTTTCTAAATAAATATCACAATTTTGCAACAATTTTGAGTCAGTAACAGTTTGTGACAGCAAGGCTCATTCGACAAAGTCGAAACTTTTATAAGGATATAAGATGGAAATGACAATGCACTATTGTAGGATTCACCTTAATTTTGGGAGGAACTGGTCACGTCGATGCGTCCTTATCTAAATTAGCATCACGTGAATGTTCATTACTTAAGAATGGCATTCTATTTATTGCACCCCCGATTCTTTCATTCTCCACCAGTCGTATCACCTTCAACCAAATATGTTTTAAAATGCCCCCAAATTCAAGCGAGCGACGTTGCTCTGGCTGTGGAGGCGCCTCAAACGATATATCGTGGTGACGGATGCCAGAAGAGGGTGAGTTTTGAAAAGGTCCATATGTGACATAGCTCATTCCTTAGGCTTGTGGGGATTATGTTGATTTGATAGGATTGGAAGCTACATTAAAAAAATATTATGGAAGGTGCGTACATTGAACAGCCTTTATGTAACCTAAGTCGTCTAACCCTTTTTGTTTTTTTCTGAAAAGGATGCTTACACATTCGACCTCAGGCTCATTAGTACCTGCAGCCCCGTCATGAAATGCCCATTCGATGTCCCGGCCTACTATACCTTCCGCCAACTGCATTATATGCTTCAATACGCCACGGGACCTTGGGACTGTAGTATGTATGCACCTGCGCGAGTTCTCCTTTTAACACTCCACGACCACTACCACCATCCCTACCATCTACGCCTGGGCCGTCACGGCATCAGGACGTGTTTACGAAAAGGAATGGAAAAGAAGTGTTACAGATCGGACCGAGGAGGTTATACGAAGTTACGCGGATGCTGATGCCTGGATTTGCAAGATTGGAAATGGAGGATAGTGTGCTGCTCCAGGACGTGTTTGATCCAGCTACGAAGCTGTATGAGCTCGTTGCTCCGTTTGGGGAGGTGTATCCCTTGATGTATGTGTACTGACTTTGGGGTACTGTAATCTGCTTCTTTATTTTGGTTCCATTCGTTCTGAGATGAATGTGACAGGACTTTTGGGAACACCAACTGTTATTCAAAGGAAAGGCACTCGCATGTGAGGAACGTCCCTTATCCAGCTCATGATGGAAACCGAGCTCTTGCGATGATCATTGGTAGAAGGAAACTCAGGTCTCGATGCGAAATTCGATCCATTCAAAGCCTAACGTAGTACAGATGAATTATGAGAGGCGTTGGCAAAACCATTTGGAACATTATATGCAGATGGAGGGCGAGGCTGAGGATTGGTTGTGCGAAGAGTGCGTGGATCGATTCTTTTTTTGAAGCATTGAGATTGAATTGGGTGCATCGCAGCTATTCCATGTGCGATACCATGAGGCTCTCTGGAAGGATGGACAAGACAAAGGGTTTATTCTTGACCAAGAAGCATGTGAAAATATTCAATGGCAGTGGTGAAAATCAGGGCGCAAGTGTACTACCCACGAAAAATGTCCTCACTGATTATGACATTATTGGGCGAGTATCATATCTTAGGTACGTTTCATCCTCATGATTACAAGGCCACACTAAACAGTAACCGATAGTTGTCTAAATCACACCGAGACAGCGAAGATCAGATGAAGACCCCATCACACAAAGAAGTCCTCATTTTGAGACCTGGACTAGTCACCAACGGTACTACAATAATGCCAATTCCATGCACGTAAATCCCATTCAATGCACACAGAATTCAAAAAGAAATGGCTGGTCACCCCACATCAGAAAGTAGGCTAAAATAGCACCTAGTCGAATCATATAAAGCCCACTCAAAGTAAGCTAACAGGTACTACAGCATCTCCCACAAAAATCCCGACTCAGAGCTCGACGCTAAGCCAACTGCTTCTAATCAAGATGCGATTCATAATGATCACCACAGTCGCCGCCAGTGTGGCACTTGCCATCGCCATGCCTACCTTGGATAACAGTCAAGCGCACCTATGCAATTCAGACACTGCTTCCAACCCCCTGTGCTGTGCTACTGACATCGTCGGCGTTGTTAACCTGGACTGCTCTCCTCGTGAGTTTTTGCTTCGACTTGGAATCAAAGGCACTTGCTTATCAACTTTACTTTACTTACAGCCCCTACCCTACCTAATGATATTCCCGACTTCAACAAGATTTGTGCCACCTCCGGCCAGCGAGCCAGGTGCTGCCTCCTTTCACTCGTACGTAAATTTTATTTTATACGCTGTCCGAGTCTTCAAACCTGATGCCACATAAATAGCTTGGCATCGGTGTCCTTTGCTCTCCTCCCATCTAAATGTTGGAGACTCTGACTCAAGGATAGGAAGGTATAGGAGTCATAGAATTATTTTAAAAAGTGACAGAAAATAGGAGATAAAAAAAATTGGCTGGATTTTGTGATGTGTGCAGATATAAGAAAATGATACCGCGTATTTAGAGGAAGAAGCGGCAAGGGCCAGAAACGCTAACCTGACCATGCGCACGAATGTACCACCCCACCGATCGAACGATATTGCAACAATTGTGCGATTTTCTTCAAATTTTCTTTTGCGGCTTCATATTAAATTATGATGACTCTTCAGATGGAAATTGATCATGGCCTTGTGTGTGGTCAGAATACCTAGGATCTGCACAACACAGTGAGATTTTAGTGGAGTGTGTGGTCCCTTGGCTTTCTACCCTGAATGATCATGCGTGGACTCCGTACTCCGAGGCGTCCCATGCTCTTCTTGAAGTGATCGCCGGTATGACACTTGTCAGGTCGTCCCACGAGTATCCCTCGCTCGGCCAATATGTCGTCAGTGTTCCTGCATCGGCGTCCTCGAATGTGCGTTTCTTTTGCATATTACTAACTTTCCTTCCCTTTCTATATTTCCTTCCCCTTTCTTACCTTCCAAATTCTCCCTTCCGCACTCGCTGGAAATACCACCGCTTGGGCCGCACTGCCATAATGGGCGCTTGTTATCAACCACTACCCTCTTTTCAATTCCCTTTCGGTCATCCTTTGCTACACCCAGGTTCTGATTTGTGAAGCCCTAACAAAGGTTTTGGACGAGATCCCCACATTATCTTGTTCAAAACGGATCAACAATGCGCACATGGAATAAAATCTCATGGAGAAGACACACAATGTCCGCCCGAAAACGAAAGTCTAGCTGCTCAATCCAACCCACACATCTCGGACTCTCCGAGAGACAAGGTCATTGGGCAGCACCCGACTGTACAGGCTTTTGTTGTGCAATTCCGTGTCTTTTCCGATGTTATGTAATGCGCCAATGCACACATGTCACTTACAGTTAACCTGCACCGCCCCTGTTAAGTGCCGATTACACTTTAAAGGCCTCTCATCGATGGGCATTCACTCTACTCAGGTTATACTTGAACCCCCACTTACCCCCCATCACCACTATGGCCAAGCGGCGGCGAAAAAGGGCCCACATACTTTCTCAGGTACGCACAACAACTCCAGCTCTCACATTGTGACATTGGCCCTGAACTCACTGATTTTGCAGCAGCACCCAGCTCGAACCATACTAGCTAGCGGAAGCAATGACTTTTGCCAGTCGTCTCTGCCTGACTCTCAACTTACTAGTCAGTAGTCTTCCACGTGCACCATGTACCCCATGGGCGCTTACACTCTTACGAAGATTCAATGTTTGCCGGTGCCAATAATATATCCAACAACAACTGTACCTTCAACAACAACACCAACTTTGTAGGTCAAACAGAGGCCATTCAGGCGATTGCTGTAAGTCATAAACATTGCTGCTTACCTGGAACTTACCTTATCTTTCTAATTGATAGAAATTGTGCCTGCGTATTTGGTACACACAGCTCGTGCTCGTCGTTTTATTTTGATCAGCAGGTCACACTAATGATCCTCATATCTCGAATTTGATGACGGCGAGAACCTAAAATACAAGAACCCCCCTTTGCTTGCCTCTTTTTTGTGTTCTCCCTCCTTGAATCGGTATGGGAGGATTTATCTGTGTTCCTGTGTATTCGGAAAAACGACTTGAAGCCCGGTCACATACTCGAAAAAGAATATAAAGAAAACAAAAAAAAGAAGTTAACAGCAGGGGGTGCTTCCATGAAATATGGAAACTAGACCAGTAAAACTACTGGTTTTCCAGGGAGTTGACAAGGGAAAAGCCTGGGTTTTCTCTGTCTTCTACCCAGGAAAATTTATCCCCACTCGCCGGGGATATATCCGCGTAATCGCGGATATTTTGCTGTTGCCAATCAGAAAAGCTTCCTTGTCTTGTAGTAACTAGTGATGTTTATATAAAAAAAGACAAAAAACAATTGGTTTGCTGCACCTAACCTCTGATTTTCTCACATTCTTATCTAAAGGCTGGAATTTTTTCGTTCTGTACCAAAAAAAAAAAAAAAGAGAAAAAGGAAAAAAAAAGAGTTTTTGCATCGTTTTGGATTTAAAGGGTGTCTTTCCGTCAGTCTGTTGTCTTACGATGTTCACAATCACTTTTTGCATCCACATACTTAGATTTCGAAGCAACTCATCATCGCTTTATCTTATCTAATCTACTATCTAGTTGATTAGATGATTTAGATCCTGTGCAGTTCCTCTTTCCGTCAACACCAACCACTACCGTCGTCACATCTAAATGAATCAAGGCAGGGAACAATAAATTAATGGATGTTTAAAAAGCATTACAAAAAAGAAAGAAATCCAAAAAAAAAAAAATCCAAAAGCGGTACATACAACTACATCTACACAACCCATCAAAAAACCACCACACTCAACCCCTCAACTTCAAATTCCTCAAATGCGGTATAACATCCCTCACCCCCGTCTCCCGCTCGCGCTCCCAAAGATCCACACCGTCACCATCGACACCGCGGATAATGCGCGTCGTCGTCGTCCTCACCATGGGCCCACCCCCCTCACTCGGTTCGTACACCACCGGTTCGTACACCACGACGTTCTCGTCGCTGATGTTGGGATTAGGATGAGCATCCCGTTCGTGGGTATCCAGCCACCCAAAGACACTGGTGGCGGTGGGATCGAATTCCGCGTCCTTTGTGTTCATATTGCTGTGCTCCATGTGCATGATGTATGGGTCTTCAGTGACACCGACGCTCGTCGTCCGTTTCCTCTTCCCCTTGTCCTTCTTCGACTCCTTGTCCTTGTCTTTGTCCTTCTCTTTCTCCTTGTCCTTCCCCTTTTTCAACGAAGACGACGAACCCGACGCTTTCCCCCGCCCAAACGCAAACGGCATCGACACCGACGCAGGCATAACAGCCGGTTTAGTCGCCGAAACCCACATAAATGGCGTTTCTATCACACCAGACCCGCCCACTCTTATCGACGATGAGCGTGCGGACGCCGACGCCGAAGAAGGTGGAAGCGAGGAGGTTGAAACATAGATATCTGAAGTAGAGGAGCTTCCGGTCGACGTAGATGTGGTACGCGTTGTATCTCTTCGTCTTAAAGACGGCAAGGAAGAGGAGGAGGATAATTCAGGGGGTGGTGGCGGCGGTAAACGGATATCCAACACCTGTGTATAATCCGGTATATCTCGAATATCGAGGACCTCCATCTTGGTATCGCGTGTATTCCCATTCCCATTCCCATTCGCGTTCGTGTTCGCGACAAGCGCCCCTGAACCGGGTACTGGCAGCGGCGGTGGTGGTTCTAAAGGTGCTGCCAATTTCCCCTTCCTCCTCGGCGAGGGACTTCCTGTTCGCCCTGCACCACCGCCACCACGACCCCTTACGACCTCCTCCAACGCTGCCGACACCGCCTCTGCTAATCTACGCGGCTGCCTCGAGCGCGATTTCCGTTCGCGCTCCGGGGAAGACGCCCGTGTTCCCGGTGTCGAACCGGACCCAGCACCGCTCCCGTCGCCGCCGAAATAGGACGAGGCGCCTTTTCTCCGTGGCTCGCTTTTGTTGGTATTCTTTTTGGATTTCTGAGGTTTAGGTTTATCTTTATCCTTCTCCTTTTGACTCGGTATCGCAGCAGGCGAAGGGCTGATCGACCGATACGGAATCCGCGGCGGCGACCCATCCACAACCCCCCTCGGTCGATAACTGTTCCGATACGACCTCAACTGCTCCGTCCTCTTCCGCCTCTTCCGCCTCACCATCCCGCCCACACCACTACCACCTGCACCTGCACCAACGCCGGCACCAGCACCAGCACCAGCACCGGGGCCAGGACACGACGACAAGCTCCCCTCCGAACCCGACGTCCCATCCTCATCCTCCCCCGCACTCCCCCTCCCAAACTCCAACTCCTCAAGCTCACACTCCTCAAAACCCAAATCCAAATCAAGATCCAGATCATCATCATCATCATCGAAATCCGCGAAGTGCCCATGCGAATCCGGGCGGGCGTACCGGATGGGAGAGGGGCTCCGGGAAAAGGCGGAGCGGTGTTGGTCGTCGATGAACACTTCGAGCGGGGATTCGGGGGTGGGGGTTGGGTTGGTGAGGGAGGGCAGTGCGGGGTGTAAGAGGGAGTCGGCGTCTGCGAAGGCGTCGACTGGGTGTGAGTGGAGTGGGGATTCGAGGGAGTAGGTTTCTTCTGGCGCTTTGTGTTTGGCTGCTGGTGGTGCTGGTGGTGGTGGTACTGCTACGGCCAGTGGTAATTTCGTCTTCTCAGGAGACGCAGGCCGCGTAGGCGGCGCCGAAACAGAGATATACAGCTGAGGCAGCGAACGTGGGGTCATAGCGACAGGCGTATTGGTCGGAGACGTCACAGGCGTCGATAGCTTCGTCGTTCTTGGCTTGATAGGGCCTGTGGGATGCGAAGCCGGTAAGGTCCGTTTCCCAGCTGGACTAGTAACCCGGGTATGCGTGTGGGTGTTACTCCTAGTCAACGCGGGTGTAGTTTGGATTTTCAAACCCTTGTTAGTAGAACCCGACCCCGAAGACGAAGAAACTTTCGCGCCGCCGAACGAGTCCACATCCATTGTCGCTGCCTTCTTCGGCGGTCTAGCTCCAAGAATAGTCGGAGAGGGTAAAGACCTCGGCGCCCGCGCACCAGTGGTAACAAGAGGAGTCGACGCCACCGCCGCCGCCGACCGATTCTTCGTATAATACGAATCCAACGACCTATCCCTGCGCGGCCTCTGCTGTTGCTGCTGCTGCTGGGTCGGCACCAGCGGCTGCGGACGCGAAACCGACCTTGAGCGGGGCGGGGGCGGTTTTAGGGCAGAGCTAATCGGGAGCGGCGGGCTGCTGGGACACCGGCGGTGTACCTGGTGCTGTGGATCAACAACGGGTTTGCATGCCCATGGAATTGTGACGTTATTGCTGGTGTTGTTATCCGCGACCCCAAATGGCGATGGCTGGGTGGTGCTAGTGGTGCCCACAGAAGGGACGAATCCGGTAACAATAGCGCTCGGACTGGTATTCGGTCTTTTGGATTTAGAGGGTGGGGGTATGGCCCGCGAGGTGGTGTCAAGTGGAGGAGGAGCAGGCGGTGGTATCCGGGGTAAAGGACGAACGGAGCTAGAGGTATCTTTCGAAGCTGGTTCAGCTGATGTACCCGCGACGAGCGGTTGATAGCGCATCGAGACTGAAGTCGTTTTGGGTTTATGCGCTGGGGTCTGCGTGAGCAGAACCTTGGAGGTGGGCGATAATAGCACCAAATGGTGAGGGTGTTTTGACGGCCCAGCGACGGCGTTCACGTGCTTTGGAGGTGGAGGTTTAGCAGGTGCTGTAGTTGGTTCAGTGTTTGATGAGGGAGGTTTTGCGGGATCCTTGCCGGGGACGGATGGTAATGGCCGAGGCGGTTGCACTGTCGTCGCCGTCGTATCTCCCATTTTCGCCATGTTGCTCCATTCTTCCACCACCACAG
>Ga0307513_10009221_pt1 | contig 12488 bp, 8 predicted proteins | sample 15_EM_MG_FD_202174 | JGI IMG/M metagenome (GOLD analysis project Ga0307513, IMG submission 202174) | Populus trichocarpa ectomycorrhiza microbial communities from riparian zone in the Pacific Northwest, United States - 15_EM | ecosystem: Host-associated > Plants > Roots > Unclassified | place... | reverse complement strand
GATATGAAATGAATGGGTAAAGGTTTATCTCAAATAATTGAAAAAAGAATCATCCCTCACCATGAATGAAGGCATTCGGCCAAATGAAGAAGAAATATGGAGATAAGATTTTGATTGATTTGCTATGTAAAAATTATGTATGGATGTATTTAGGTGTATAAAGAAAATTAGGTAGAGTGTCAATTGGAAGAATTTTAAAAGGATCCAAATTCTCATCATAATATGGAATTCAACCAAAAATGGAAATCTTGAACTTGAGTTTATTCGATTTATTGTTATGGGGATTTTATGGGATTGTGGTTTGTTGAAGGCCAAATGAATTGTGTTATGTTCGAAATAATAGATTAATGTGAGGAAAATTCTATTTTTTTTGGAATTTTACGGTTGTCCAAATGGATAATAAAAAGGGAGAAAAATGTTAAATTAAGGCGTGTATGGAATTATGATGAAAAATATGTTGCCTAAATTTACTTAAGATGAAGTAAAGTGGACTTATGAAAAAGAATTGAAAAACTCTTAAAATAAATAAGGTCATTAAGCCAAGAATTGGTTTGATAAGGAAAATGAATTGGTTTCAATGGTATGAATAAATGTAAGGATGTGAAGTTACTAAGTCTGTACATGATGGTTTGAGTAGACAAAATAAATAAATAAAAATTTGCTAGGCCATGTTTAAAGATATTCAGCTTGGAAAGACAAGTAATGAAAGGAAATAAAATAAATAAATAAATATAAGAATGCATGTGTCATGCGATGTTAAATTTAAATGAGTTTTAGAATGGAATTTCCAATTATGGTAGAGCCACATTTGATATATATCTTTAATGATACAGGAGAGGTTGCAGGATCTGTTCAGTAGTATGGGACTTTTGTGCGAGTTCAAGCATTAGGTAGGTGCCTTACACCTCAAACTTTTGTTTTTACAATACTTGTTAGAGTTAAATATATGGTATTTTCTATAAATGTACTTGTGCTTATGTAATTGTGAATGTTTATGTCAAGGAAAATATAGTGTACTAGTTGGCTTGAATAGAGTTAGTGGCAGTAGTGTACTGACTGTCGAGTTAGATGTGTAATAACAAAATGAAGTGTACTGATTTTAGGGTGATAAATTAATGGTATATTATGATTAAATTATTGATGCTCGATTTATATATGTATACTGATGATGTATATGTGTTTAAATAATTTATATGAAGGAAGTAGGTGCATCGCACCTTATCTTTTTAATTTGTGTAAACTTATTGATAAATTTTAGAATTTATTGTTTTATTGCTTCGATGATATTGGAATGAATACGAGTACCTTGTGTGCAACAGTATACCTCTATTACTTCGGATCATGTTTGAACGAATATGAGTGTCTTGCGTGCATTGTTATGTATCGAATTAATTATGTTATTATGGTCGTAGTGTGGATGATACTTAGCAACGATGGTTGCAATGCATATGATGTAAAAAAAAAAAAGAAGAAAAGAAAGAAAGAAAGGGGATCGATACGAATGGAAAATTCATATGACATTGATTAGCTATCCGGGTTTGGATTGCTAATGGTATCAATGAGACTTCATTGGTACCGGCATTACTGGTGACATTGATTAGCTATCCGGGTTTGGATTGCTAACGGTATCAATGTGGTTTCATAGGTACCGGTATTACAGGTGACATTGATTAGCTATCCGGGTTTGGATAGCTAATGGTATTGATGAGGTTTGATCGGTGCCGACATTTCAGACGATATTGATTAGCTATCCGGGTTTGGATTGCTAATGGTATCGATGAGGTTTTATCGGTGCCGACATTTCTTAAATTGATTAGTCGATCCCGAGCAATTGGGTGACTAATGATGTTAATAAAGATTACTAACCTCGGCATGGTTACTCCTGGTTTAATGGAAAAGATAAGTTGATTAACTATTCCGGGTCGAGAATAGTTAATGATATCAATAGGTCACATTAGTATCGGTAACCATTTCTGGTGTGATTAGCTACTCCAGGTAAGGAGGCTAATGATGTTAAGGATTCTTGACATCGACGACTTTGATGGTAAACTAGATATGAATAAGATTTGATTAACTATTCTGGGAAAGGAATAGATAATGATGTTAATTGGCTGTATTGATATTGGCACGCGAATGTAATTGATTAGTCTAACCCAATATTTGAAGATTGATAATACTAATTAGATTTATTAGTGTCGGCGATTACCTTCCAAAAAAATAAAAGGGAAAATATTGATTAGTTATTCCAAAAGAATGAGATAAGTTAATGATACCAAGAGAGGAATATCTTGGTATCAAGTGAGAATTGATTTATAAGGAGATGATGTTCGCAAACCGTTGAGTTGTGTTGAGATTTCTAAGATGAAATTATTCTCAACAAATGAGATAGGAAATAAGATGGTTATTGGTAATAGATGGAAAATATATGTTGTAAAAGAGGTTTATGCCTAATTTTATGTATCAAAAGAAATTCCATGGGGATTATTACATATCATTGTTATTGTTTGTTACTACCTTTTTATATTTATGTGTACACGTTAATTTTTTTTTCCAGGTCCATCAGGGTCGCTTCAGGAGTGATATTGGTTTAGTTATCTTTTGCTTTTGACCATGTAAATTACTTGTAAATTAAGAAGCTTATCTTCTAAAAATTAAAATGTAATATTAATCCATAAATTTGAATGTATGACCTTAATATAATGTTTGTAACTCTAAGTACCTATTTAAGCGTGTGTTTATAGTTGAAATCGATTTTTTCATTTGAATTACATTATATGATATTGAATAAGATGTGGTGTTGATGATCATAAGTTGGGTTGAGATCCAGGATGATTGGATCGGAATGTGATTTTATCGATAACTTGGGACCTCCCAGTATAGGGGAGACTCTGCCGGAATTTTGGTAGAAATTTTGGTGGAACCTGTGTGTGTGTGTGTGTGTGTCTATATATATATATATATATATATATATATATATATATATATATATATATATATATATACCTGAAAATTCCCACTATATCATGAAAAAAGGGATTAGGAAATCGAGGTTGTTACAGTTGGTATCAGAGCACGGTTCAGTAGGCTTCATAAGTATGGAAAGTATAATAAATTGCGTATCTTGAGATATAATGAACCAGACATGATACACACACACACACACACTTGGTTACCACAAGTGTGGTAATTTAGGAAAGTGATACTGGGTTGTCAAGAAGTCGATAATAAATGGGGGGCCATTGTTTGACAATACGTTAGATGATAGTAAATGATTCATGAACAATATAAATTTAAAATATTAATAAAATGATAATGTAACAAATGTGTTTGTTGTCTTGACGAAATATGAATGGATGAGATGAAACTATATATAGATTAATATTATAGTGAATATAAGTGCTATCGATTCAAACTTGTGACATAGCGTACAGATAGAGTTAGGACTATTTTGTGATTAATACCTTAATAAATAATTATGTCAAGACGATAGCGAGACCCTGCATATGAATAATTCAAGTTTATCTTGACATGCAAAGAAATACTGGTTTGGTACATAACAAAATGAATAATTCAAGTTTAATACTGACATCAAGAATGAATGTCATAAAGGAGTAAATGGTTAATAATGAATGAATGAATGTCACTTGTGGTAAAGGCTTGGAAATTAGTTATGAAAAAGTATTATTAAATTACCTTATGAGAATCTACCCCAAAATCAAGAATGAATTAAGGATCGTAAGTGTGGTTATCTTTGTAGACATAAAGGAGTAAATGGGTAAAACATGAACATGAATGTAATACCTGTTGTGGAATGTTATGGGCTAACGGTAAAACACTGAGTTACCGCCATACAAGATAGTAAATGATTTGGCAAGCAACCTATAAGAGTAGGCGAGGAGGTCACGAGTATGCAATGTACATACATGTGATTGTAGAAATACATAGTTAATAAGGAAAATAAAAAAGAGATGAATTTAGGGAATGAAGGGAACTAATACTCACTGATGATGAGACGTAAATGAACGTTGATTTAGGAGTTGATACTTAATATTACGAGTGTCTGTGCATGGAAGTTGAGTAATTATGGATACGAAGTGTTACTTAATATCACCTTTTCTGCAAGTTGCATGATAATAAGCCTTATTCCATTACATAGACCAGGAGAAGGATTTATGTTATGTAATAACATAATTGGTGTTCCTATTTTTAAAGATATTGCATGGGATGACACACCATTAAAATCAAGTTGGTTGATAAACTCAACAGGGTTAGCAAATCAGCATTGTCGATGTCACCAAAAGATCTGCAGACAGTATCAGCGCTTAGGTAAAGGCGTTTAACTCCTAGTAAACAATCAAGGATGAAATTGTTAATCTCATTAACTGTATCATTCCTCGGGGTTGTGATTCCCCTTTCCCTAAAATAGTTTACTTCAAAATTATCCTTATCAATGCTAGGGTAGATCGCCGATACAATTGTTACGATTAGATCTAATACAACATCTAACAATAAACCTAATGGAATTTTAACAAGAGATGCATCGCAATCACCTAGAGTGATGCGAACCTCGTGATCATGCAACCATAATCAAGATTGAGATCTGATCCTAGAAAGTTGAAATAGGTTTGATAGGAGTGTGACACAATGGAAACCTGCTCCAAGGTATCAACACTATTGAAATGAAGTAGAATGACGCCACAAAGCTAGTTAGTTTTCGATAAGACAAATTCAATTCGTTCAAAAACTGAAGAATGCAAGATCACTCTCACACGTTAAAACTGAAAAATTCAGAAGTAATATTCATCAATTGCAGCCAAAATTTTGGTTACATGAGTTTAAATAGTTCTTGAAAAATTAACCATAATAAACTTCTTTATGTGGACTTATATGAGGTCCACTGAAAATTGACCCAAAAACCCTAAACTGAAAAAGCCCATAACCTGATCCAAACAAATCTTGGATCCTAGCTCAAAACAAAGTTTTAATTAAGCCCAATCATGAAAGAAAATAATAAAAATAGCTAATCTGTCATTAAATAGCACCAGCCTTTCTTTCCTTGTGCAGCTAGGATGAATAAGGAATCATTATAAGAAAAGGATTCTGGAACATTAATGAATCGTTGCCTCTTGGAAATTATGCTTCTGCTCATCCTATTAGAAAAAGGATCATTGCCAAATAAGAAGTCCACAAATCAAATGGAAGTAAAAAAATAAATTCGTACAACCTGTTTTAACTATATCGCAAGTCTTTCCCGAACTTTGATTCACCTAAAATTTACCCCAACATAGAACAATAGCTCTGAAATCTTTTGGTGATGTTTCAGCTCGGTCCAACGTTTGGATTTGGAGTTATGCTCAATAGCGTAAAACTGGACGGTAGAAACGTTTACGCCAAAATCCAAATTTGACCTTGCTTAGGTCGTATCACAAGGCTGAACCATATCATTCCCTCCCTCTTCAAGAACATTCGCCCCTCGAAGCTTGAATAGGATTTGTAACGACTTCATTAGCCTCTTGTTTAAGCTTTCGGAATTCCCTTATTGCTAACACCTTTCTCCAACAACACTGTATGGAAGTAGTGACTGACAAAAAATTTAAATAAGCACACCGTACTAACCACTTGTGTATATACTTTTGAATGATAACAATAGCGACTCTCCTTCGTCAATCATTTTCTTGACGTTGTACCTCCTTTTCCCATGAAGCTTGAAGATCATAGAATAATCTTCTACAATTATCATTTTACTGTTCTAAAACCCCCAAACCATGACTTAGTTTTTCGCATCCTTGTGCTAGAATTCTCCTTCGTTCCCTCTCCCTTACATGACACAAATAGGAAAAATAAAAGAAGAGGAAGACATAACAAGAATAGAGTTTTATGACAGGAAGAACACTGATTGAGACTTGAAATTACAAATCTGACTTTTGTTTGGACCTAAACTCATCGAAAACAAACAAGTGTGAAAGTGATGAAAATGACTCAAACAACAGCTAAATATCCCAAATATGATGATAATATACTGGTAGGAACAAAATCAACATAAACAAAACAAGTTTTGAAAGATAACACAAAACAGACCCGTTACGGCAAGACAAACCCATTGTATGATGCGGCAGAATTGAATCTCCAATTAAAACCTCAACAAAAAGATATCTGAACAAGCTCAAATTTAATATATGGTGAGATCTCACCCTAAAGACTCAGAATGTAAAGTTTCATTTGATTCTAAGATGGTTTGCTTATGGTTCACTAAGAGTAGTGTTTTTACGGCAGAATTGAACCTCAAGAAAATAATATCAAGATAAGCCTAAATTTATATATGTTGTGATCCCACCCCCAATATACAGATTGCAATTGATTTTGAGGTGATTTGCTTATAGTTCACTAAGAGTTGTGTTTCTATGACAAAATTGAACCTCACGGAAACGATATCAGAATTAGCCCAAATTTTATATATGATGCGATCTCACCCCTAATAAACAGAATGTGAAGTTTTAATTGATTATGAGGTGGTTTGCTTATGGTTCACTAAAAGTTGTGTTTCTGCGGCAAAATTGAATCATCCTTCAAATTGCATCTAATCTCTTTTTTTTTGTTTAGATGACATGGACACAAAGAATAAGAAGATGAACGATGCAATCACTGAAAAACTTAAAAGAACACTAAAAAAAATTAAAATAACAAAAGGATATGACCTTTGTTTCGGAGCCTAGCTCGGATATCAACTGATGCGAACCTCGTAATCACACAACCCAAAATCAAGATTGAGATCTGATCCTAGAAAGCTGAAATAGGTTTGATAGGAGTGTGACACAATGGAAGCCTGCTCCAAGGCACCAACACTATTGGAATGAAGTAGAATGATGTCACGAAACCAGTTAGTCTTCGATAAGTCAAATTCAGTTCGTTCAAGAACTGAAGAATGCAAGAATCACTCTCACAAGTTAAAACTGAAAAATTCAGAAGTAAAATACCTCTGAAATCTTTTGGTAAAGTTTTAGCTCGATTCAACAGTTGGATTTGGAGTTATGCTCAATAGCGTAAAATTGGACGGTAGAAAGTTTTACGCTAAAATCTGAATCTGACCTTGCTTGGGTCGTATCACAAGGCTGAACTGTATCATGGAGATGTGAGATCAGATATATCTCCATTCCCAATTGAAAGAATCCAATCAGCAAATTCATGAAGTTCTTCCGTTTCATTCTGACCAAGCTTATCAACTGAAAGACACATGTTTTCTTTTAGAGTTACCACTTTAAATTTTAGCCATAACACCGAGTTGTTAAGAGAAGCATGGACAATTCCATCCCTGGTTCCCCTAGGAACAACCGGTAAGATTTGCTTGAAAACCCCTCCCAACATGACTATTTTTCCTTAAAAAACTATTTTTTAATTGGATTCCTAACCACCTCCCAAAACATCACGCAACGAACGGTCTACTGCCTCAAAACACTATCTGTTATTCATTGGAGCCTCGTCCCAAACAATAAGTGCTGCCATTTCAAGCAATCATAAAAGGTTTGTGTTTTTCATTATCTCACATGATGGACTTCAGCAACAATCATAGGTATTTTAAACCTTGAATAAGCAATTCTCCCACCTAGCAACAAAAGAGAATGATGCGAACCTCGTGATCACGCAACCAACACGCAAAGACACCAATTCCCGGAAAGCCAAGTAAATCATGTTTATAGGAGTGTGACACAAAGATAACTTGTACCTAGGCACCAACATTATTAGAAACGCAAAACCCTCACCCAACGAATATTGATTCGCAAATGAGAAGTATAAGGATGACACCACGAAGCTAGTTCTTTGATAAGTCGTTTTCAGTTTTTTAGAGAACCAAGGAAGGGAGATTATCCCACCAACACACAACAAGTGCGGCAAAAGAAGTTTATTGATCTGAAAGTTGCGTGACCTTACATGTCTGGTTATGCCCTTATTTATACTGACTCCAAACTAAAATAAACTCTAATGGACCCCCCTTAGGTGAACTTATATGAGGCCCACTTACAATTGACCCAAATAATTAATAACAACCCAAAGACTAAGAAGAAAATATTACAAATAATAAAAATCCAAAAATTACTATCCTAAATACGTTAGAATCACATTTGTCACCCTTAAGAAGTGCCGAATAAACTAGGAGATATCTTATTTGAAAAATTTATACTGCCATCCCCTTTTAGGTCCTTAATTTTCCTTGTTTAACTTAGATAAATAAGAAAACAAATTTCCTCTGTTGCTGATTTAATAACTTTCCTTCCTAGGTTAGGAAAATCATTAAATAATCCTCCCCTCATTAGGAACAAGATCTGGCCAACTTCCTTACTTAATTAGGAGAATAAATTGTTGACTTTCTATCCTTGTAGCATTAGGAAAAAAAAAGCCTAATAAGGCTGGTATGGGGTTGGATACATCAGCCCCTTCTTCCACATGAATTGGGCTTATCTTGAACCTGAATTAGATGAATTAGAGGCTGTCCTTCGTGCTCCTTAGATGTCCCAAGCTTCTGTAGGTCCATCTTGCTCCATATGTTCTGAACAAGCCCATTCAATGCTTCTTTAAGCTTCTTTGCCCTACCTCTTGTAATTGGCCTAATTGGCACCTCCAATAGGTCATTGGCATGATTACGCTTGGTGTTGGGTTGATCCTTATCAGGGAATCAATTCCAGATGGAGCAACAACGAGCACAGCTAAACCTTCAGACCTCAGTTTATTGATTATTGCATACCATAAAAATATTTTCCATGTCCCCCATGACCATGAACAAAGACCAACATTTGTGATATGTTGAGAACGTAACAACATATTCATAGACATTCTTTTGACATTGGTTAAGCAATGGAAGAACAGATGAATGTTAACATGTCAATTCAACAGTGTCGTAGTTGAGTTCTTCCCTTAAAAGTCAATTCAACAAAAGAGGTTTAGGTTACCGGCAAAAAGAACCAAAAGTATTTAAATATTTATTTCATTAAAGCTAAACAATCATATGACCCTAAAAATAAATGCAATTATTGTAGAGCTATAGTTCATTTGATTTATGCATGTCTTATTAAGAAGGATAAAGTTTATAATTTGTGTAAACCCCTATGAAGAAACTTATAAAATTAAGAAAATAAATAATAAGTTAAATGTCAAGAATGAATAATTACCTTGTGGGAATGAATATCGATAAAAAAAATTAAATAAAATTATTGTGAAAGGATTTAAAAAAAAACAAATGTCGAAAAATACCCAAAAATAATAATAAAAAAGTCCAGATTGCAAATAAGATCCAAATGAAAATAAATTAATAGGAAAGAAAAACATGGAGATAGAGTTGAATGAATTTCGACCCAAATTATTGTCTGAGTTGTGCAGATGTGGCACTTGCAACAGCCTCACAAAAAGATTGATGTGAACCTCGTGATCACGTGGTCACACAACCCATAATCAAGATTGAGATATGTTCTTGGAAAGCCGAAATAGGTCTGATAAGAGTGTTACACAATGAAAACTTGCCCCAAGGCACTAACATTATTGGAATGAAATAGAATGACGCCACGAAGCCAGTTAATCTTCGATAAATTAGATTCAGTTCGTTCAAGAACTGAAGAATGCAAGAATCACTCTCACACGTTAAAACTGAAAAAATTAGAAGTAATATTCATCAATGGCTGCTGAAATTTTGGTTACATGAGTTCAAATAGTTCTTGAAAAATTAACCCTAATGGATCTACCCTTGTGGGCTAAACTTACCCACATACAAAACTGACATAAAAACCTTAAAGTGAAAAGCCCATAGCATGATCCAAACAAGCCTTGGATCCTAGCTCAAAACAAAGTTTTAATTATGCCAAAACATGAAAGAAAATAATAAAAATAACTAATATGTCATTAAATAGCATCAACCCTTCTTTCCTTATGCAACCAGGATGGATAAGGAATCATTATAAGGAAAGGATTCTGAAACATTAGTGAATCGTTGCCACTCTTGGAAATTATGTTTCAGCTCATTAAAGATTCTTGTTGAATTAGAAAATTCCTAAAACATGCTGCTACATCCTTTTGGAAAAGGATCCTTGCTAAATAGGATTCCTAAATCATATGTTAAAGTGTGTGTGTGTGTGAAAATGAAGGTTTAAGAATACTTGTTAAATGAGTATATGAGCAGGATCAGATGATAACAATGCGAGAGTTTGTAAACCTGAATATTTCAAGAGGTATTCTGATGGACCTTGATAAGACTATTTACTAAGATGCGTCTCAAGAGTCAATAAAATTCCTCCTTGACCATTTTAATAATAGTTTTGTCAAATGGTTTTAATAATAAAAAAACAGTTAGTAAATTAGTTTTTTTTTAATATCAACTACTACCCTCCCCCCCAACCAGAACGAGACATTGTCCTCAATGTCATAAGGCAGAAAGATAAAGTATAGAAGACATCACCTGAAACAACGAACACTGACAAACCTGAAACACACTTAAACAAATATAAGAAATAACAAAACAAAATAGTATGCTATTAATAAAATCAAAAGACATAAGGTTTCACAAATGAAGGCTCAAATCCAATCTAGGCTTTTCACGGCTTTCTTTAGTTGACCAATTTATGCGACTCATGGAGGGATCAATTACAGGGATGAAAGATTGTAGTTGGTCAATCAATTGTTCAGCAGTAGTAGCATAGATTATGATTTGTCGTGCCGAAAATGTTAGAAATTCTTGTTCCACAACTTGATCAATAAAAGACAACAAATTATCATAAAAACCATTAACATTTAACAAACCTGTAGGTTTATGGTGAATGTGCAGTTGGGCCCAAGAGGAAATATGAAAGATTTCTGCCAATGTGCCCAGACCACCTGGTAAAGCAATGGAGGCGTCAGTATGGTTAAACATTGCATTCATTTGATCAGACATTGTGGAGACCTGTAGTTCCTCTCCAATTGTTTTTCCAATGATGTCCCCTTTTGCTAAAGCTTTGGGTTGCTTGCAAATCATCAGATTCATCAATCTCACTTTCACTGGAAGTGGTTTGAAATTGATCATGAACTAATTTTTTAGTAAACTCCACTTCCTGTAAATCATTATCATCTCTAGGTTGCTTGTAAATGTTGAAAATATTCATCTCCAATGTCATGTTTCCAAAAGATAGCTTTGTCCATTCCTACAATTAATCAATGCATTAGAAGTTGCAAGAAATGGACGTCCTAAAATAACAGGAAATGAATTACATGCTTCAATAGGTTGTGTGCCCAAGACAATAAAATCCACAGGATAAATGAATTTATCGACTTGTACTAACACCTTCAATTATTCCTCTAGGCACTTTTACAGATCTATCGGCAAGTAAAAAAGTTACAGAAGTTAGTTTTGACTCACCGAGATTGAGACTTTGAAAAACTGAATATGGAAGTAAATTCACACTAGCTCCAATATCAAGTAAAGCTCTTTCAATTTTATGTTCTCCAATAAAGCATGAAATTGTAGGACAACCAGGGTTTTTGTATTTCAAAACATTATTGTTCTGAAAAATAGCACTTACTTGTTCGGCTAAAAGGCTTTCTTTTTCATATTCAGTTTTCTCTTTACAGTGCACAGATCTGTCAAAAATTTAGCATAAGAAGGAACTTGTTTAATAGCATCTAGCAAAGGTGTATTGATCTTTACCTGTTTGAAAGTTTCAAAGATTTTAGAGTTGTGATTGACTTTCCTTTGTTTGGTCATGGCATGAGGAAATGGAAGTGCTGGCGAAGAATCAGTCTTTTCTTTACAATGTTCAGAATCAACTCCTTCCTTGGCCTCAAAGATTGACTCATCATCTTTCTCACAAGGTTCAAGAATGGGTTTTTCAATAACCTTACCACTGCGAAGAGTGATGATTGATTTGGTTTGATCCATGTGTTGGCTTCCAGAACTACTTGCATTCACATTATATTGCCCCTTGAGATTTTGTTGTGGTTGAGATGGAAACTTACCTTTCTCTTGAAAACTGACAGCAGATGTCAATTTTGCAAGAGTATCTTTAAAATCTGTCATGCTTAGAGCAAGTTGAGTGTTGATTGTCTCTTGCTTTTCAATGAATGCATGCAATGTTTCCTCAAGATTTTTTTTAGGAGGGGGAGCATAATGAGGTGCATATCCATGAGAATTTTGAAAATTATGGTGTGCTTGAAACAGTGGGTGTGAAATTTGTGCATTATTGTAATCACTCTTTCAATTGAAAATTAGGTGATTTCTCCAACCAAGGTTGTATGAGTATGGGTTATGATTGGGCTTTGGAAACTATTTAGAGCATGGGTGTAACATCCCCCATTCCGGGATAAAGCGACAATATCATGCCAATCGAAAAACAGAGTAATTAAATTTTTATATATATATATATATATATATATTCATGGTCTTCGTATTAAAATCTACCGAAATTTCGACAGAGTCCCCCCTATACCGGAAGGTCCCAAGTTATTGACATGGAATCTGTTTACACATCTAATAG
>Ga0307513_10009220_pt1 | contig 12488 bp, 9 predicted proteins | sample 15_EM_MG_FD_202174 | JGI IMG/M metagenome (GOLD analysis project Ga0307513, IMG submission 202174) | Populus trichocarpa ectomycorrhiza microbial communities from riparian zone in the Pacific Northwest, United States - 15_EM | ecosystem: Host-associated > Plants > Roots > Unclassified | place... | reverse complement strand
AAAAGGCAGGGAGATAGTACTAGTTATTGCCCAGAGTGCTGGAAAGGTGGTCTTCCATCAAATTAGATAGGAACAAACACATCTTGTTCCTATCTAATACGACCAAACAGGTGGGATTCACAGGTGAATATAATTGACATTAGTGCTCAACAAAGCTCGATCCGGCCAAAAATTGATGAAGTCCATTTTTTTTTTTCGAGACTCCAGTGGCAACCAACCAACCGGCCCCCGGTCCGGCATTCTGATCCCGGAACCCCCTTGGGACAATCATCCCTACGTGAGGAGTCGGGATTTTAAAAACTGCATGGACGGAACAACAGGCCGCACCCCCTTGAAAATTTGGCTTGTGATAATCACGTGATGAATTACGAAATCGTCAACGTTCAACATTCATCGTTCAACCTTAACCATGACTTCGTTGCCACTCAGGGTTCCTAAGAGACTTCAAGATATCCCTGACGTGGTCGGTGTGTATAATATCTGCTTGAGACTCGAAAAATCTCTTCAACTGGCTGTCGACAAGGGCGACGAGTCGTCGCCCTTGCCCACAGAGCAAGGATTGAAACATATCGTCAAAGAAATCAGCTCGTGTGCCGATGATTCTGCTTTGCTTGATGTTGGGAGGGTGTATTATGATGATTACATTCGGGCCTGTACGTTTCCGATGCTAAATCTCCAGGTCAGCAAGCAATCTAGATCTGACGCGCTCAACAGTCCGAGCTAACAAGGAACGCATACCGACGCCCTCCAACGATGAACATCCTGCTTCGTTTGATACGATAGCTGAAATGGCTACTCACACTTTGGTGGATGCCCCTCAAACTCACACCGATGCCAAAACGAATGTTGGTCTTTTCTTCTCTTTCCATGAATAGTCGCTCATGAATACTAATCAGGCCCTTATCCGTGATGGATATCGTTGCGTCGTGACTAAGAAATATGACGAGACCTCGGTATCACAAATCCAAGAGTTGGAGGAGAGGGTCACGTCGGACCCCAGTGCAGGGACAGAACCTACGCAGTGCGCCCACATATTCTCGGAGTCCAATAACTACAAAATTGAACCGGGCTCAGACAAAGTATGTCCTCCTTTTAATTGTTTCGCTTTCTGCTTAATCAATAACGATTATCTATGTTAAGCGGAACTCGATGTGGGCGGTCATGGAGCGCTTTGGGTATGAATCACTTCCTCAAGAATTAAACAGTCCCCAAATCCACCGCTTGGAAAATGTGATGACCTTGGCTCCTGGGTGTCATTCGAAGTTTGATCAATTACGATTTTGGTTTTCTGCAACTGTGGGTTCAACCTCATCCTGGATGGATTTACTACGCTAACGTATTTGATGGCCACCTGTTAGGGCAAGGTGAATGAATATAAGCTCGAAGCGGCGCATTCCTATACCATACAGGGCTATCCAAAATTCGTCACATTCACGACGCCAGACCAGGACAAGCTTCCTGTTCCGTCTCCAGCGTACCTTGCTATCCATGCTGCATGTGCTAATGTTGCTCATTTATCAGGAGCGGCCGAGTGTATCGACCAGTTCTACCGAGACATGGATGACAGTAGGACCCTTGCCCCGGATGGCGCCTCTGCATCGATGTTAGAACATGCCATTTTTGAACTTCAGGCCCGTGGATATGAGGCCGTCGTTTGAGTAGTGCCAAGTCATTGAGTGCTTTTATACCATCCCCTCATTATGTATGTACTCTTACTAGAAAACATTATTTTGGCAAGCTTTGGTGCACCACCGTCGGTGTAAGACCCCCTTTCCTATTGATTCGGTTGTAGGTTCTGGTCATAACTGCACCCCCACATCCTCCGGCTTCCCACCCTTTCAGTACACACACAGCCCCTGCTACATCTCCGTTTTATACAAACCCATCCATCGACGAATTTATGTTTGCTCGATGTCCATAGAACTCGGATCCATCCATGCCTGGCACTTACAGAGTTCGTAGGTTCACTTGTCCTGCATCTTTTTTTGTGAACCTCACTCCCAGTTCCGACAGAGTTGGCCTCTATCACCATCATCGCCGACGCACGTTAGGCTTGGATCTTCCTTGCCCTCGAACCTCGCACAAACGTCCTCCGTTTCCCAATTCAGGTCCCAAGCTTGATTCAATTGCGTAAATACCCGGGGTGATAGCTACCCACCATGCCTTTCAACCGGATTACATTCTTGTGAGCGGGAAATACTTCGGGTTGGGGAGAGTTTACAAATCCACGAATGACTCGAAATTCGAATGGAGCGCTTCGTGTGTGCGACGACTACACCACCCAATTCTAACTGAGGCCCTTCGTTCATCTGGAAAGATATCGAGAGAGTGCGGCGGGATGCATTGATATTCAAATTATCTCATTTTTTTGATCGTTTGCATGCTAATGGTCTCGAAACAACAACTCGATTATATTTCATTCCAACTACTACATAACAACATGTTAAGTATGAAGCGTACTTGAAAGGAAACCAAAAGCAAGTAAACGAAGAAGGGGCACGATCGCCCAAGCCTTTGCCGTAGCGGATTACGCGTTACACGCATATACACCGCCGTCAAGGTAGACATCGGAACTGGGACTCGGAGGGTAATGGGCATATGTATAAGATAATCCGTCTTGTTTCCTCTTTCCCCTAGCTTCTCCGTTGCTCGGGACCCTCCTTATCTTCCTCTTCCATGAAACCGAACGCACAGAATGCGGTACCTCCCACATTCAAAGATTTCAACGGCAAGCAGCGACTGTCCAGGTTATCGCCCGCGAAGATATGCTGCGCGGAACCTGACCTTACGAACCCCACCAGACAGCCGCTCGACGTGGGAAGAGGCGGGGGGAAAATAACGGTTGCACCATGGGACCAAAAACGCGAATTGAACGTTTGTTTGGATGTTCGAGGAGGGATAGCAGGGTACGGCCGACACGGCAGTGGAAAGCCACAATAGGACCTGGGTGCTATCAAAACAGGTAAAGTGGGCGGATGTTGGGTGGATGGACGCCGCAAACAGCGGTGTCGTGTGATAGGCGCTTAGGCGAAGATGTTAGAGGTCAATCATGTGGACCTGTGAGCGAGGTCGAGAATGAAAAGGCATAGTGGCATCGACAACCAGGAAGGAGTCCAAGGTGCAGGATAAGCGAACCAGAAACTCTTTGCACAAACTCGCATGGGTGGAAGATGTTGTGGGTGGAGGATGTGACGGGAGTGTCGAGGCGGAATTTTCCTGACTCTAGAACCGCGTACGTGTGGCGTTCGAGTGGGAGTGGGGGCGGTCGGTGTGAGTAAGAGAGTTCGTCATCGAATTTAAATCGACCATTCCTCCCGCACGAAGCATCGAGGTCGCCAGACTAGGCATGAATTAACAAGATTATCCATGCACATCGGCACCCAATAGGACTTCTTACCGTTCTCTAGAAAAAATGGGCTAGGGTGGTCTTGCTCAGTATGTAAGTATTTGCCTGGGAGCGAGTGGAAAGGGCTTCGATAAGTCGAACAGGAAGTTCCCTTCCGTCAATGAAGTACTTCTCGGCGTCCAAGGACGCGTCGCCGCCGCTAGGAGGTTTTGTTGTCGTCAGCGTTATATGGGACATACGGTCATGCGGCCATTGGTAGGTTCTGGTACCACAGTGAACATCCCTAGTCGAGTCGGCAGTCTGTACTTGGATCCACACGAACATAATTAGCTGAATATATGATGCCCCTTGGATCGTCTCGCAGAGTGGAACAGGAAGAGAATTAGCGCGCCAGTCGCTCCAATTTCCTCAGTACTGGGGTATAAGGTGTGCTTCTTCTATTCGAGAAGTGTTAAAGGATGTAATTTCTAACAATGACGACATACACATCTAGAACCATTCCTCATTCAAGTGCAAGCTCTCGCTACCACCGTACATAGGAATTAAGTCACGATATCTCAGGTAGACGGTGTTCGGGGTAGGTATATAGCCGACTAGCCTAGTGTCCATCGCAGCCCAATGGCAGCCCCGTTCGTCATGTAGAAGGGCGGCCTTGTACCCCTCGCTAACAATATTGCATCTTTATCTAGATAGGTAGTCAGTAAGGAGATAGCGAAAATTGACAGGGAAAACCACTGACCATGTGGACGAATCCTATTAGCCGTGCGCCGACCAAGTAGCTTCGCTAACCCCTGCTCGCTGCATCTGCTCCTCCGAACTCGGCGTTCCCGGGTCAACCTCGACACGGTAGGTTGGATGTTAAAGGAAAGGCGACAGGGTGATTGGAGGTGGATGATAGGGACTTCGGAGTCTCTCTGCGTGGGACCTAAGAGATACGCGTCGCCGCTGCTGAAAGTGTGAGGATCGACTATAGAGGCGAGAGAAAGGACTGACTAGGTAACTATTCCCTCGTACGGGAGCTCCTTTCGCCAAGCTATCCCTCTTGCAATGACCCATCTATTCCTCCAATTATTCTTGTCCAGGAATACTTGAGACGGCGGTCGGAACTAACGGGCGTATTCGTATACGCGGACGAACAGGTGCAATGGTGGGTGGCAAAGCTTGTTCTCGACATGTGCCACTACTTGAAGATTGAATGAATTGCCTTAGCCCCTAGTCCACGAAATCCAATGATAGGTCACAGCTTCGTAGGAATGTCGTCGAGAGGAAGTCAAGATAGGGTAAGGCCATCCAAGGCCCGTCGGGTAGGTTCGATGTTGACACATTGTCGAAAGAAAGCGGAGTCGTGTGATACGCGGAAAACAACGATAGAGGAGGCTGGGGTAATAATTGTAAAGCCGACGAGTGACTCGCGAAAAGATGGGAAGGAAGAATTGGGGACAAAGTGAACGACAGAACATGATGGACGCACTATCCTGATCCAGGACAAAATGAGATGCCCACCTGTATATGGCCCAAATCCAAACATTTTCTCTCGCAACTCCAGCATTTGCAAACGAACCCTGAGGGTTGAACGTTAACGTTGAAGCTGAAGGCCTGGATTGTCTCGCTCCAAGCGCGACTCAGTGGATGCGGTGGAAAGAAAAACGCGCATCAGCCTCTGAACCAAACAACCTCAAGTTGTGATGTCGTTGGAATGTCATCAATTGAGTTTTTTCTCCCTCCGTTCACAAGTCTAATGCTCTGTGTCTTCATAATGGGACAGTTTCGCAATTCGACAAAACAGGAGCTCCCTGGTACTCAAATCTGGGAACATATTCTTGAGATCGAAACCCAGGAACAAAGGAGAAGCGCATGTGTTAGCGCCCAACATAGCTCACTTACATAATTGTCACTTAACGTTCCTCATGCACCTCATTCGAACAGCTCAAAGTATGAAGGCCTCGGAGAAGACTTCAATCTTTGGTTAAACTTGATGAGCCCTTGATCACCTCATGCGCCATATTCATGGTTTCTGCATTGCATTTAAGTTTCATTTCCCTTGCCTGAAATTTCTACTTGGCCTTTCTCCTACCTGTAATTTCCACTGGGCCAGGGAAGCATTGGAACCGAGGGAAAGTCCCATGAATAAAGCCAAGATGGAGAGGGAACTTACTGTTCGTCAGCCAGTGGGGTGCGTGAAAGCCTTGGGAAAACAAAGTGCTTCTCAAATATCAATCCACCGACGAAAAGGTTCTCAGCATCTCCTTCATCAATAGCAACGTAGCCTTGAATTTTGCCACCGAGAGCGACATGCAAACGCGGGAAGACTGTCGAGGATATTGTGACATTTCGTCGCTGTGTTTCCTAAAAGTTTCTTCCTTAGTGGTTCAAACAACGTTATGACATAACGGTCGGAATTGAACTTGAAGACGACCAGGTTCATCAATGACGGGGTTAAGTGGATCAATGTACGTCATTGTTAGCAACTGATTCTCGTTGACCACCATTGACATTCCGCGACATAATAGTAAATGCCATTGAACTTCGATGCGGTTTCCAACAAAATTCAATGGAAATTATGTCATAGAAGTAGCATACTGAGGGTATCTAATTGGAAATCACAACGTCAATCATCATTTGACGTCAGTAGCATGTCAAGTGCTTAATGTCGGCCATTGTAGATGAATGGGTATCACATGAGGTTACTGGTAATCACCGTAATCACTGTCCGACTGTGTGCGACATAATTGCTATTAAATGCCATACATTGGCTATGCATGTACTGGTGTTGGAACCTAAATTAGAGCTCCAGTGATTTCCAGCGTTAGTCGTCGTCTCCGATGGCATCACATCACGAGCGGGCCCGGTATGGCTGGCAACGAACACAAATGAGGGACATTAAGCGAATGTAAAAGGATATTGGAGAGCAATTTTACTGGCTGGAGGTGCCGGTAACAGACGTTGGTGTTTGTTGGAGGTTACCGAGTCCAGTCATTAATTTCTGATGAGTAGAAATGGTTCTCATCGGGATTAGCCGAAGTTTCTAGCGGGCATCTTACTGCTCCCATTATGATGCCTTATAATGTTGTAGTTAATTTAGTACAAAGTCCAGGATTTTTTATAACTTGGTATAGGAATTACAAGGTTGCCGAACGATCACAAGGCTGCGATTACAAGGCTGCCGAACGACTACAATGCTGCCGGTGAACAGTTTGTTGGTGGTTCACGACGATGTTCATTGTTTTGGGTATCTCATTGAGAGGATGATGTCATTGATACAACTTAAATATCTTATTATGCCCAGATACTAGTGTTATCCGAAGCCTCCACTCCTGCAAGCCAACTATTTCGCAGGGGGAAAATTTAAACGTCCATTCAAATCCGTGTGAAAGGGCATGTGCCTTTCCATATATAGAAATTATTTGAATTTTGCCCGGAGTGAAGTTTAAATATTACATACCTCTTTGCAATTGTTTTCACCTCCACAATGGATTTTTCATCAAGGCAAAAAAACAATCGGCTGTCAGTAGCGCTCGCAATCAGTTACAAGGTTGCCAGCTCATGCAGCTGAATTATAACCTACCTTATGTGGAATTAGGCTACCTTACAACCGGCTTGCCTTATAAGGCATAAAAGACCTTTCCGACAAAGCTTTTATACTCTCCTCTCACAAAATTTCACCCACAACGATATCATGTTCTCGCACTCCACCAATCTTACCGTATCTGGAGGCAAATTCTTCCATGTTTACTATCCTGGTGCTACAGTAGGTACGAGCGAGGTTGTTGAAGGCGGTCGGTATCTAATGGCTGTAACTTAGGAGGCTTCCAGGATCTGAAGCAAGCAGTTGTGTTCAGAGCATTTCACAATTCTGGAGACATAGTCGATCCACCCAAGTGCCATCCTAACACTCGCACCGTTGTTATCAACAAAATTATGGACTGGCTTCTTGGACCGGATGTGGACGATCAGAACACCGTTATTCTGTGGTTATACGGGTCGGCTGGAGCCGGAAAGTCCGCCATCACTCGTGGCATCGCTCACCGTTGCCATTTAGAGAAGCTCCTGCTCGCCAGCTTCTTCTTCTCTCGTTCTGATCCCACACGCAGTAATGCTAAGTCCCTCATCGCTACAATTGCCTACCAAATCACCACCAACATACCCGGGACATGGGAGAAAATTGCCGGTATCATGGAGCAGGACCCTCTCATCCTCACTCGATCACTTGAGGCCCAAGTCGCTGCTCTGATCGTCGAACCTCTTGGTGATCCACTTAAGGCGGGGTATTTCAATGCACCGACCTCGCGGCGTCTTATTATCATTGATGGTCTTGATGAATGCGACATTCCGGCTGTGCAATGCAACATCCTTCAAGCTATCTCACTCTTATTTGACAAGTACCACCTCCCCCTCCGCATTCTCTTCGCCAGCCGGCCAGAGCGGCATCTCATTCATTCTTTCCGCACCGGATCTCTCCCCAAATTTCATACCACGCTGTCTTTGGACGACACCTATAAACCTGACAATGATTTACGGCTTTTTCTGATTGATAATTTTAAGGAGATGAAAACTACTCATCCCATGAGCGGCTACTTGGATCATTCCTTGCCTTCCACTGACGTACTCGAAGGACTTGTCAAAAAATCCTCCGGACAATTCATATACGCGTCGACGGTGGTGAAATACGTTTCCTCGATCCGTCATCACCCCCTAGATCGCCTGAATGTTATACTTTTTTTTTTTTTTTTTTTTTTTTTTTTTTTTTGATCCATTATGCTCGTTGGGCCCAAAGGCCTATGTCGAGCGACGCCTATGTAAGTGTACCGAATGTCATACTTGGAATCCGAACCCACCATCCTCGCGAGATGCCTTTCGGCGAACTCAATGAATTGTACACGCATATTTTTACCTCTGTTACTGTTAAGGACAGGGAAAAAGTACTTCTTATTCTTGGGCTTCATCTGCTCGTCGGGTCAGCAGGTATATACTCCTTGATGGACATAAGAGATCTCGAACATTTTTTTCTTCTGAACAGAGGCGATATCCAGATGCTATTTGGTGACCTTATCTCACTCGTTGTCATTTCCGAAGTCAAACCACATATCCATCTTCTCCATGCCTCCCTTGGAGATTTCCTTCTTGATCAAGCTTGGTCAAAAGAATTTTATATTGATCTTTCAAATATTCACACTAGATGTATGCACCTTTGCTTCCACCATATCAAACAATGTACAGTATGTTGTCATATTTTCCTTCAAAGGAAGTTGCTGCATACCCACATTTAACAGACCCAATCTCCAAGAATGGTTGTCACATCACATCGTACGCTAACCACAACTTAATATGGCACTGCCAAAATACCCCACCAACCGCGGCTTTGCAACTCCATGAAGAAATTATCAAATTTTCCCTTTATCATCCCGATTCTTGCTTCCCAAACACTGGGCCTGGGATGAGTCTATTTTTCCATGTTCCACAATTTCTGCAATTTATCAAGACACTCGTATGTCCTACGTTCTTTGCCCACTTGGACTAGTATATTGAACACAAGGAACAGCCCTTTGGTGATGACGAAGTTTACAATCAAAAGCATAGCGAGGTCCTCAATTTCTTCACTTCCAAACTCCACCTCTATTTCTCAAGCACTCGATTGACCTTGCTCCTTACTTTATTGGAGATCCCATCAGACCGTTTGCGTCCCATTAGGGGTTCCTGGGAACATATCATTCCCCTACCTTCGAGGCTGAAGATAATGGATGGTGAAGCCTTCAACCTCTCTTCCGCTTCTCATCTTTCAGGAGTACACTGGAACATCTTTCGAGATTTCCTCGACCCAGGCTCAGGCTATCCACTAGCGCTGGACGGAAAAAGACATGCCTCCGCTGCTTCAGCCTGCCTGAAAATCATTTTCATATGTGATCAAGCGCCGCACTCCTGGCATCCTCTGAGGGTATATCATTCCCAACGACACCATACAGGTCTTAAACCAAAAAAATTGCAGCATCGAGGCGTTAGGCACTCGCATATCAGGACTTACCGACACCGTGCAGATCTCAAACAAAAAACATTGTGGCATCGAAGTGTTAGACACTCACATCTCAGGAATTACTGAAAACCGAGAGTCTAGGAAAGGAACATTCGTCCCCACCCTTCAAGAAAAAAGTAAGACATCTCTCTGAATCGTTGATGCCGCCTGAGTGTAGCCATTGCTTCACGCACGAGATTGCTACTTTGCCTGAAGGTGAGAGACACATTGCTCAGTTTAACTTGACTGGACTATCTTTGCCTGTTTGAGGAAGGATATATTGTTCTTGTCGATTCTTCCTTTTTCCATACCCCATTTCCGTGCCCATCCATAAATAATCCGTTGCTTACCTCACACGGAATCCTTGCAGGGACCCCTCCATATTCGATGGATTTGGACGCGTCAAGGAAATTACGATTGAAACAAACAAGCAACACGATGCGAGAGTGACTACGTACGACTACAGACTATGCCATCTGTACACTAGACAGAATAGAGGGGGTGGGAACACTATTGCGCAGTAAACCACCTATCGCGCCCCCAAATCGACTCGCAAGCCCTGATTTTGGCCGTTTCCCCTGTGACTCGGTGAATGTATTTTGCAAGAGCGAAAATGGCCTGTTTCATATATGTTGGATGGCTTCGTTGTAGATATCCGAACCTGAACACCCTACGATGAGCGAAGTTGAGAAGGCTGTCGGAGTACGCAGCTTTTTCCAGCAGAAATTTAAGGTGTATTGAGCGAATGCGCTGAGCTTCTATCTCGCGTTCAAACTTCCAGAAAGCTCGAGGAATTTTTTGAACCGCCTGCCTGGACAAGTAAGTCCAGAAATGCCGGATGAATCTAGTACTCTAATGTTTTTGGTCTGAGATCTGCACGGTGTTTGAGATCTGGGTGTTTGAGATCTGCGCGGTGTCAAGAGGAATCAGACACGAACTTAAAGACATGAAACTATCCCACCATTGTGCAAGGTTGGTGGAAAAGATCATGCAGACTACAAATATTCACCGTCAGAATCTTTGAAAATGGGATTTGGGATAAAGAACATGAAGAGGAGCGAGTCGACGGAGAAAGGTACGATCCTTCGAACGCCTGAGCGGATTATGTTGGTCCCGAACGCGTGCTCGCGCAGACAGGGCGTGCATAAACAGAAGAGAATTTGTCTCGTCGCCTCTGCCCCATCATCCTCACCTATACATCCCAGCACTCTCGTCAACCCATCCCATCTATCCATTCTATCCATTGTGCGTTGTGTTCCAGGGCTTCGACCAATCATTCACCGTACTAACCGCCGGTGGCCGCCGCTTTGCTCCTGTTCCAATTCGAAAAGTCAGTATCTCCTTGGACAAGAAATAACTATCATATCAACCTTATTGCACCCAGACCCGCTGCTCCTCATAACGAAAGCCAACACCCGCACTCTAGCAACATCGCTTTTTCAGTTCGTGTCGGCATTCCTTGTTAATCGCATTCCTCGAGATCGTCTTCCTGCAGTACGTACGGAGTTCCGAGATCGAGAAGACCTTTGGTCAAGTGTATGCTGTCGCCAAGTGGCTATCCCGTTCGTCGTGTGCAGAGGGGATACGGGAGGAGGGTAATATACGTGGAGGTTACCAAGCGATAAGTCGTGGCGTGTTTGTTCAAATTTTCACTCGCTAACGACCTCTGGGGTACAAGACGGGCCGCACTGTTGGAGGTACTGAGTCTGAAGCAGCATGGAGATAGCATGAACCAAGTACGCACCTTTTCACTGCCGCCCTCTGTCATGGACTGGAAAATCCGTTTCTCTGCCCGTCTGTCAACTTGTTCCATCCCTCCTATTCGTCTTCTGGCCGCTCAACGTCGTCGTATACAGATCATCGAGATCGATGTGATCTAATACCCATGTGTTTATCCGGCATTCAAGTGGGAATGAAGACTCGAATACGATAGCGAGTACCATTTGTTCGAGTTCGTTATCGCCACCGTTCTATGCCGATTGAATTGATCGTTCTTCCCACCTAGGCTGCACGAAGCATTGAGGTGTCCATAGGTACGAATCAACATAATACGAATCAACACCACTGGCTAGGTCTATCCACACCAGTCGCGTAGAAGAGATGGGGGGTAGGATGGTCCTACTCCTCGTTGACGAATATATATATTCTGAACTAGGACACGTCACTGATGAGGAGATTGGGTAAATTTACAGGAGGAACAGCCTACCGCGCTAGCGCAATTCCTCTCATTGTGCGGCAGTTGAGCCGCTTTCATTGGCACCGCCTCCCAATTCGAGGTTCGGTGAGGTTGGCGAACACAGCTGCGAAGATTGGCGTCTACAAGACTTGATAGGTGCACGAATATCTCGGCCCTTTCGTCGATTTCAACATGGCCGCGTGGATGTTGACGGGAGCTAAACAGGAAGTGAACGGTTGAACTTGAACTTGCTCTCTGATGCAGCGAGCCCAACGACCATAGATTCTGGACACAAAATGAGTTTCTTCTCCGTTGTGTCAGTGCAAGGGTGGGTCGATTTTACGAACCTCCACTCACATACATTAGCTTCCAACACGTAGTTTCCGTCAAATTTTCCCCCATTTGACCCAAGAAAAAATGAACATAAAAAGATAGGAGAGAAATCAGACTGACGATACAAAAGAACCAAAACGGTGTCAATAAAAGGCAAATAGCACTGAAAGAGGTACAGCCCCTTCATAGAATTCCACTTTGATTTCCAAACGAGATCGAGCTACCTTCGTTCGAAACACTATTAACCCAGGCCCATAATCTTGTGTATCGCTATGCATCGCAGGATACATACGACCGGGCTTTATCTCCGACCGAGTCATCCAATGCACCACCAGCAATGAAAGAGCTTACCCTCTATCGTCACCTGAATTCCCAATATCCTAGAGAGCCGAGGGTAGGGTGGTGGGCGGCGTCCATTCCAATTGCGACATAGAACGCGCGTTGGGTGATGCATGCGAGCAGTAGAGAGGGTTATAAAGCACACATCTGCGACAGGAAGGCGACGAATACTACGTAAGTATTAGCGGTAAAGGATGAAGACAAAAACAAGCACCAAACCGAATTCAATTGTCATCCTCGAGTTTAGAGCACTTCAAACGGGGTTAATCGGGCATTGGCGGAGGAGT
>Ga0307513_10009219_pt1 | contig 12489 bp, 10 predicted proteins | sample 15_EM_MG_FD_202174 | JGI IMG/M metagenome (GOLD analysis project Ga0307513, IMG submission 202174) | Populus trichocarpa ectomycorrhiza microbial communities from riparian zone in the Pacific Northwest, United States - 15_EM | ecosystem: Host-associated > Plants > Roots > Unclassified | place... | reverse complement strand
CTGCGCCCGCACCGGGAACCGTTGTCGCTGGCAGCCGACGCGCTGATCGTTGCCGCCTGCTGGAACATCACCTACCTGTTCCGCCTGGGGTTCGAGCGCTGGATCGATGCGCGGCCCGGCTACGACCCGTGGGTGATGCTCGGCGTCGTTGCGGTCTACCTGACGGCGCTGGCGCTCTTCAAGGTGCCGCAAAGCATGTGGCGCTTCTCCGGCTTCGGCGAAGTGCAGCGGCTGACCGTGGCCTGCCTGCTGGCCGGCGGGGTGTCGGCCGCGCTGGTGATGGGCCTGGGCCTGCGCGAGGTGCCGCGCGCGGTGCTGGCGCTGCACCCGGTCGTCTCGCTGATGGGCGTGTGCGTCGTGCGCATCGGCTACCGCATGTTCTACGAACACGCGCGGGCGCGCATCACCGGCAGCGAGCGCGAGATCCGCCGCGCGATCGTGATGGGCGCCGGCGCCGCGGCGCGGCTGCTGCTGGCGGGGATCCACGAACAGGGCTGGGTCGTGCTCGGGCTGCTCGACGACGACCCCGCCAAGCGCCGCGCGCGGATCAGCGGCGCGCCGGTGCTGGGCGAGCTGGCGGCGATCCGCGACAAGGCGGTTCGCGGCGCCGCCACCCACATCGTCATCGCGCTGCCTTCGGCCAGTGCCGCGCAGCGCCGGCACGCGCTGGAGCTGGCCGGTGGTACCGGGCTGCCGGTACTGACGGTGCCGACGGTCGACGAACTGCGCACCGGCAAGAGCCGCATCGAGCGGCTGCGCGACATCGAGCCTGAAGACCTGCTGGGGCGCGAGCCGGTGCAACTGGACGAAGCCGGCATCGGCCAGACGCTGGGCGGGAAGACGGTGCTGATCACCGGCGCCGGCGGCAGCATCGGCAGCGAGCTGTGCCGGCAGGTGGCGCGCTACGCGCCGGCGCGGCTGGTGCTGTACGAGCAGAGCGAGTTCAACCTGTACACGATCGAGCAGGAACTGTCGGACGTTTTTCCGGCGTTGGCGCTGGTCAAGCTGATCGGCGACGTGAAGGACCTCGAACACCTGCGCGCCACGTTCAGCCGCTGGCAGCCGCAGGTGGTGTTCCACGCCGCGGCGTACAAGCATGTGCCGCTGATGGAAGAACACAACGCCTGGGCGGCGCTGCGCAACAACACGCTGGGCACGTATCACGCCGCGCTGGCGGCCGCGGAGGTGGGGGTCGAGCGCTTCGTGCTGATCAGCACCGACAAGGCGGTGAACCCGACCAACGTGATGGGGGCCACCAAGCGGGCGGCGGAGATGGTGATCTCGGCACTGGCGGCTGAACATCTGCGAACGAAGTTCATGGCGGTGCGCTTCGGCAATGTGCTGGGGTCCAGCGGCAGCGTGATCCCCAAATTCAAGGAGCAGATCGCGAAGGGTGGGCCGGTGACGGTGACGCACCCTGACATCATTCGCTACTTCATGACCATCCCCGAAGCGGCCCGGCTGGTGCTGCAGGCGGCGGCGATCGGGGAAAGCGGGCAAGTGCTGGTGCTGGACATGGGAGAGCCGGTGAGGATCGTCGATCTTGCGCGGGATTTGATCCGCTTGGCGGGGCACACGCCGGAAGAGATAGCGATCGAGTTCACGGGGTTACGGCCGGGGGAGAAGTTGTTCGAGGAGTTGCTGGCGGATGGGGACGACACGCTGCCGACGCCGGTGCCGCGCCTGCGCGTGGCGCGCATGGGCGCACTGGTCCACGGGGAAGTTCGAGCGTTGCTGAGCCGGGCAGCGGCGGCGCCGGGGTCGGACGATGCAGGCGACGCAAGCGTGCGCGCGAGCTTGGCGGCGGTGTTGCCCGAGTACCAGCCGCCGATGGTGTTGAATTGAGGTCACGGGACCTTGCCTGCGCCGCTGCGCTGCGGCCGGAGATCGATACCGACCACCGTCCGGGCCGCTTCCTGCCGCTGGCCCGGGCGTAGTCGAACGATGGCTGTCACCTATGTCAACGGCAAGTTTGCCGCCCAGCGCACCACGGGTGTTCAGCGCGTGGCCGAGCGTCTAGTGCAGGCACTGGATACTCAGGTTGTCGGGCCTTGGGTTCTGCTGTGTCCACCGGGCGCCGAACTGCCGCGGTTGCAGCGCATTGAGGCGCGCACGGTCGGCATCCGTGGGTTGCCGCTGCATTTGTGGGAGCAACTCGTTCTGCCAATCGCCGCGCGCGATGGTCTGCTGGTGAACCTGGCCGGTGCCGCGCCGGCCTTCGCGCGCCGGCAGGTCTGCATGCTGCACGACGCCGCGGTGTTCGACCACGCCGAGGCCTACACCTTCGGATTCGCGGTCTGGTACCGCTGGCTGTTTCGGCGGCTCGCGCGGACGGCGCAAGCGCTGTTCACGGTCTCGTCCTTCTCGCGCGAGCGACTCGCGCTGCACCTCGGGCTGGCGGCGGCGCGAATCACCGTGGTGCCGAACGGCAGCGACCATCTGGACGCCGTCGCGCCCGACGACAGCGTGCTGGCGCGCCATGGCCTGCTGGGTCTGCGCTATTTGCTGGCCGTGGCGAGCGCCAATCCGACCAAGAACATCGCGACCTTGGTGGCGGCCTTCGCCGGCCTGCCCCCAGACGCCGCACGCCGGTTGGTGATCGTGGGCGGCCGCAATGGGCGCGTCTTTGCCGACAACGCTGCCGACGACCCGCCCGGCGTGGTGCGTACTGGACCGTTGGGCGACGCGCCGCTGAAGGCGCTGTACCAGAACGCCGTCGCGCTGGTGTTCCCGTCCTTGTACGAGGGTTTTGGCCTGCCGCCGTTGGAGGCGATGACCTGCGGCTGCCCGGTGGCGGCAGCACGTGCGGCGTCGATTCCCGAGGTCTGCGGTGATGCGGTGCTGTACTTCGACCCGCTCTCGGTTGATGACATCGGCGCGGCATTGCGGCGCATCTTGGGCGACGAAGCGCTGCGGGCGCGCCTGCGCAAAGCCGGCGCCATTCAGGCTGCTCCATTCAACTGGGGCGCCGCGGCCGAGAGCCTGCTCGCACGTTTGTCGGCTTCACGCAGCGCATGAAGGTGCTCCAGATCAGCAAGTTCTACCGGCCGGTGATGGGCGGAATCGAGTCCGTTGCTTGGGAACTGGCCGAAGGGCTGAACCGGTGCGGCGTGGGCACGGACGTGCTCTGCTCGAACCAGCGCCTGGCGACGACGCGAGAGCGTTTCCCGGGGGGCTACGAGGTGTTACGCGCCGCATCGTGGGGAATGCTCCTGTCCACGTCGATGGCGCCGGCGATGATCAGGCATCTGCGCCGCATCCGCGGTGCCTACGACGTCGTACACGTCCACATGCCCGATCCGATGGCCGCACTGGCAGTCTGGGCGGCGCGCCCGGCAGCACGGGTGGTCGTGCACTGGCACAGCGACGTCATCCGCCAGCGGCTGGCGCTGAAGTTGTACGAGCCGTTGCAACACTGGCTGCTCGGCCGCGCCGATGCGATCGTGGCCACCAGCGAGGCGTACGCGCAGTCGTCGACCCTGCTGCAAGCCTGGCGAGGCAAGGTCAATGTGATCCCCATCGGCATCAGCGACAATCGCAGTCTGGCATGCAGCGAGAAGGCAGCGGCCATTCGCCAGCGGTTCCGCCGGCGGAAGATCGTCTTCTCGCTCGGCCGGATGACGTATTACAAGGGGTTCGACGTCCTCATCGAGGCGGCGGCCGCGCTGCCCGACGACAGCGTGGTCGTGATCGGCGGCGACGGCGAACTGCTGGACCACTACAGGACGATGGTCGCCAGGCGTGGCCTGGCCGGGAAGGTGCATCTGCTGGGGCACATCAACGATGACGACTTGCCGAGCCACTTCGAGGCGTGCGACGTGTTCTGCATGCCGTCGACCGTGCGTGCGGAAGCCTACGGCGTGGCGATGGTCGAGGCCATGGTGATGGGCAAGCCGATCGTGGCCACCGATATTGGCGGCTCGGGGGTGCCGTGGGTCAATGTCGATGGGCTGACGGGGTTCAATGTGCCGGTGGGGCAAGTGGAACCGCTGGCCAACGCTTTGGTCCGGTTGCTTGACGACAAGCCGCTTCGCACGCGGCTAGGCGAAGCGGCGAGGAGGCGATATCTGCAAGAATTCAATGCGGAACTCATGACTCGGAAAACCATCGATCTCTACGGGCGGCTCGGCCGATAGCATTGCGACTGCGGATGAACTTGGCCTGCCCTCATTCGATATTTCATTCAGATCGGGTCCTATGCATACTTGTAGATTCCTGGCCCTCGATCTCTACGAGTGCGGATCGATGCGCGACCGAACAAGGATTCAATGGTCATACCTTCGCACTTGCACAAGACTGCATCGACGATGATTGAATCAACATCCAATGGCAAGGCCCGATGTGCCCTGGTTTGCGGGGTAGGCGGGCAGGATGGGCCTTATCTGGCTGAACTGCTCCTGTCCAAGGGCTACGAGGTCGTCGGCACATCACGTGACGCGAACATGCTCAACCGGGACGGTCTGCGATTGCTTGGCATCGAGAGCAAGCTGCGCGTTGTATCGATGGCAGGCAACGATTTCCGCAGCGTGATTCAGACCCTCGCTCGCGTGCAACCGGACGAGATCTACAATCTGGCGGGGCAAACGTCGGTTGGCCTGTCGTTCGAGCAGCCGGTCGAGGCAATCGAAAGCATTGCTACAGGTACGCTCAATCTGCTGGAAGCGATCCGTTTTTCCGGGCGGCCGACCCGCCTGTACAACGCCGGCTCGAGCGAGTGCTTCGGTGATACGGGCGGAAAAGTTGCGAATGAGGAGACGCCATTTCATCCGCGGAGTCCCTACGCGGTCGCCAAGGTTTGCGCACACAATCTGGTGGCGAACTATCGCGAGGCCTACGAGATGTTCGCTTGCACGGGGATACTGTTCAATCATGAGTCGCCATTGCGGCCGACGCGATTCGTGACACAGAAGATCGTCCATGCGGCATGCCGAATTTCAAGGAACCGCGACGAAACGTTGCAGCTCGGCAACTTGAACATCCATCGCGATTGGGGCTGGGCTCCCGACTATGTGCGGGCGATGTGGCTAACGCTCCAAAGCGAACAGCCGCGTGACCACGTCATTGCGACCGGACGAACCGTCTCGCTTGAGTACTTTGTTGAAAGGGCGTTCGCATACTTTGACCTGGACTGGCGCCAGCACGTGCAAACTGATGTAGCGCTGCTGCGGCCTTCGGATATCGAATACGGCGCTGGCGATCCTTCACTCGCCGCACGGAATCTGGGATGGAAGGCGAGCCATGACGTTGACGACGTCATACAGGCCATGTGCCGCGCAGCTTCCGAACGCCAGTTGCCGAGGCGGTCATAAGCCGATTCGGCAATTGCCCAAGATTCATGCCGCTACTGGCGACGAAACGACGAACGGACAGTATCCCTTGGACTCGAACCCACCAACAGTTGTCTTGCAACAGGCGAGGCCGTCGCGGCTGAAGCGCCTGGTCAAGCGTCTTGACGCAAAATTTATCGTTACTGTTGTTTTGCCCACTCTGCTGGCGGGCTTGTACTACGGGGTCATCGCGTCCGACGTGTACATCTCCGAATCACGCTTCGTCGTGCGCAACCCGCAACGCTCCGCACAAACCGGGTTGGGTGCGCTGCTCCAGGGCACCGGCTTCTCGCGGTCGCAGGACGACACTTATTCAGTTCACGACTTCATCCTGAGCCGCGATGCACTGCACGAGTTGGACGACAAACTCAAGATCCGAGAGGCGTTCAGCAACAGCAGCATCGATTTTGTGAATCGTTTCCCGGGCATAGAGAGATGGGACACCAGTTTCGAGTCGCTGTTTAGGCACTACGTCAAGCATGTCGCCGTCGCATACGACACCGTTTCGTCGATCAGCGTCTTGCGAGTGCACGCATACTCTGCAGAAGAGGCAAAGAGGATTAACGAGTCGCTGCTTGAGATGAGCGAACGTCTCGTCAACAACATGAACTTCCGCAGTCGGAAAGATCTGATTCAGGTCGCGGAAAGCGAAGTGGTCGTGGCTGAGGCGCGCGCGAAGGCCGCCGCTGCTGCACTTTCCGCCTATCGTACGGACCGCTCGGTCTTCGACCCGGATCGGCAAAGCGCAATACAGTTGCAAGGCATCGCCAGGCTCCAGGAGGAACTCATTGCGGCAGAAGCGCAACTGGAGCAGGTGCGAAATGTATCGCCGAACAATCCGCAGATCGGGTCGTTGGAGCGTCGCGTGCAGGGTTTGCGCAGCGCAGTCGCCGCCGAGAACGCGCGCGTGATAGGCCCTGGCGGGGGCCTCAGTTCGAAGAGTCCCGCATTTGACAGGTTTGTGTTGGAGAAGGGCTTCGCCGACCGACAGTTGGCCGGCACTCTGGCGGCACTGGACGCGGCACGCAGCGAGGCTGCGCGCAAGCAACTCTACCTAGAGCGGCTGGTGCAACCCAATCTACCCGATCGCGCGCTGGAGCCTCGTCGCCTGCGTTCCGTGCTCACCGTGCTCGTGGTCGGCCTCGTGATCTGGGGCGTGGTGTCCCTGGTTGGCGCCAGCATCCGTGAGCACACCGACTGACCCGCGCGCGGCCGCCGTGAGTACGAGTTTCATGAGGTCGCTGGCGATCCAGCGACGCGTAGTTTGGGCGCTGATGATGCGTGAGGTGATCACGCGTTTCGGGCGGGAGAACATCGGGGTTCTTTGGCTGTTCGCCGAGCCGATGATGTTTACGCTCGGCGTCGCGACGCTGTGGAGCGCGGCCGGTCTGAGTCACGGGTCCGACCTCCCAATTGTTGCTTTCGCAATCACTGGCTACTCGTCCGTGCTGATGTGGCGCAATACCGTTGGGCGCTGCACGAACGGGGTTCAGGGGAATCTGAACCTTCTGTACCACCGCAACGTACGGGTCGTCGACGTGTTCGTCGCGCGTATCCTGCTCGAAATGGCGGGAGCAACGGCCTCGTTCACCGTCTTATCACTCGTCTTCCTGGGCATCGAGTGGATCAAACCGCCGGACGACATGTTGCTCGTTGCGGCGGGCTGGTTCATGCTGGCCTGGTTCGGCGCGGCACTCGCGGTCGTGGTGGGGGCCGCTACCACGTACAGTGAAATCATCGATCGCCTTTGGCATCCGACCGCCTATCTCCTGTTCCCGCTGTCGGGTGCCGCATTCATGGTCGATTGGCTTCCGCCGAACATGCAACGAGCCGTCTTGGCCTTGCCCATGGTGCATGGTGTGGAACTGCTCCGGGAAGGGTATTTCGGAGACGTCGTACATACGCACTACGACATGGGTTACATGGCAACGGTGAATCTGGCGCTCACCATCATCGGGTTGTTCCTGCTGCGTGACGCCTCGCGAAGGGTAGGCTCACGGTGATCGAACTGCAGTCCGTGTGCAAGTACTACCACACCCGGCATGGGCCCCGTCGAGTCCTCGACCATGTCACCATGCGTCTCGAACGCGGGCGACACCTTGGCATTCTCGGGCGCAACGGGGCCGGAAAGAGCACGTTGGTCCGTTTGCTGAGCGGTGCGGAATTGCCGAGTTCTGGACGCATTCACCGCGGCATGAGCGTCAGTTGGCCGCTGGCGTTCACGGGTGCCTTTCAGCCTCATCTCACAGGGCTCGACAACCTGAAGTTCGTCTGCCGAGTCTACGGCGTGGAGTGGAGGCCTCTCGTGCCGTTTGTTGAGGAGTTCACCGAACTCGGCATCTATCTTCGCGAGCCTGTTCTTCACTACTCGTCCGGTATGACAATGCGCTTGGCTTTCGCCTTGTCGATGGCGATCGAATTCGATTGCTTTCTCATCGATGAAGGCTTGGCGGTCGGCGATGCTCGGTTTGGTCATCGGTGCCATGTCGAACTCTTCGAAAAGCGCCGTGATCGCTCGTTCATCTTGGTCTCGCATGATCCCGGAATCATCCGCTCGTACTGTCAGCATGCCTGTGTACTTCATGAGGGCCGCCTTCTCAATTTCGATCGCGTCGAGGATGCATACGCCTTCTACGACAGCGCGCCTGTACCTGCGCCAGCCGTGCAGTTCGACTGACGATTCATGGCGATCAAGGTCTTGGTTGAACTGCGCCCCGCATTCGACGGCCATGCGGGAATCCCTCAGGAGACTCGGCTCTTGTTCCGCGGCCTCGCACGTTCGCCGCACATTGACGTCTTGGGCCTGCTACAGAGCGGCAATCTCGTCGCCGAGCGTGGCCTGCCGCTTCGTCGGGGTGCATTGCAGGCGGCCCTAGGCGCCACCGCGAGCATCGACCGCCTGTCGCAGGTGGTCGTCTCGTTGCAGCAAGGCCCCGCGTCGCACCGCTTGGAGTACATGCACAAGAGGCTGCTCCAATTCGCCGGTCCGCTGGGTGCGGCGACCATGGCCATCGCCGGGCGCAAGACGTCGCTGACTGGCTTCGATCCCATCCATTTCAAGGATTTCATCTGGCGTGCGTTGTTTGCCAAGACGCTCGCGATCGAAGACTTCGACGCGGTGACCTCGTGCGAGTTTCGTGTTTTTCGCTGGCCGTGGTCCATGGTCAATGCCGTCGGCGTCGGCAGCGCTATATTGGGGCGGGCGGTGTACCCGCGTTTGGACACCACGGGCATCGATGTGATGATCGCCGAGACACCCTACCCAGGACGGGTGAGTGGGTCAACGCGCATGGTCGTGCGCTATCACGATGCCATTCCACTGCTGATGCCCCACACCATCAAGGACCGCGGCTACCACCGGGCCATGCACTTTCATACACTCAAGCGCAACGCCGCCGACGGGGCCTGGTTTGCGTGCGTCTCCGATGCAACGCGCCAGGATCTGTTGTCGGTGCTGCCGGATGTAGAGGGACGATCTGTGACCATCCCCAACATGATTTCCGCCAGTTTCTTGCCGGAGTCTGCTCCTTCGACACGTGTACCCGAGATCGTCTGGAGCCGAAAGAACCGCCGTGCACCGCATGAAGGTGGCGCAGAGATCGCGCCAGGGGATTTCGTGCGTGGCGAATTACCCTATCTGCTGATGGTGGCCACCATCGAACCCCGTAAGAATCACCTTGCTCTGATCGAGGCATGGGAACTGCTACGCGCTGGCGCATACCCGCATCTGAACCTGGTTTGCGTTGGCGGTCTCGGGTGGGATCACGACTCGATACTGCGACGGTTCGCGCCATGGTTGCAGCGAGGTGGTCTGCATTTGCTCGAAGACGTGCCGGCAGTGGACCTGCGCTTGCTGTACCGGCACGCCGTGGCAACGGTATGTCCCAGTTTTGGCGAGGGGTTCGATTTCTCAGGTGTCGAGGCAATGCGATCAGGCGGAGTCGTCGCGGCATCGGACATTCGAGTGCACCGCGAGGTGTATGGCGCAGCCGCTGAATTCTTCAGTGCCTATTCGCCGCAGGACATGGCCGAGGCCGTTTCGCGTGTCATCGACCCGGCGGCCGAAGAGCGACGCTATACCCTGCGAACCGAGGGGGACAAGGTGTCAGCCAATTACCTACCCGAAAGCATATTGCCGCAATGGCAGGATTTTTTGCATCGCGTCGCAGCTTGAGGGCGTTCATGGCAATTCGCTCGCGCGTACGGTCTTTGTTTGCGCGTAGGCGCGAAGCGCCGCAGCTTTCTGATAACGTGGCGTGGTTCAGTGTCGATCAGATTGACGAACTGCTGCGTATCCATCGCGAAAGCGGAATCACACGGGGAGGGGACTGGGATCGTTACCGGGATGCGCACATGGTGTTGCCCGACTGGTTCCGTCCTGGTCTCGATCCGTGGGGAGCGGAGTATGCCGCGCAGCAGCACCGACTCTGGGGACTCATTGCGGGCGTCGACCGGACATATGAGCCCGACATCGATGAAAAGGAAGTGGGTTGGAGTGACGTGGATCCCGTTCGGCAGCCAGGGTTCCTTGCGCGACGAGATGCCGAGGCTATTGCGTCGGCGTCGGACCATGTGCTGGCCACTGGCATGCTGCTGAAGCACAGCAGATTGAAGGCTGGCGACTGGGCTCTGGAATATGGGGCCGGGTTCGCTCAAACCGCGCTGGCGCTCGCCCGCCTGGGCGTCAATGTCGACACAGTCGACATTTCAACAACCCTGTGCGACTACGTGCGCCAGCAGGCTGAACACTTTCGAGTGCCGATGAACGCCTTCCACGGCCAATTCGGCGTCAACCCGCGCCCTGGGCAGCGTTACAAGCTGATCTGGTTCTATGAAAGCTTCCACCACTGCGTGGACTTCATGCGGGTCGTGCCGCAGCTATCGGCGTACCTGGCCGAGGGTGGACGCATTGTGCTTGGCGGCGAGCCGATCGTCGAGCGCGAGTACGCTGCGGTGCCATACCCGTGGGGTGTACGCTTGCACAGCGAGGTGGCGGTGGTGATGCGCCAAACGCGCTGGTTCGAACTGGGGTTCTCGGAGGCATTTCTGTACGAGCTATTCCAGCGCGCTGGTTTCACCGGGCGGCGGATCGACTGCGAGCCGTCGTTGTTTGGGCGCTTGCATGTGTTCGAGCGCTCGTCGGCCAGCGACTGAAGAGAGGGCACCGACATGGCACTCGATCTTGCGCGGATCGATCAGTTCCTCCGCTCGCTGGAAGGGGCCAGGGACGACGATGAACTGCGTCGCCTCTTTGACACCTACAACGCCGAGTTCGACCTCGGCGTGCCACCCGACCCGTACAGCCAAGCGTACCGAGACCACCAGTTCTCAATCTATGAATGGCTTTTCGGCAAACCGTACTCGACTCGTCACGAACAGTCCCTGTTCGACGTCGCCAGCGCCGCGCGAGCGCCGTTCCCCTACATGCATGGCTCGTATGGTACGGTCGGTGACCAGCTCATTGCGATCGGTTTTCTCATCAAGGCAATGGCGCTGCCCAAGGGCGCGCGGATCCTTGAGTTCGGCCCCGGATGGGGCAATACGACGCTCGCGCTCGCAAAGATGGGCTACCAAGTCACCGCGATCGACATCGAACCCAACTTCGTCGCTCTCATCGAGGAAAGAGCGAGAATGGAGAGGATCGAGGGGTTGGAGGTGTTGCTGGGTGACTTCTCTGTCATCGAAGATCTTAGAGAATCCTACGATGCGATCCTATTCTTCGAATGCTTCCATCACTGTTCGGACCATCTCCGCTTGATCGCCGCATTTGACAAGGCCTTGAAACCCGGCGGCATTGTGTGTTTCGCTGCCGAGCCCATCGTTCCAGAATTTCCTATTCCGTGGGGGCTTCGCATGGATGGTCAATCCCTGTGGGCGATTCGCAGGAACGGTTGGTTGGAGCTGGGGTTTAACAAGACCTACTTCGAAGAGACCATGCGCAGACATGGTTGGTGGCTCGAGCAACACAGAGGACAGGATAGCCCTTTGGCCAAAGCGTTCATCGCCAGGCGAGCCAGCGAGCTCTGCGAGAGTTGGCACTTCGGGCGCCCAGGACTGAGGTCATTGGTCGGGAGAAAGATCGGGACGCAGGTTGCGACGGACGGGAGGGCTGGGTATCTGATGTATGGCCCCTATGTTCCGCGACCCTCCGGCAAGTATGTCGCGCAGGTCAAAGTCGATTCGAGAGCGACAACGCGTGGTTGGCTCCGAGTAGAAGTCGTGGCGGACGCGGGCCAACGCGAACTTGCAAGCGACCGAGTCGATATGAAGCCGGGACTGACGGCTATCGACCTGCCGTTTGTCTTGGATACGGCCTGGCCGGATCTGGAGATTCGCGCTTACTGCGAATGCGAGACGCTTGTCACGCTCGAAGGCGCCAGCTTGGCGTTGCGCACATCGTCTGGTGGTGACAGCAGGCGATAGCGTTCCGTCAAGCGTCGAGAAGCGCGGGTCACATTTTGACCAGTACGAGACCGACAGACGTCACGGTGTAGTGCATGATTCTGAGCTTGAGGTGCAAGTCGGTTCGATAAGGGGGCACGTCGACGTAGTAGTCGCTGAACGCATTGCCGGCGTTCCAGTTGATGTCAATGTGGCATCCCAGTCGCCGAATCTCACCAACTATTCGGTCGATATCTTTCCTCCGGTAGAGGACGAGGTTCTGATCTTCCAGCGTCTCATCATTCGATGACAGATTGAATTCTGTCGTGTGAACGGCCACGCCGCCTCGCTTGAGGCAGCGTATCGAGTTATAGACGAAATTTTCGCCATGTGCCAGCGAACCTAGGTGTTCGAGCGCGCATGAAGACCACAAGAAGTCAAACGTGTCGTCGAACTTTCGAGAGACGTCGTTCATGTCGGCGAACTCGAATTCCACTCTCTTCGCGAAGGATTCGGCGTCGCATAGACCGAGGCCATTGAGCTTGGCCTTGTTCGTTGCGTGTTGCTCGGTCGCGACCCAGCCAGCGCGCTCGGCGCGCTCGGGATGAAGGTCCGTGGCCGTGACTCGACATCCGTAGGACGCGAAGCAGGAGGCTAAGGAACCTAGCAACAATAACTTGGACACTTAGCCTGTGATCTTGGTCGCCCTGGGTCTGACGCAGTAGTTCCACTCGCCATGGAACTTGTCGCGTCTGATGTCGATGCTTGCGAGATCGGCATC
>Ga0307513_10009218_pt1 | contig 12491 bp, 9 predicted proteins | sample 15_EM_MG_FD_202174 | JGI IMG/M metagenome (GOLD analysis project Ga0307513, IMG submission 202174) | Populus trichocarpa ectomycorrhiza microbial communities from riparian zone in the Pacific Northwest, United States - 15_EM | ecosystem: Host-associated > Plants > Roots > Unclassified | place... | reverse complement strand
CTCCACCTCGACGTCCGCCTTGTCGGTCTCGTCGATCAGCAGCACCTTGGGCTCGTCGCCGCGAATGGCGGTCAGCAGGGGCCGGGGGAGCAGGAACTCCTCGCTGAAGATGTCCGTGCGCGTCGCGTCCCATGTCTCGTCGCGGCCCGCGCTGATGCGCAGCAACTGCTTGGCGTGGTTCCACTCGTACAGCGCCCTCGACTCGTCGACGCCCTCGTAGCACTGGAGGCGGATCAGCTCCGCTCCGGCGATCTCGGCGACGGCCTTGGCCAGCTCGGTCTTGCCGACGCCCGCCGGGCCCTCCACCAGGAGCGGCTTGCCGAGGCGGTCGGCCAGGAAGACCGTGGTGGCGACGGCGGGGGAGGCCAGGTAGCCGGTCTCGGCGAGGCGTGCGGAGACGTCGTCGACGGATGTGAACAACGGGGCCTCCAGGGTGGGCGGTAACGGGTCGCGAACGGGTTCGGATCCACTGTCTTCGGATCTACTATCTAAGCGCTTGTTCACCGCCCGTGTCACGAGTGAACCGATCGGTTTCCCCGCTTCGGTCCGCGAGGTAACCTCGCACTATGGCCACTACGGACAAGGCGCCGGGCAACGCGACCGGCAAGGCGACCCCGCGCGACCGGCTGCTCGACGCCGCCGCCGAACTGTTCTACCGCGACGGCGTCTCCATCGGCGTCGAGGCACTGTGCAAGGCCGCCGGAGTCTCCAAGCGGTCGATGTACCAGCTCTTCACGAGCAAGGACGAGGTGCTCGCGGCCAGCCTGGACCGACGCTCGGCCGCTAACGCCGAGCAGCTCCTGCCCGGCCCGCAGAACGACGGCACCCCACGCGAACGCGTCCTCGGCCTGTTCGAGCGGCTGGAGAAGGCCTCCACGGAACCCGGCTACCAGGGCTGCCCCTTTCTGGCCGCACTCGTCGAACTGAAGGACCCCGGGCACCCGGCGAGCGTCGTCGCCCAGCAGGCCAAACAGCGCCTCCAGGACTGGTTCCGTACCCAGGCGGAAGCGGGCGGCGCGCGTGAACCCGAACTGCTGGCCCGGCAGTTGATGCTCGTCTTCGACGGCGCGAGCGCCCGCTCCGGCGCCCGCATCGAGTCCCTGGCCGGGCTGACCACGGTGACCGTGACGTCACTGATGGACGCGGCGGGAGTGGCGTAGCCCCCGCACAACGGGACGCCCGATCAGTGGCCCCCACCGCTCACCAGCACCACCTCCAGAGTGCGCGGCCCGTGCACCCCCTCGACCCGGTCCAGCTCGATGTCACTGGTCGCCGAAGGCCCGGAGATCCAGGTCAACGGGCGCGTCGGGTCGAGGAGTTCGAGGGCCTGGGGAACGGACGAGACGACCTGGTCCGGCACCCGTACGACACAGATGTGGTGGTCGGGGACGAGGGTGATGCGGCGGCGGCCCTGGTCCGGGCCGCCGTCCAGGACGATCGTGCCGGTCTCGGCGACGGCGAGGGCGCAGGCCGTGACCACACTGTTGACCTGGTCCAGGTCGTACGGTGTGCTCTCGCCCCGGTCCGGGACGCGTACCGCGTCGGTGGCCGACAGCCAGCGCTCGTCCAGACCGGGAGGCACGGCCACTGAGGCCGAGCCGTGTCCGGCCAGTATCCCGGCGAGGAGTGTCGGAAGCTCACCGGCGGTGCAGCGGTGCACGATCGCCCGGTAGTCGGCCAGGTTCTCGGCGAGGAGTTCGACCGTCTCCTCGACGGTCCGGCTTCCGTGCTCGCGCAGATAGTCGCGGTCGACGGCCTGGTCGTACGGCGTGTCGTCGTGCGGTACGTCGGCGAGGGCGCGGCGCACCCGGCCGAGGATGAGGTCGCGGCTGTTCACTTGGTGGTGTCCTTTCCGCCGTTGGTGCGCTGCCACCAGTCGCGGAACGGCTCCGCCGGTACGGTCGGGAGATCGCGGGTGCCGCTCCAGGCCTTGCCCGGCCCTGGCAGGGTGCGGGGGTGGAATCGGCGCGTCCGGGAGGCGAGCCGCTGGCCGGTGCGCAGGGCGCCGGGGCGGCTGAACGCCCAGCGGGCGGCGCGCATCGCGGCCCGCTCGGCGGCGTGGCCCTTCGCGGGCTTGAGGACGACCTTGTTGCCCTCCCGCGTCACCGGCCCGCCCTCGACGACGCGTTCCCGCAGGTGCACCAGCACCTCGGGGATGTCGATGGCGACCGGGCACACCTCGTAGCAGGCCCCGCACAGCGAGGAGGCGTACGGGAGTGAGGCGTCGATCTCGCTTGCGGTGCCCCGGAGTTGGGGGCTGAGGATGGCGCCGATCGGGCCGGGATAGACGGAGCCGTAGGCGTGGCCGCCGGCCCGCTCGTACACCGGGCAGACGTTCAGACAGGCCGAGCAGCGGATGCAGCGCAGGGCCTGGCGGCCGACCTCGTCGGCGAGGGTGTCGGTGCGGCCGTTGTCGATCAGGACGAGGTGGAAGGTCTGCGGGCCGTCGCCGTCCGTCGTACCGGTCCAGGTCGACGTGTACGGGTTCATGCGCTCGGCGGTCGAGGAGCGGGGGAGGGTCTGGAGGAAGACCTCCAGGTCCCGCCAGGTCGGCACGATCTTCTCGATGCCGACGACCGAGATCAGCGTCTCGGGCAGGGTCAGGCACATCCGGCCGTTGCCCTCCGACTCGACCACCACCAGGGTGCCCGTCTCGGCGACCATGAAGTTGGCGCCGGAGACACCCACCTTGGCGCGCAGGAACTTCTCCCGAAGGTGCAGCCGTGCCGCTTCGGCCAGTTCGGCGGGCGTGTCGGTCAGGCCTTCCGGTGCCGGGCGGCCCCACTCGCTCATCTCGCGCACGAAGATGTCCCGGATCTCACCCCGGTTGCGGTGGATCGCCGGGACGAGGATGTGCGAGGGCCGGTCCTTGCCCAACTGCACGATCAGCTCGGCGAGATCGGTCTCGTAGGCCGCGATGCCCTCGGCCTCCAGGGCCTCGTTCAGCCCGATCTCCTGCGTGGCCATCGACTTGACCTTGACGACCTCCGACTCCCCGGTCATCCGCACCAGTTGGACGACGATCCGGTTGGCCTCCTCGGCGTCGGCGGCCCAGTGCACATGCCCACCCGCCGCCGTGACCGACTCCTCCAACTGGACGAGATAGCGGTCGAGATGACGGAGCGCGTGGTCCTTGATCCGCTTGCCCGCCTCCCTCAACTCCGCCCAGTCGGACACCTCGGCGACGGCCTTCGCCCGTTTGCCACGGATCGTGTGGGTGGCGTGGCGCAGATTGCCGCGCAGGGTCTGGTTGTTGACCGCCTCGTGGGCCGCCTTGGGAAAGGCCGGCATCCCGACGAACGTCCCGCCGCTCATGTCAGGGGCTCCTCTTCCGTGCTCGCCAGGATCTCCGCGATGTGCACCGGCCGCATATCCGTGTGCAGGCGGGTCATGGTCCCGCCGATGTGTATGAGACACGAGTTGTCGGCGGCGCACAGCACCTCCGCCCCCGTCGACTCGGCGTTGCGCACCTTGTCGGCACCCATCGCCGCCGAGACATCGGAGTTCTTCAGCGCGAACGTACCGCCGAAGCCACAGCACTCGTCGGCCCCGGGCAGCTCGCGCAGCTCCAGCCCCTTGACGGCCTGGAGCAGCCGACGCGGCCGGTCGGCGAGCCCGAGGCTGCGCAACCCGTGGCACGTCGGGTGATAGGTGACGGTGTGCGGGTAATAGGCACCCACGTCCGTCACCCCCAGCACATCCACCAGGAACTCCGTCAGCTCGTACGTCTTGGGCACCACGGGTGCCAGGGTCGCGGCGAGGGTGTCCCCGCGCCCCTCGGCCCGTGCACGCTCACCCATCCGGGGATACAGCTCCCGCACCATCGCCCCGCACGACCCGGAGGGCGTCACGATCGCCTCGTACCCCCCGAATACATCGGAGAAATGCCGGGCGAGCGGTTCGGCCTCATGCCGGTACCCGGTGTTGTAGTGCGCCTGCCCGCAGCAGGTCTGGGCCATCGGGAAGTCGACGTCCACCCCCAGCCTGGTCAGCAGTTTCACCACGGCGCGGCCCGTGTCCGGATAGAGCGTGTCGTTGACACAGGTCAGGAACAGGGCGACACGCATCGCAGCTCCTCGTTGGTCGATCATCGGATGAGTGCAGGGTACGCGGACGATACGTGGTGGGGGGAGCCCCCTCTCACCGGGCGTCGGTGAGCCGGGCCTCCGCCGCCCGCCAGGCCGCCGGGTCACCGGACGGTTCGTAGCGGGTCAGCGGCTGGGTACGGGCGAGCAGCCGGCGCATGTCCGTACGGTCGCCGACGAGCCCGTGGGCCCGGCCCTGGACGAGGACGTTGCCGAGCGCGGCGGCCTCGGCGGGCCCCGCCACCACCGGCAACCCGCAGGCGTCGGCGGTGAGTTGGCACAGCAGCGCGTTGCGCGTCCCGCCCCCGACGATGTGCACGACGTCGACGGAGTGCCCGGCGAGCCGCTGGGCGTCGACCACCGCCCGCCGATGGGCGAGGGCGAGGGAGTCGAGGATGCAGCGCGTGATCTCGCCCGGCGACCGGGGCACCGGCTGCCCGGAGACCCGGCAGGCCTCGGCGATCCGCTCCGGCATCCGCCCCGGCGCCAGGAACCCCGCGTCCCCCGCGTCCACCACGGACCGCAGCCCCGGCACCTCGGCCGCAGCCCGCAGCAGCTGACCCAGCTCGGGGTCCCCCCAGGCCCGTACGCACTGCTGGAGCAGCCACAGCCCCATGATGTTGCGCAGATAGCGGACCGTGCCGTCGAGCCCCAGCTCATTGGTGAAGTTGGCGGCCCGGCTCTCCTCGGAGAGCACAGGAGCCTCCAGCTCCAGCCCCGCCAGGGACCAGGTGCCGGTGCAGATGTAGGCGAACCGCTCGTCGACAGCCGGCACGGCCGCCACCGCCGAGGCGGTGTCGTGCGACCCGACCGTCGTCACCGGCACCGGCCCGGCGAGCCCGGTCTCCTCCAGCACCTCGGCGCGCAGGACGCCCGCCGGATCGCCGGGCTGTCGCAGGGGCGCGAAGAGCCCGAGGTCGATGTCCAGTTTCCGCGCGATGTCATGCGCCCAGTCGCGGGTCCGGGGATCGATCAGCTGGGTGGTGGAGGCGTTGGTCAGCTCGGTGCCGGCCTCGCCGGTCAGCCAGTACGTCAGCAGATCGGGGATGAGCAACAGGCGTGAGGCGGCGGCCAGTTGACGTGAGTCGCGAGCCGCCGCCAGCTGGTAGAGGGTGTTGAAGGGCGCGTACTGCAACCCGGTGGCCGCGTACAGCTCGGCGGCCGGGACGGACGCCCACACCTTCTCCGCGACGCCCTCGGTGCGGGCGTCGCGGTAGTGCACCGGATTGCCGAGGAGCGCCCCGTCGGCATCCAGCAGGCCGTAGTCCACGGCCCAGCTGTCGATGCCGACGGAGTCGACCTGCCCGGCGGCCCGCAGTCCGTCCAGCACCCCGGCGTACAGCGCGAGCACATCCCAGCGAAGCCCCTCGGGCACCCGCACGGGCCGGTTCACGAACCGGTGCGCCTCGGCCAGCTCCAGCGTGTCGGATCCGACCCGGCCGACCATGACACGCCCACTGGAAGCGCCGAGGTCGACAGCCGCGTACGACTTGACGGTCCGGCTCATCGCAGGAAGGCGGCGGCGACGCCGGCGTCGACCGGGACGTGCAGCCCCGTGGTGTGCGTCAGCTCACCGCCGGTCAGCGCGAAGACGGCGTTGGCGACGTGCTCGGGCAGCACCTCGCGCTTGAGGATGGTCCGCTGGGCGTAGAACTCACCGAGCTTCTCCTCCTCGATGCCGTAGGTGGCGGCGCGCTGGGCACCCCAGCCACCCGCGAAGATCCCGGACCCGCGCACGACCCCGTCGGGGTTGACGCCATTGACCCGGATGCCGTGCGCCCCCAACTCGGCGGCCAGCAGCCGCACTTGGTGGGCCTGGTCGGCCTTGGTGGCGGAGTAGGCGATGTTGTTCGGCCCGGCGAAGACGGCGTTCTTGGACGCGATGTAGACGACATCGCCACCCAGCTCCTGCGCGATCATCACCCGAGCCGCCTCACGCGAGACGAGGAACGACCCGCGCGCCATGATGTCGTGCTGCAGGTCCCAGTCCCGGGCCGAGGTCTCCAGCAGCGGCTTCGAGATGGAGATCCCGGCGTTGTTGACGACGAGGTCCACCCCACCGAAGGCGAGCACGGCGTCCCGGAATGCCGCGCCGATCTGCTCCTCGGAGGTCACATCCACGGTGACGGCGACGGCCTTGTCGGGCCCGCCAAGCTCCTCCGCCACAGCCGCCGCGTTCTCCGCGTTGAGATCGGCGACGACGACACAGGCCCCCTCGGCGACCAGTCGCTCGGCGATGGCCTTCCCGATCCCGCTGCCCGCACCGGTGACGAGAGCGACCCGAGTGGCCAGCGCCTTCGGCTTGGGCATCCGCTGGAGCTTGGCCTCCTCCAGCGCCCAGTACTCGATACGGAACTTCTCCGACTCCTCGATCGGCGCGTACGTCGAGACCGCCTCGGCCCCGTGCATCACGTTGATCGCGTTGACGTAGAACTCGCCGGCCACGCGAGCGGTCTGCTTGTCCTTGCCGAAGCTGAACATGCCGACGCCCGGGATCAGCACGATCGCGGGGTCGGCGCCGCGCATCGCGGGGGAGTCGGGCAGGGCGTTGCGCCGGTAGTAGGCGGCGTACTCCTCGCGGTACTCGGCGTGTAGCTCCTTCAGCCGCGCGATCGCCTCGTCGAGAGGAGCGGAGGCCGGCAGATCGAGGACGAGCGGCCGGACCTTGGTGCGGAGGAAGTGGTCAGGGCAGGAGGTACCGAGCGCCGCCAGCCGAGGGTGCTCGGCACGCGAGACGAAGTCCAGCACGACGTCCGCGTCGGTGAAGTGTCCGACCTGCGGCTTGTCCTGCGAGGCGATGGCCCGGAGGTAAGGGGCAAGAGCAGCGGCCCGCTCACGCCGCGCGTCCGGTGCGAGGGGACCGTACCCCTCGACAACCGGGCCGAACGGCTCGGCCTTCCCGCGCTCGGCGAGGAACGCCTCGGCGGTACGGATGATGTGCAGCGAGTTGCGCTCGCACTCCTCGGCGGTGTCGCCCCAGGCGGTGATGCCGTGCCCACCGAGGACACATCCGACGGCCTGCGGGTTGTCGGCCTTCACGGCGGCGATGTCCAGCCCGAGCTGGAACCCGGGCCGCCGCCACGGCACCCACACCACACGGTCCCCGAAACACTCGGCGGTCAGCTTCTCCCCGTCGGCGGCACAGGCGAGCGCGATCCCGGAGTCGGGGTGGAGGTGATCCACGTGGGCGGCGTCCACGAGCCCGTGCATGGCCGTGTCGATGGACGGCGCCGCCCCACCCTTGCCGTGCAGGCAGTAGTCGAACGCGGCGACCATCTCGTCCTCGCGCTCCACGCCCGGATACACACCCTTGAGCGCGTGCAACCGGTCCAGCCGCAACACGGCGAGCCCACCCTCGGTCAGGGTCCCCAGATCACCCCCGGACCCCTTGACCCACATGAGCTCCACATCACCCCCGGTGACGGGATCGACGTCGGTCCCCTTGGCGGACGTATTGCCCCCCGCGTAATTCGTGTTCCGGGCGTCAGCACCAAGCCGACGAGACCGAGCAATGAGGGAGGCGGCTTCGGGATGGGTAGCCATGCGTGATCAATCCTTACGTGATGTGGAGCGCCCCTTTAGGGGCGCGGGGAACTGCGCGACAAGCCACAACGAACCGGTGGCCCGCGATGAACCGAACCAGGCAGACGAGACGCGGAGGTCACGCCCCCCAACCGGCCTGCTCCCCACCAACCCGCTCCGCAGCAATCTTCGAACCCCACCCGCTCCGGGCATACGCAGCGATCGGGTCGCCGTCCAACCCCATCTCTTCCCGAACCTCCGCAAGCAACGGCCGAACATCCGTGTTGTACGCGTCCATCAAGACCGCGTTGGCACTCAGAACATCCCCCGACCGCTGAGCAACAGCCAACGCCTCCTTATCAACAAGGAGTGCCTTAGCTGTCGCTTCCTGCACATTCATCACCGACCGAATGATCGCCGGAATCTTCGCCTCGATGTTGTGACACTGATCCAGCATGAACGCCACCTCAGGCACGAACCCCCCACCCCGAATCACCTCGTACATGATCCGGAACAACTGGAACGGATCAGCAGCCCCCACCATCAGGTCATCGTCCGCATAGAACCGCGAGTTGAAGTCGAACGCGCCCAGCTTCCCCTCCCGCAGCAGCGTCGCGACGATGAACTCGATGTTGGTCCCGGGAGCGTGATGCCCGGTGTCGACGACAACCTGCGCCTTCGACCCCAGCTTCAGACAGTGGGCGTACGCCGTCCCCCAGTCCGGCACGTCGGTCGCGTAGAAGGCGGGCTCGAAGAACTTGTACTCAAGGAGCATCCGCTGGTCGTCACCGAGCCGCTCGTACACCGCGGCCAGCGCCTCCGAGAGCCGGTCCTGCCGCTCACGGATGTCGTCCTGACCGGGATAGTTCGTCCCGTCGGCGAACCACAGCTTCAGATCCTTCGACCCCGTCGCATCCATGATGTCGACGCACTCCAGCAAGTGACCGAGCGCCTTGCGCCGCACCACCGCGTCCGGGTGACAGATGCTGCCCAGCTTGTAGTCGTCGTCCTGGAAGGTGTTCGAGTTGATCGCGCCCAGCTTCAGGCCGCGCTCCTCCGCGTACTTCGCCAGAGCCGCGTAGTCCTCCACCTTGTCCCACGGAATGTGCATCGCGACGGTCGGCGCGACCCCCGTGAAGGCGTGCACCTGAGCCGCGTCGTCCAGCTTCTCGAAGGGGTTGCGGGGTACGCCGGGCTGCGTGAACACCTTGAAACGGGTCCCCGAGTTCCCGTACGCCCATGACGGCGTTTCGATGGCCTGGGTCTTGAGAGCGGCCTTCACCGCGCTGCGCTCGGTCACTGTGGGACTCCTGTGACATCGGGTCGGAACGACGACTGGGAAACAGCCTGCGGAACGACGATCTGATGAAACGATTCAGAACGGGAAGCTATGAGCCCCCCGAAGGGGTGTCAACCCCTCCGACCAACTCGGAGTGCCGTGACTTGGCCGTGACCTTCAACTATCGAAAGAATTTCGACACGGACCCATTGACGTGACATGGCTCCCGTGTCTAACGTCCCGGCAACCCAGTTGAAACCTTTCACGACGTCGTGAGGCCAGTCCCACCGGCGTCGTCGAGGAGCCCTCATGACCCACCCGTCCGACCCGGGGCCGGCCCCAGTGCTGGCGCTCAAGGACATCTCGAAGTCCTTCGGTGCGGTGCGTGCCCTGCGGGACGTCTCCCTGGAGCTGTTCCCCGGCGAGGTGCACGCACTCGCCGGTGAGAACGGCGCCGGCAAGTCGACCCTCATCAAGACGCTCGCCGGCGTGCACCGACCGGACGCCGGCCAGGTGCTGCTCGACGGCGTGCCCGTCGTCTTCCACGGCCCCGGCGACGCCCGCGACGCCGGTATCGCCGTGATCTACCAGGAGCCCACGCTCTTCCCGGACCTGTCGATCGCCGAGAACATCTTCATGGGCCGCCAGCCCCGCCGCGCCCTCGGCCGGATCGACCACAAGGCCACCCACTCGGCGACCGCCGCCCTGATGCGGCGCCTAGGCGTCGAACTCGACCCCGACCGCCCCGCACGCGGCCTGTCCATCGCGGACCAGCAGATCGTCGAGATCGCCAAGGCCCTCTCCTTCGACGCCCGCGTCCTGATCATGGACGAGCCGACCGCCGCCCTCACCGGCAGCGAGGTCGCCCGCCTCTTCGGCGTCGTACGCACCCTGCGCGAACAGGGCGCCGCCGTGCTGTTCATCTCGCACCGGCTGGAGGAGATCTTCCAGATCTGCCAGCGGGTGACGACCCTCCGCGACGGAGCCTGGATCGCCAGCGAGCCGATCGACGGCATGACCGAGGACGACCTCGTACGCCGGATGGTCGGCCGCGACCTCGACGAGCTGTACCCGAAGCAGGACGTGGAGGCCGGCGAGGTCGCTCTGAGCGTGCGCCGGCTGACCCGCGAGGGCGTCTTCACCGACGTCTCCTTCGAGGTCCGGCACGGCGAGATCGTCGGCCTCGCCGGGCTCGTCGGCGCCGGCCGTACCGAGGTCGCCCGGGCCGTCTTCGGCATCGACCGCTGGGACGCCGGCGAGGTCGAGGTGGACGGCACGGTCCTCACGAACGGCGCCCCCTCCACGGCCATGGCCGCCGGGCTCGCCCTCGTCCCCGAGGACCGCCGCGCGCAGGGCCTGGTGATGGACATGTCCATCGAGCGGAACATCGGCCTCACCGGACTGCGTACGACCGTCAAGGCCGGGTTGATGGACCGGGGCGCCGAGCGCAGCCGCTCTCTCGACTGGGCCGTCAAGCTCCAGGTCAAGTACGCCCGTATCGCCGACACCGTCAACACGCTGTCCGGCGGCAACCAGCAGAAGGTCGTCCTGGCGAAGTGGCTCGCCACCGGCCCCAGGGTGCTGATCGTCGACGAGCCGACCCGGGGCATCGACGTCGGTACGAAGGCCGAGGTGCACCGCCTGCTCAGCCAGCTGGCCGCCGACGGTGTGGCCGTCCTGATGATCTCCTCCGACCTGCCCGAGATCCTCGGTATGGCCGACCGTGTGCTCGTGATGCACGAGGGTCGCCTCGCCGCCGAGATCCCGCGCTCCGAAGCAACCGAGGAAACGGTGATGGCCGCAGCCACCGGGAGGGCCGCCGCATGACGGTGACCGCTCCCAACCCCGCCCCCGCCGCCGAGGTGCCCAAGTCCAGTGGCACCCGGCTGGTGGACCGCGTCTTCAAGATGCGCGAACTCGCCATCCTGGTCGTCTTCCTGGTGATGATCGCCGTCACCCAGGCCGGCAACAGCGAGTTCCTGTCCGAACAGGGCATCAAGGACCTGCTGCTCAACGCGACGATCCTGGTCCTGGTCGCCACCGGCCAGTCGCTGGTGGTCATCACCCGCAACGTCGACCTGTCGGTCGGCTCCACCCTCGGCATCAGCGCCTTCGCCGCCGGCCTCTACCTCCAGGACGGCGGAAACCCCGTCGTGGCCGTCGCCCTGGCCGTCCTCCTCGGCATCGGCTTCGGCCTCCTCAACGGACTGCTCGTCAGCTTCGGCCAGGTGCCCGCCCTCGTCGTCACCCTCGGCACGCTCTACATCATCCGGGGCATCGACTCCATCTGGGTCGGCTCCCGGCAGATCACGGCGGCCGATCTCCCGGACGGATTCGTCGACTTCGGTTCGGGCGGCATCACGGCGGTGCCCTACCTCGCGCTGATCGCGCTCGCCGTACTCATCGCCACCGCCTACTACCTCAAGCACTTCGGCAGCGGCCGTGAGCTGTACGCCCTCGGCTCCAACCCCGAGGCCGCCCGGCTCGCCGGCATCCCCGTACGCAAGCGGATCCTCGCCGCGTACACCTTCTGCGGCGCCCTCGCCGGACTCGCCGGGGCGCTCTACCTCGCCCGGTTCGGCAACGTCGACTCCAGCACCGGCAACGGCTACGAACTCACCGTCGTCAGCGCGGTCGTGGTCGGCGGTGTGGTCTTCACCGGCGGCTCCGGCAGCGTCTACGGGGCCGCGCTCGGCGCACTGCTGCTGACCTCCATCAACAGTGTGCTGCCCGCCCTCGGCGTCAGCTCGGTGTGGGTCATGGCCATCAACGGCATCCTGCTCATCCTCGCCATCGCCGTCGACCGGATCGTCGCCCTGCGCGTGGCGTCCGCACTGAAGAAGAGGAACGCCCGCCATGGCTGACTCGTCCTCGTCACTCGCGCGCGCGATCCGTGGGTCCTCCTTGAAAAGGTGGGACTCCGCCGTCGGCGTCCTCCTCGTCGTCGTGCTGCTGCTGTCCTTCGGGTTCGTGGACGGGTTCGGCAACGGGCTCAACCTGTCCTTCCTGATCGGCAACACCCTCCCGATCGCGCTCATCGCGCTGCCCATGACCCTGCTCGTCGTCTCCGGTGAGATCGACCTTTCGGTCGCCTCCACCGCCGGCCTGTCCGGTGCGGTGATGGGCGCCCTGTGGAACCAGGGCATGACGATCGAGACGATCATCCCGATCTGCCTGCTCCTCGGGGTGGTCTGCGGGCTGATCAACGGGCTGCTCGTCACCCGGCTGGGGCTGCCCTCCCTCGCCGTCACCATCGGCACCATGGCCGCCTACCGGGGCATCGCACAGATCGTGCTCGGCTCCGACGCGGTGACCGACTTCCCCACGCAGTACCTGGACTTCGCGGCCGGACGCATCGGGGACACGTTCATCCCGTACGCGCTCCTGCCCTTCCTGGTGCTGCTCGCGATCGCCGTGGTCGTCCTGCACGCCACCCCGTTCGGCCGGTCGCTGTTCGCGATCGGGGCGAGCGAGGAGGCTGCGCGCTTCGCCGGTATCCGGGTGAAGCGGCAGAAGCTGATCCTGTTCGCGGTGACCGGGCTTACGGCCTCGCTCACCGGGATCTTCTGGGCGCTGCACTACGCCAGCGCTCGCTATGACAACGC
>Ga0307513_10009217_pt1 | contig 12491 bp, 5 predicted proteins | sample 15_EM_MG_FD_202174 | JGI IMG/M metagenome (GOLD analysis project Ga0307513, IMG submission 202174) | Populus trichocarpa ectomycorrhiza microbial communities from riparian zone in the Pacific Northwest, United States - 15_EM | ecosystem: Host-associated > Plants > Roots > Unclassified | place... | reverse complement strand
AAAATAACCGATCAAACGAATGTTGATTATTTCTATTCTTTTCTTTTCTTATTTCGATCACAATTCACAGTGAGTCAGAAGGATGAACATGAAGCATATTTGAAGTTTAAAGACGAGGATGGCCAAGTGTGGACATTTCGTTGTAGAGTCCCACCAGGAGGGCGTTCGAAACCAGCCCTTTCTGGGGATTGGTTTTTATTTGTTCGTTCAAAGGACCTCAAGGTCGGCGACGAAATAGAAATTGCCTTGGATAGAGAGAAGGATCAAGCTGGTGGATCACAATACACAATCAAGATCAAGAAAACAACTTCAACAACTCGGAACTAGTCCATTCCATTTGCAAGCAGAATCTTGTGAGCCCTTGAAAGAATGAATTTTAAATCAATTGCAGGTCTCTTGAAAAATTAGTGTCAGATACAGTTGTGCATTCGAGTCTTCATCTTCAAATTGATTGCCTGGAAAATAGATGTTCTTGGCAGTTAACAGGTCCAGATGGTATTCAGTGCATCAAAACAATGGACACCAAAATGGTTTAATTTCTTCTGATAGTAATGATTGACCCCATAACGGGAACAGTATATATATTAGTTAGTTCCACACCATGATGAGCGGTCTTCGTTTTCATTTTAGTTGCTGCGGAAACACACGTTGACAGAGAAGATGCAAATAAACACGTCTTCTTCAAATTCAAACATGCCCTAATCTATCTATTGAAGATGTGATATACTGATATCTAGAGAGATAACTTAACCTATTTATTGAAGTAAAGCATTTAAATGCGTATACAATGTATTTGGAACATTAAATATCTATTATATAAAATTCATTAGAGTTATATATATATATATATATATATAACAAATATACATATTCATACAATAAAAATAACAAACAACAACTGTTAGAGATTCACAACACAAAACAATTTATCTTATCCTTCTTAAACCCATTTTCTCCCTTATTCTACTACTCTGATGGGGGCAATAGTAGGTGATGCAGGCATAAATAAACTAGAAAGACAGCAAACAAACACAAAGAAAATAGATTTAACTTAAACTCTAAATTCGCAATTTATTATTTTAAAAAAAGTCTAATGATGTTTGCCTCTCCAAGAGGTTTCTAAAACATTTAAATATACCAGAAAACCTATCCTTATTGGAAAACAAAATCAGAATCCAAAAGCATAAACAAAAACTATATAAAATCTGAAATAAAATAATAAATTCAAAAAAATTAATAAAAAATAACAAAATTAACTCAAACAAGATCTTATAAACCTAATTTCAAGGGATCCAAACATCATATTATTATCAATACATGTTTTCAATTGAGATGGGTCTCGAGAATCTTCGGTAAAAATTTAAGGTCGATCTAATAGTTGAATCTTCTTTTATAGCCTATTTTAGTTACTAGTCTAGTATAGCATATCCAACTCTTCTTTTGGACCTTAACTTATTCTAATCATTCATAAAAAAAAAAAAAAAATGTACTAAATCATCCACAGAGTCTACCTACCTGTAATAAATTCTCATACTCTGTACCTTTAGTTTTCACAAGTGTAATTGCATCAATTGTCTCTATAAGTGATCATGAAAGACTTTTTTCATTGTATCTTCTCATGCCCAGCAAGCATTAAAGAGTCTGAAGCTTAAGCTATGATGACACTTGATATTAGCTCCTCTAGTCATCATGCTAATTAAACGGAACTGATTATTGCAAGGTCTTAACAAGTTGGGCGTAGACCTGATTTCGTTGAACCTACCTGTAATAAATATATTTGTTTTGTTGTCTTTGATGGCTATTGTGAGGCCCATAGGGTTTTTTTGTTGACCTAATAAAAGAAGCCCATAATTGGTCTTATACGGTGGCCTTCTCTCAAGTCTAGTTTTAGCCCATTGTAAGTTTATTAGCTGGCTTTTTGCTTTTAATGTGCCACGTAGCTCCTAAACCAACTTCACGAAGGAACAAGGTTTATTGAACTCACAAATCCTAGAAAAAGAAAACAGCAATAAACTATAAGAAAAACTCACAAGTCTGAGTGTTTTTGAAAATTGATTATTGAGTTTCAAACAACAAAAAGAACAAAGAAAAAGAGTTTAATTAGTTTTTCATAATCAATAACGAGCTTAACAAAAAATAAAAATAGTATAAAACTCAAAATTAACATTAAAATAAAAGGAAATGCTAGATAGAAAAGCTAAATCTTTAAAACATGAGCAATCTAGGATGGTTCTAAAGATCATTGTTGAGCCGACATTGTTCAGTACACTCACAAAATATCATGGATATACTGTGTATTTTTAAATAATTCATTTTGATTCTTGAAGTTTTATTTTGTACGATTTAATTATAATAAAAAGTCAATTACATCTAAATTCTTAGTCAATAGTGAAATTGAAAGAAAAAAGACCAAAATAAAAAAGGCACTAAACATGGGTGGCATGCTAGAGATTACATGAAAAATACATTTAGATCCTCGATTTTTAAAAATAACGCAATGTATACAATTTAGGTCTTCTTAGATTTTAAAAGATCAATTTTGTTACACAAGTTGATTTTTTTTTAATCCCTAGTTAGAGAGAGAGGTTGTTGGATTCCAGCGATGAGAGAGAAAGTCGTCATTCACTCTATTTTCGGCCACCAAAATGGGTTTTATTGGTGTTCATGGATTTCATGAGATGAGAAAGCCTTCATGATAATTGTTCAGAGCCTCAATGTTGCATAAAAAACTAGATTTGAGCTGAGAGAGCCAAAATTAAACCGATTTGATTTTGGGTTTTCAGACCATTTTTTGGGTATTTGGAGTTTGTGAGAGAAGAGTTGCTGGATTTCAACGTTGAGAGAAAGTCGTCACTCATTTCATTTTCGGCCATCAAAATAAGTTTTATTGGTGTCCATAGGTTCCATGAGATGTGAGGGGCTTCATGGTGAATGTTTAGAGTGTTGATGTTGCATGAAAAACCATACATAAGATTTGAGAGCCAAAATTAAACCGATTTGATTTTGGGTTTTTTGACCATTATTTGGATATATTAGAGTTGATGGAATGGTTTGTGAGTGTTATAAAGGTGTTCATGAGGTTTTCTTGGGTTGAAATAGTTGAAATTATTTTTTTAACTATATGGGAAAAAAATAAACGATGAAAAAATCAAGTTTAATTAAAAAAAAACCCCGTCAAACTTGTAAACCAGGGCAACTTAGGTTACCCTAGCAAATTCACAAACCATGCTAACCTTATAGAAATGTAAAATAAAAGAAACAAATTATAAAGCTAAATTCTCAACAATCTCAATATTAAAAGATAAAATCGACAAAAACAAATTTGAGAAAAAAATCATAATAAAAATTCAAAAACAAAAAGAAAAATGAAAGAAAACAAAACACTATGGATTATTATTGTCATTCATAGTGCAATGTGTGTAGGTAAATAATGATTTCCTCACACCCTTTAATTTTTGTTACTTTATAAAGTTTATTAATATGATTTTTCTCTAAAATTAAGTTTTTAATTATATGAGAAAAAAATAGACTATAAAAAAAATCAAGTTTATTTTTTTAAAAAAATATAACCCACCAAACTCGTAAACCGGAGCAACCTAGGTTACTTTGACAAACCCGTAAACTACACTAACCTCATATTAAGGAAAATCAAATGAAGCAAATTAGAAAACTCAATTCTCAACAATCTCAATTTTAAAAGATAAAATTGACAGAAATAGATTTGAAAAAAATCATTACAAAAATTCAAAAAAAAAAAAAAAAAGCAAAATATGGTGGATTACTATTACTATTGTAATCCACAGTGTAATGGGTGTTGGGTAAATAATGGTTTCCCCCACATACTTTAATTTTTGTTACTTCATAAAGTTTAATAATATGGTTTTTCTATAAAACTGTTTTTTTAACAATATAAAAAAAAATATACTATAAAAAAATCAAGTTCAATTAAAAAAATAACCTCACCAAATTCATAAACTAGGGTAACCCGAGTTATCTTGATGAACTCATAAATCACATAGAAAGACAAAATAAAAAGAAAAAAAACAAAGTTAAATTCTCAACCATATTAATATTAAAAATGAAATCAACAAAAATATTTTTTTAAAAAAATCATAAATAAAAAATGGAAAAGGAAAAATCATGTGTTCAAGGAAAAAAAACAAATAATATGAGAAAATATTGTAGCAATATATAGTATTGTAAATCTGTTTCGTAACATGTGCAAGTGCTGCAAAATAGTAAATCTTGTATTTAAATGAAAGAAAAGGAGAAGGGCAAAAGGTTAATTAAAATCAGCAGGACTGCCATGAGGCAACCTCAAGTATCATACACCTCTGTGTTTTTGTCTTCTTCATTTTTCACGTGTTTCTCACAAGAAGCGAACTTGAGGGAACATAAAGATAAGGTTAACTCATTGCATTTTCATAAATTAAAAAGGATTTCTCTTCTTTTCTTTGTCAATTACAGTGCATGTATAAAAGTTTTCTTACTCAGAGTAAATGCTATTGTAATGTTTTCACTTGTATATCTTGGAGCATAGCCATAGCCATAAATGGAAGGTTCTTCCAGTTCAAGAAAATTAACCATGAAGCTCGTAACTAGAATTTTAAACAGAAGGGTGGCCAAGTAAACTCCTATATCCTGTACCTCTGGAATGATACGGGGAAAAGAAGTAAAAATAGATGTCTGTATTCTGATGCCATATATTACTTGACCGAAAACTCGGCTATATCATTATTTGTTTTTACCTTTTGCTAATGATTCCGTTGCATACATTTCTGATATTGGTGTGGTGTATGAGTTCACGGTTCTTTCTCACTGCTGCTAACTTCTCTATACCTGCCTTGTCATTAAAAATTAAATGTCATGTTTTACATGTGCAGAATTGAGACATTAAAGAAGCATCTTCCGTTTTCTGGTCAAGAGGGATTACAAGAGGGTTTGAGGAAAAGATTTATACTGCCGCCACCAATCAGGTATTCGGCTAATGCTAGGCTCAATAATTTCAATATTCTCTAGACATGAATATACACATGCACAAGTTTGTGGATTTATGCATGTACACACGTGTGTGTAGCGTGTCCACACTTCATCACTGGTCATTATATACAAGTTCACATCTTTTCGTTAATTTTCTTGATAGTGTTTTATTTAGAGTGACCAAGGTCCTTTTCAAGTACAAGGGAAGTGCACAAGATGCAAATAACGAATCAATATATAAATAATTAAATGAAAAGATAGGACACAGAAGTATTTTCTCACAGAAAATGCAAATACAGAAAGCCTAGCATAGTAGAAAGAGCATATATCCCTTTCCCCCCTTCTCTTGTAACGTGGATTGCTTGGAGATCTAATGGTTTGTTATTGATATTTGATTTCAGTCTGATTATCTATGTAAAATATCTCAGAAGATGCTTGCAATGGAGATCAAAGGCAGAATACTCTGGTGTTCTTGACAATTCGACACATTGTTTTCTGAGGATTAGGTGAATATGGTTCAGTCTATGCCATAAGTATGTCAAGCTACCATTAATTATTTTTTTTTGTATTCTTTTTTAAACAGTAACAAAATTCATTAATTTAGAAAAGGGCAAAGCCCAGATAACAAATAACATCCACACTTGCAAGGATTTATTCGTCAAGGATATTGATTTGTTTGTATCCTATCTCTTTGAAAAAAATGTGGATTAATTAATCTATGCTCAGTACTATAGTATTTCCAGGACTATTCTTTCTTTAATATGTTAATTAACACCTCGAGCCTGGCCAGTTCTTTTTTTTTTTGTAGTTTGCTAATGTGATGTAGAATTATAGATAAATCAATCTCATCGGAAGATGCAAACATGGTCATAAAATATATGGTGGGAACTTCAATTTAGTCTCCGAAATATACATAACTTCATAAAAATTGAATTCTCAAATGTAAAGAAAGAAATACAATACAAAATAGCAGACGATACATTACATTCAGGTAAGAATTCACATCCATGCCCATATATATTAAAGCACTACTATCTTTGTGATAAGCTGCCAGCTTCGTCCATTTTCTTGATTTCTGACGAGTATATTTATCTGCGAAAGACAACAGCAAACTGTGCAGGTCACACGTTTATCCAAAATCCAGCAAGACAATTACTATTCTGCAGAAGCTTTAAATGACCAATCCATGGCTTTCTTCAGTGCTCTTGGAGGTTCTACTGCATCTACAATTGTTAAAAGAGCCAATTTGTTATTAGTATTGGAAAGAGAAACAATACTAAACTACAAAATGCAGAATGGAATCGTTGAAAATTAGTGCACAAATCAAGTGTTCAAACATGAGCCATTGTGAGTTGGAGACTTGGATTATCGACATTTAGTTTCCACCATCCTTGAGTTATTATTAAATGTATACAATAAATTATTAGGCGATTTTTCCCCAACAATTAAAGTAAAAGTCTAATAACATTTTAAATCTCGATTTCATGATTATAATTTTTTAATTTTAACAAATTATCATTAAATACCTATTTATATGAAAGCAAGTTTTATTAATTGATTAATCTTAAGATTTAGTGATTTGTTTTAAGTATCATAATTGTAAAAGGTGCATATAAAGTTGATGATTTTAAAATAAATAATAGTAAATAGATAAAGCAAATATTTGTAATATATGGAAACAATCTTAATAAATATAAGTTAAATTATTTTGTAAAAAAGATATTAGAATGATGATTGAAAAGATGTTGGATGGCTATTGATTTTATCATTGATAAGTATATATTTTGATACATAGTAAAAGCTAATTAATAATGTCATGTGATAGTGTCCGTACTATATATTCCACGTAATCAAATTTAGGTTATATTAGAAAAAACAAATAAGCATCTCTTTTATTACAATAATAATCTCTTTTAATTATCATAATATTAAAATATTTGATTAAATTATTCTATGCATAGAAAAGTAATTCAGTCATGAATATATATATATATATATAAAACATGGGTGTCCGGACCAGCTTGCACGTATCTCGACTAATCCCACGAGCCCTGAAGTTAACGACCGTGTAAGCCTCCAGTGGCCCTAAGGTTTGTAAGACTCGAACTGATGACCTTTAGGAAGCAAATATAGAACCTGACAAACTGAGTTACACCCTTTTAAAATTATGAAAATATAATTTTAATAATTAATAATATGATGTGATAGTGTACGGAATCGAATTTAGGTTAAAATAGGAAAAAAAAAATCATTTATTTTATAAAATGTTTTAAATTAAATGAAATAAACCATTTTAAAAGAATGAAGTGTAATTGTTTTCATTAATTTGAAAACATTAATTGGCTCTCCTCCTCTGCATACAAGGTAACATAAAAATTGAATCCCAACTTACCTGTACACGTGTACCCTCTACGATGATTGATGGGATATGAGAAATCTTGGGCCACTCGGAGCCATTCTCATTTCTACAATTTTCTGATAGAAGTGGGCATTCTGAAATCCCCAATTCCTTTAATTTGGAGAGGCGTTGAATGGCTGTTGAGCTTGGCATATACTTGAGATTCTTGCAATCCCAAATCCAGAGAGATCGAAGAGAAGAAAGGTTGGCCAACCATTCTGGCAATGCTTCCTCAAATTCCTCTCCCTTGAAATCACATATCCACAGTGACTCAAGGGCAGTGAGGTGTTGTAGTTCGTGTGGTACACTCTTCAGTTTATCCCATCCCCGTATCCATAGTCTTTCAAGGGACCCACTGAAGTTGAGGTGTTGGATTGAGTTTAAAACTCCGGCTGGAAAAGCCTCCAGCTTCTCTGAGTAGCCACCGATGCTCAATTCCTTCAGTTAGGTGAAGCCGCCTAAACAATCCTCCTCTGGGAAATGACTCAAACTCCGACACCCACTGATTTCTAAAAGAACAAGAGAAGGTAATTGTCGTAAACCATGCCAATCAAAACTGATGAGCTTATCACAACCTCTAATCACTAATCTTCGAAGCGAAGACAATTCTTGCAAATCACTGATATGGATAAGCTCTTTGCAATACTCTATCCGCAATTCCTCTAGAGATGCGCAACATTTTAGTCCGTTTGGAAGAGCTCCCATTTTACATCTATAAATAAACAATTTCTTCAAAGAATATTTCAATTGTCGGAAATCACCAGGAATTGAGATCAACTCAGGGCAGTTCCATATGATCAATTCCACCAGAGCTGTGGAGTGTTGTACGCTTGGAATGGATGCCAGCTTCTCACAATTAATTATCATCAAAATTCGAAGAGATGTGAAGCCATGAAATTCACCACATAAATATCTCAGTTCATCACATTTTCGAATTACAAATTGCACAAGAGATGAAGGGTGACATATCGGAATGCTTTTCAACTTGCCACACCCCTCAATGCACAACTTTTCAAGACAAGGGAATACTTGATCACCTTCTCCACCTGGTACCATCCATTCTTCAAGACCATCCATACTAGATAGAGTGAGTTCTTTCAGTGCTGGAAACAGTACTGCTGCACTGCCACTACTACTATAGAACTCATTGCCTATACATTTCACACTAGGCATTCCAGTTATGTGAAGAATCTTAAGGCGAGGAAGACATCCAAGTGTTGGAGTTGTCTGCTCTTGCTGCAACCGTTCAACGTTAGGACCGTCAGTTTATTGAGTTGCAATGTAGACATCCATGATGGGAAATATTCACCACAGTAACCCTTAATTGTCAAGCTTCTTATGTCTGGGTGAGGTTGCAGGCCTTCCAGCGCATCCTCGCTGTTAACACTATTGTTACCATTATCACTCCATTCAAACACCAATTTGTTCATTCTTTTTTCACGCAGTTTTGCCTTCTCAGCTTCTTCTTTGTCTCTAACTTGCTCAAGCTTGCATATCTTCAATGCTCCTCTTAGTTCATTCAAACATCCCAGCTCTTCTACCATATGATTTGGACCCACAACAAAAAAAGACAGAGTTTGAATGCGTGTTAAGAGTCTCACCTCAGCCGGCACTAACTTTGGATCATCAAAATGAAGATGTCTCAAGCTGACTAAATTTCTCATTTTCTTGGGAAGCTTTTCTAGTGACTTGCAATCAGTGAATCTTAATGTTTCCAAAAGGTAGAGCTTGGTGATGGATTCTGGCAATATTCTAATAGCAGTATCGGAGACATCAAGATATCTCAAATGTCTCAGCTTGCAAATTGAATATGGTAACTCTGTGATATCAGACCGTCGCAATTTGAGAGTTCTCAACCTGTTGAATTTCCAAGACCCATTTAATACATCAACCATTGAGAAAACAGTACGCAATTTTCTGGCATCACCCACTGGAAAAACAGTAAGCAATTTTCTAGCATTACCCACTTTTAATGCTGACTCAACATCCCCACAAGAAATGAGATTGAGATGACGAATATGAGATGCGCCATCTACAGCCGAATCCGCCTCCAGATTTAACGTTTCTGATTTTGAGACCTCCAATGCAAGGTCATGCACAAGATCATGCATCTTGCAACTTGTTACGATCTCATACGCATTCCTTTCAACATCTTGGAAAAAGGAATTTGCAAGCAAGTCATTGAAACACTTGTTGCCTTCGTCTTCCATCCTCCCATTTGATGGCCTTAGAAGACCTTCAGCCATCCAAAGTTGAATTAGCTCTTCCCTTTCAATTTCAAAATCTTTAGGAAAAATGGAACAGTATGCAAAACATTTTTTCAATGTTGGCGTTGACAAGTAATCGAAACTTAATCTCAATACGCGGAAAGCTTTATTTCCATCATGAGAATCCCAAATTCTACTGTTTAGAATTGACTTCCACTCCTGTGTCTCCTTTTGCCGCAGCGTTCCTCCCAAAACAGTAGCAAGCAACGGAAGCCCTCCACATTTCTTTGCAATATCTTTTCCAATAGACTCCAAGTCTGAAGCTATTGTTTCTCGTCCACCCCTGCTCACCTTTTGCTTGATAATGGACCAACATTGATCAGCTGATAGTCTCCCTGGCTCATGCTGAATCCCAGGAGAAGTCTCCATCATGTCTGCTACTTTCTTACTGCGGGTTGTAACAACAACAACATTCCCATTCTTGCTGTTAATTTTTAACAGTTGCTCCTTCAAATCATCCCACTTATCATGGTCTTCATTCCACACATCATCAAGAACAAGAAAAAATGTCTTCTTTTCCAGTTTTTTCTTAAGGTTTTCGATAATTGCATTTAGGTTGCTCAACCCACCCTTAGTTTTGTCAATCATTTGCAACATTGCTCCTAAAATCTTCACTTTATTAAAATCATTAGAAACGCAAACCCATAGAGTCACATCAAAATGTTTTCTCTCCCTCACTGCTTCACAAACGTTTTTTGCTACAGTAGTCTTTCCAAGGCCAACCATCCCCACTATAGGGACAACCGAAAGGACATGGTGTTTGGTCAAGCTAGTCAGCATATCCATAACTATAGAGACATCATCCTTCCTTCCTATAATTTCTGAGCTGTCAAGGAAGGAATCTGTCTCTCGATCTGGACCCCAACTAACTTCTTGAGCACTATCTACAGGTAGAGATGTCAATCCAAGCCCAAATCCGGATGCATCTTTCCGGATTTCATCCAGGGCTTCATTGATCTTCTTAACTTTTTGACCCATAATTAAACGGAATGCAACGGGGTTATGAAGTGAAAAGCAGTGACGTACCTTTCCCTTCTTTTGTTCTTTGCGGAGAATCTCATACGCAAACTCGTCTAGAACATCTTCAGCATCATAAACTACAACCTGTAGGTTCTGCAGCCTGTTAGAAAACGTGCTTAGAACTGCTGTTGATGGAGTCATAAACAGTGTTTAGTGGTTTGAAATATTTCAAACCTGTTCCTATTTCTTTGTTTTCAGTTATTTCTTTTGTTATCCATGATTGTGATCATGGCGTAATCTTAGAACCATGATGTTAGTGGGTTGTTATTTATCAAGCTTTAAATTGTAATGCTTCAGACGTTAATATTATTCAGCTTTCACCTTCAAAATATATTGCTCTCATTTTCTATTTTTCTTTACTGCAGCAACTCTGTTTCTTCTTTCTTTATTCTAAAACAACTATAATTGGTATCAGAGCTCTCTTCTTAAAGGGACATGTGTGTGAGTTTGATACGTCATGGAAGCCGAAGCCAGTTTCTCATCAATTGCTCCGCCAGTGTTTGATGGAGACAACTACCAGATTTGGGCAGTACGCATGGAGACATACTTGGATGCTTTGGATCTTTGGGAAGCAGTGGAAGAAGACTATGAAATCCCTGCACTTCCTAACAATCCCACCATGGCACAGATCAAAGCGTATAAGGAGAAGAAAACGAAGAAATCAAAGGCAAAAGCCTGTTTGTTTGCTGCAGTCTCATCCACCATCTTTACTCGTATCATGTCTCTGAAGTCAGCAAAGGAGATGTGGGATTATCTCAAGACTGAATACGAAGGAGATGAAAGGATCCGAGGGATGCAAGTGCTGAACTTGGTACGTGATTTTGAGTTGCAGAAGATGAAAAAGACTGAATCCATCAAAGAGTATTCTGACAGGTTGCTTAATATTGCTAGCCGAGTCAGACTACATGGCTCGTCTCTACCAGAATCAAGGATTGTCCAGAAAATTCTTGTAACAATTCCTAAAAAATTTGAGGCAACAATTACATCCTTAGAAAACACTAAGGATATGTCAAAAATCACTTTGTCAGAGATATTGAATGCATTACAAGCACAAGAGCAAAGAAGGACTATGAGGCAGGAAGATGATGTTGAGGGAGCCTTATTTGTCAAGCATAAAGAGAATAGAAACTACAAAAAATATAAGGGTAAAAGCCATCAAAGTTCACATGGAGATTTTAAGGCCAACAACAACAGGAGCAATATTGGAAACAAGAAGGGATCTTATCCTCCATGCCAGCATTATAATAGAAAATTTCATCCACATTTTAAATGCTGGAGAAGACCAGACGCCAAGTGCAACAAATGCAACTAGATGGGGCATGAAGCTGTTATCTGTAAGAGCAAAAATCAACACCATGGTGAAGAGGCATAAATTGCTGATCAAGAGGAGGAAGATCAACTGTTCGTGGCTACATGTTTCTCTGGCATTGAATCAAGTGAGTGTTGGCTTATTGACAGTGGTTGTACTAACCACATGACACATGACAAGGATCTATTCAGAGAACTAAGGAGGTCAAACACGTCAAAAGTTCGAATTGGAAATGGCGAGTACATAACTGTGGAAGGAAAGGGAACAGTTGCAATTTCAACCTGTTCAGGTACAAAGTTCATTTCTGATATGTTGTATGTTCCTGAAATTGATCAAAACTTGTTTAGCATTGGACAACTAATTGAAAAAGATTATAAAGTTGTGTTCGAAGACAAAAGTTGCTTGATTAAAGATGCAGATGGCCATGATATTTTCAAAGTAAAAATGAAAGGAAAAAGCTTTGCTCTAAATCCATTGGAGGAGGAGCAAACTACTTTCCCAATCAAAGAAAATATCA
>Ga0307513_10009216_pt1 | contig 12491 bp, 18 predicted proteins | sample 15_EM_MG_FD_202174 | JGI IMG/M metagenome (GOLD analysis project Ga0307513, IMG submission 202174) | Populus trichocarpa ectomycorrhiza microbial communities from riparian zone in the Pacific Northwest, United States - 15_EM | ecosystem: Host-associated > Plants > Roots > Unclassified | place... | reverse complement strand
TATGCGGAGAACATTACAAAAGTACTCTGAATGTGTTTGGTGAACACATTGAAGGTAATTTGACCCAGTGCCTACAATGTGTTCAAGATGTAATCACTGGTTTCCATAGGCCCTTGCCCCCAGTGTGAGTTGACGACGGAAGGCCGTACGTTGTTCGATGACGTTGGCCGGAAGTTTTGCTGGATCATGTTGTGCAATGAGTGCACGTAGTTTGTGCCTCATGGGGTATCAGTGACGAGGGTCAACGGACAAACAAGAAACATACTGATTTCGCTCCAAGTCCAAACCGAAGAGGAGAAATTTTGTACGCGTACAGTGATTAGGGCCTTCTGACCCGAGTTGTGCCTGCTCCTGCTCCTCTTCAAGCGTGAGGCGTTGCCGCACTTCGTTTTCGGAAACCTCTGTTAATGGATGTTAGTATATAATAACTTGAATAGTATACCCACTCACTCGTCGTAGGGAGATAGTAGGGATTGTCAGCACTCCTATCGTTCTCCCAAGTTTTGATCTTCGCTGTCCATGATTGAATAAGGGTAGTGGGCAATCCTTCATTGATAAGCGACAGCTCTTCCACTTGAAATCTGGCTTGTTCGATTGCATTCAAATACTTCTTTGCAAGGAGCGAACCTTCATGGAATTAGCGTTCTTCTCTCGAGAGTGACAAATAGGGTCACATACCAAGGCGCACAAGCTTATTCCAGTTCCAATGACCAAACTTGTCATCCATTGCGTCACTCCAGTATCCCGGGCCTTGATCTTTGGTACTCCCACCACCCTGGAGTCCAAACCACATCCTTTCTGGACCCTCCATGTCTCTCCTCCCTGCTCCAGGCTCGTAGTTAAGCGAAAAGTTAGCTCGGCACTCCTGGCGATGTGCGGCAAGGTGAAACTTCGGAACCATCCGGGCAACAATGTTGTCATCCAACTGCTCAACATTATCGAGGGGGAAGTCCCGCAACCGTTTACGAAGGTTCGTAGACCATTGACACATGATGTCATACGATGCGATCATCTTTGGCTTGGGATTGTGTCGCGTGCTTCGAACAACAACATAGTCGACATTGGCGTACCTAAAAACATATAAGCGGTGAATACAGAACATTGTAAGATATAGTACAAACCTCTCGCCCTTTTGAAGTTGACCAGCACCCTCTGGGAGGACGAACTCGTGACAACACGTTGTGCACACAACGCCAGTAGTGGAGTACCCCTTCGAAAACTTTGAGTTTGCATGCTCGATGGCAGAGAGACCTGAACACGTGCTGATCTGCAGTACAGCATGAGACCTGAACCCGAAATGGACAGAAAGACGTTTACCTCATTTTGGTTGGTGCGCTCAAGGAGGTATTGGTGGTATGGTTCCCATGCAACGACATAGGCGAAGCCAGGGCCAAGCTCGGGATCCCTTTCGTAGCTGGAGATTTGACGCCGCTTGAAGCGGAAACAGGCATCAATCCCGAAACTCTGATAGTAGAGGTACCTGGAGAAGTGTAAGCATTTAAAACAGATAGAGTAAACATAGAACGAACTCTAAATCCTTTGGTGCCGATGTCCAGTTGGCTGGTAGGTTGATATCCGGATAGGGGCAGGCTGGGCACCGCACCGCAAGCTCCCCGGGAGCAGTACCCTCAGCACCGGTTGGATCATGAGCCCTCCCGCCTCGTTTCAAGAGGTGCAAATGACGCCACATTCTAAGCATCCGAAGGAATTCTTGATAACGATCCTTCATTATATGTTAGAGATGAATGACAATCTTAGATAGCGATGCGGAAAACATACCTTGACACCAGAGGTGCGTGTCGCATCAGTGAGGATTTCTATATATATGTAAAAATCGTAGAGTGACATCTTCGATTGGACGCTGAGAACTTGGGCAGACTCGAGAAGGTCAAAGGTTGATCCAGATTGCGGGTCTGTTGTGGTAGCGGGGAAGAGACGGCGTCGTAGGAGCTGCTGGACACGATCACCATGATGTACGGCGAGGTCACAACCACAGAACCAAACGTCGAGTAGGTGGATTCCATTGGTATGGATCACGGTGAATGGACGCGTACTCCGCTGCGGACTAGTACATATCTCCCCAGGTTGATGACCGAGTTGTACCCTATGTCCGATATTTCGTAGACTAGATTTCCGGAAAAAGGTACCCGTCCATTCCTGTAAACACGTTAACGGAGTCAAAAATGCCAAAAACCGATATACCTGAATCCTGTGGAATTCGTTGAACGTGTGCCGACTGATCATACAGCTACCGCATAATATAAATCCACCTGAGCAATCGATACAGCGGTATCGTCCTGGAGACCGTTAGAAAAACCCTCGTAGATAAAGTGAAGCACCGTACCAACACTCAAGCAGAGGCTACACGCCCCACTATCGAACCCCATTCGGCCCTCCAATAACATAACTTCCTTCAGATATCTGTCACATTCCACGCGCCAAACACGCAGCGGGTCCAGCTATGAGACATAACCACGTCAGAATATGTCTTAAAGGGAGAAAGCGTGGACGTACACGTTCTGTGCCATCCGACTCACATAGCTCAGGAAACATGTTGTCCCAAGCGGCCTCAAACGCTGGCGACGGGTTGAAGGTGGGAGGGGGTAGGTTGTTCCGTGGGTTTGGGACTTCGTGGACCGTTTGCTCAATGCGACGACCGTCCTTTGATGAGTGCTGGACAAGAATGGGTAAAATTTCTCCCCCTTTGACCGCGTATTCTTCGAGGTCGATCTTGACTATATTTCCAGGCGCCTTCTTGCGTTTTCCCATGGCGGCAGAACGGATTCTAGATGACTTTGTTGACTGGGGACAGGAGGAGACGGATGCGCTGGCGGAGGATCGCTCGAGCGCTCGATCGGCTTCAGTCACAGCACTAACCAGCACTCAGCGCTTAGCACTTAGTCTTATCGCGGTCTTCCGGCGGCGAATCCGAGATCCACCATCTTCGTTCCCCCCGCCACTCCCGACCTCCCCAGCCCATATGCAACTCTACGAGTGATACCTCTCAACCAAGACCCGCCCCAAGCACTCTAATGTCTAGTTGTCTACCGCCTGTAACCCGTACCTCACGGTACGTCTTGTCAGTCCTGAATCCGTTCCCACCATGCACCAAATCGCCACGAATCTCCCGCAGATATCTCGCGACTATCCGTACTGCCTCCTCTAGCCTCTGTCGTGCTCAAACTGCTGCTGCGACTCACAATCAACTCTGTGGTACGTGCCTCATAGCCTGATATCTGTTGAGCCGCAACTGATCTTCGTTTCGAGACACCATCCCTTGGTCCAGCCATCTATCCGCCGAACGATATTTCATAACTCGTCGCTTTGTGCGCACCGGTCTCGTGGTTTATTTGGTGAAGCCTCAATCCGTTTTTGTGGAGTATCCCTTCTGACTGGTTACTCGCGTAGACACAATGCTTTCCTTCCAGCTCTCGCCATTTCAAGATCTGGTCAACCACCCAGTCAGAATGTATTCCCCGCGGCTATTCTCGTCGTTTCAAAGTACGGTTAACCACGCACCCGGTCTTGATATTTATCCCAATGACATCCGTGTAATCGCCCACCTGGTCAGAATGTATTTCTTACAGTTACTTTGTTGTTTCGAAGTCCAGTCGACCGCCCACCCAGTCCCTATCTACATCTCATAGGTCCCGCGCCATTGTAACCTACTCAGTCAGAATGCATTCCTTGTAGTCACTCTCGCCGTTTCGAACTCCAGTTGACTACCTATCCGGTCCCAGTGTATGTGTATCTCGCGGGTACTCGTACTACAGTCGTAACCCACACGGCCATAATGTATGCCTCATAGATACTCGTACTAATACTGCAATCTAACCGACCATCCACCCAGTCAGAATGTATTCCTTACGGCTGCTTCGTCGTCTCAAAGTTCAGTCGACCGCCCACCCGGTCTTGATATAGATATCTCTCGATGGCTCTCGCGCCATCATCCACCCAGTCAGAATGTATTCCTTATAATCATTCTCGCCATTTCAAACTGCGGCCGACTACCCATCTGGCCCCAGTGTATGTAAATCTCGCGGGTAATCGCACTTTCGCGATCCACCTGGCCGTAATGCATGCCTTGTAGGCTCTCGTAGCATCGTGGTTTAACCAACCACCCACCCAGTCAGAATGTATTCCTTGTGACTACTCTCGCCGTTTCAAAGTTCAACCGACCACCTACGTGGTCTAGATATATGAAGTCCAGTCGACCATCCACCTGGCCATCGACACACATCTCGATGGCACTTGCGCTATCATCCACCCAGTCAGAATGTATCCCTCACATCCGCTTCGTCGTTTTGAAGTGCGGTTGGTCATCCGCACGGCCGTAATGTACATTTTGTTGGTACTCGTGTCGTCACAACCCTGTTAGAATGTATTCTTTGTGGCTGCTCTCGCCCTCTCGGTACTCGCGCAGCCGCAGCCCACCCAGTCGTGGTGCAATATGCACATCCTCTCACACTACGAAAACCCCAGATCTCAGATTGGGGGCGATTTGTTCGCCGTCTGTTCTGTCCAACACATTGCATGACATAACGGGCGGGGTTTATTCGCAATACAGGAACACGACAGGCATAGGCATAGGCATAGGGGTATAGCGACATATTACAAAAAAAATGGAAGCATGACTGTAGACAGCGGCATGGGTGTAATTATCGTAGTGATCAGGGGCAGGGGGTTTATCTAACGACGGGGAATAACGCGGACTTCACCAGCAGCGAGATACGTAGTCCACAATTCCCAGCCCTCTTCTTCGGAGTTGACGCGGCGGACTCCACCGGGGGCCGGAAGAGCCTGTGTCAAACGTTCTCTAGATATCACTGTCAGAGAGTGCCAATCGTGACGATATCGTAGCTTACAACCCATTATATACTCCAGGTTCTGCTCCAGCGAAGCAGCACCACCAGGAATCATTGGTTGGCGTGGCGGGTTCGAGAAGCGCGGATCCGGGAGTGACTTGTGTGATGCGAGCGGGAGAAGACACGGAGGCCTGGCTTCTTTGGAAGGTGCTAAGGGCTCGGCGGCCTTCCTCGACACTCTCGCAGCAACGGTAAGAGTTTCTGGGAAACCCGGCGACTGATGCACAAACTTTCCCACTATATACCATGGATTTAAGTAATGGTAAGGGGATGTTGACCCGGTGGATACTCACTAAGAAGTAAAAACTCCAACCTGCTGGCCAATAAATACAACCCACGGTCCACGGCCATGGGAAGGAAGTGACCCATCATCCTGGAATTGTTCGTAGGCGCTATCTGCAGCAGCGGGATCGTCGAATGCTAACATAAATGCATTCGGGAAACCATCTGTCTGGTTGGTAGCTTCGGCACTAGAATGCTTGTCAGTTTCGAAAAAGTGATCGAGTTAGCTGCAAAGGGCTTACGGGGATGTATAGACACCTGGCGTACGTCCATGGAAGACAACCCAACGTCTCATGGTAGATGGTGGTATGTTGGATGCTGACAGAGTCAATGAGGACTCTGTGGAAGGCGAGGAGGTGGCGGATAGAGCCAAGGACAATTCACTGGAAGGTGAGGACCCCCTGGGTTGACTCTGCGAGGAAGTTGGTTGCGAAGAACTCGGCTGAGAAGAGCTTGGTAGTGAAGAACTCGGCTGGAAAGGCTTCTTGGAGAAATGATAAGCCTCTGCGGCTTGTAGCTCAGCTACAAAATCGTCGTCTATCGGGAAATCGCTAAACACAGAATCGAGACTCGATGACGACGAAGCAGAGGTGCGGCGCCCCTTTCCACAAGCGACGTGGTCTCTCTTGTGCTCGGGAGCCTGCGAGTAGCGGGTCGGCTCAGGCGATGGAGTGGGAACATTGTTCCGCCGGCGTGCAGGTGGCGGTGGAGCAGGAGCTTTGTCCTGCCGACGTGTGGATGGTGGTGGAGTGGGAGTGTCGTCCTGCTGGCGTGCAGATGGTGGCGGAACAGGAGTGTCATCCTGCTGTGTGGATGGCGGTGGAGCAGGCGTGTCGTTCTGCTGACGCGTAGACGACGGAGGGTGGAGTCTGTTGTTGCTAGCAGGGCCGTGGTTGTAAGTAACAATCAGCGGAAGCGGAGGTGGAAATGGGGGGCAGAAGTCAACCCTGTAGCACTGGCGGAGATTCAATGGGCAAAAACAACGGGGGCAGAGGGCAATCTCGGGGGTACTGGCGGGGTCCATCGTGCACAGAGCCCCCTCAACAACCGCCAGGGATTTATACGGAGCCTACAGCACCCGTACATAATAAAAAACTCGAAAATGGTGCCACCACGATGCAACCCCCAAACACAAGTGACAGAAATTGACCGCCGAGACATGACTACAAGCCAATTGACGTCAATGAGGGTGCAATCTGGTGCATCGCGTGACCTTATTCGCGTTGCGGCCGGGAGGGTTCTCTACCTGTTTTGGAGAATATGAAGCGGCATTCGCAACTCCGCAAAGGCGGACACATGCAGATGTGGAACCGACTGGAAACATGCGGGTGCGGAATCGACTGCGGGAAATAGAGTATTCTCGTGAGTCGTGTACGCGCGGACAGGTGATACCAAAGTGAAATATGGACTTACCTGCGATTATCGATGGTTAAAAGACAACGGAGATGCAGCCCCTGATATTTTGGGGGGCGGGAGCAAAGATCCAGGACTTTGGAACGGAGAATTCTATCACTGGATGTTTCAGCGGCGAGCGGAGACGGAGAACCCGACATAACTACCGGTGGACCGAGCAGGCAGATACGTCCAAAAAAAATCAACGAAATACCAATTTCCACCATGACAGGACACAATTTAAGGCGAGGGTTCGTCGTTAGGGCTCCCCGCCCTTCCTGAATCTCATTGAGAAATCCCCATCCACCCTGCGACCACCACCCGGACAGCATCGAGCCATAATGACTGCGAGGAAAGGTAAGTGTGTTGATATTCGTCCACACAAGCACCCAACTTACCAAGCACTAGCGCAACCTCAGAAACGGGGAGCCAAAACTTACTTTACGGGCTCGAGACTCACGTACTTGGAACAACACAGCGACGAGTACATCTCCCTGCGTGGGAAGAGTCGCCATAAGTTCTGGCACGAGTTCTTCAAAGGCTGGTGGGCGCGGTATCCCTGGCGCCTGCCGGACAATGAGGAGCCTCCCACCAATGACCTTGAAAAGATGAAGGAGCTCTCGCGCGTCGCAGGGGACGAGGACGAGAAGAGTCGGGTCGAGGGGAAACTGCGTGGCGTACGTTCAGTCGTTAGAATTTTTTCAGTTCGGGGACGATCAACTCACATGATCTTCCAGAGGATCACCACATGGTTCAGCTACCGAGCCTCTGTTCGCAACTCCCGCCACGAAGGCGGCGCCTGGAGTTCGATCCTCAAACGCGCCCATCAACAACTCAACCCCAAGCCTCGCTGTCGTTCTGTAATCCAGCAGTTTATGCACGAGCGGCCAGAGATCATCGACGGGACGTTCGTTCTGCTGTATGGAGACGGAAAGGGTATGGAACCTACAGACCGGATGAACAAGCGGTACGACATTGCCAAGGGTCTCGTCGCCACTACCTACAAGGGGATGGTGGCCGAACTCCAGCAACGGGCCAAGGAAACTCATGAGCGAGAATTGGGAGAGTGGGGGCTTGAGCTGGAGGGTATCGAGGAAGCTGACAATGTCCAGCAGTGCGTATTCTCCGGTATTGTCAGTTGCCTCTCGTTAATGTATGCCATTCTATAGCGCGCGTGATTCCCTTTTCTCCGTCGTTCACCCTCTCCTTCAGCTCATTGGACGTTACTCGGGGTGTTATGTTACCCTCCTCGCCGCTGCCCCAGATTGTACGGATGGTAAACCCTACTTCACTACGTATGTTGGACGTCGGGTACTCTTCAGCGATAGCAACTAACACCCTGGTTATAGTGTTCATCATTTCCCACAGGACAAGGAAATGCGCATGAATTGGACCGAGTTCGATAAACAGGGCTTCAAGGATGGGGTTGCACGACCATTCTTCAAGTATATTCGTTGGATGGGTGCGCCGTTTCACTATCGATTTTAGTTTATATCTTACAAACGCTATACAGAGGGTTCTGAGGGTGAACAAGGCGATACCGTCAAGCCGAGCGCATCAACGACAGCCGCGCCGAGCCTCCCAATGCCGCTTCCCCCCACCGCCCCCTCCGTGGCTATCTCCACCTCCCAGCAGCCCGGGAAATATAAGAAGCGATGTATTACCTACACAGAAGAAAGCTCCGAGGATGAAGATGCTGATATGGACAATATCGAGGACAACGATAGCTCTGGCTCGTCCGTGGACTCGGACCATGTTCCTGCTAAACGGCTTCGAACATCTATGATCGTTACACGTAGTTCCAGGACCACCCCTGCCTCTGAAGAGGTCGACGTTCCTCAGTTATCTTTCTCCCCCACCGACGACAACTCTCCTAGCCTTGGCAATCCGATCACTGAGCTCGAGTACAGGATACCCGGTGCCGACACAGGCGCGCCACCTTCCGATGACTGTACCGACTTGGGCGGGGCCACCACTATCCACACCGTGCCCACTCCGCGCCACTCACCTACGGTAGATATCGACATCGACATGAACATCGATGAGTCCAGTACTGCTTCAGGAACTGGTGACACTGCCGGTGTTCGTGCCCATAACACTCTCGACACACCACGAGTCTCTCCATTCCCACCGCTTTCACCTGTACTCAAGCCAGGTTCCAAGTCGGATATTCCGGACTTCCTTACTGGGAAGAATGATATCTATGAATACCTCTCCTCAACTGAAGAAAGTGCATTCCGTGACATGCTTAAGGCTTACATTACGTTTGAACTCGCCAACCGCTCCCCCATCCGTGGCTTCCTCCCCACAGTCCGCAGGCCCAAGGCGATCGCGTGGTGGTCCTCCCGCGCTCGACCCAACAAACTCCCCCCGTACGATAGCCTCAAGAGCTTTACAAGCAGTATTGTAGAGTGGTGGATCGTCCTTCAGCCGCACTGGCGTGAGATCCAGCCTGGCAAGACCTCCCGTGTTGGGGGGGATTGGGAGTGTCTGCACCAACCGGGTATCAACGGATTCCTCAACGTCGTCATCCTTGCTCATTGGTGGGTAAGGATCTTGAAAGAGAGGGGTAGTGCTATTGACGAAACTTATTCCTGGTTTGTTTCCGACGTCACGTGGGTTTTGTCCCAGCTTACTATTGTTGCTCGCGAGGAGGATGCCTAAATCTCTACTATTCTACTCTATGCCTTCCGTACTATGTATGGTACTTATATTTGTTTTGTTCACAAATATCAGATCTTGGTGTTTTCTGGTTCGCAAACAGTTGCATGCACTACGGGGCATCACCTGCGTGAATGTATGTGTTTGGGCGCCTCGTCTATGGGTGTTGGACTTGGTCTGGCTTAGTCTGAGTTCCCACGATCGCTGCCGCATCCCGGAATTCCGGGCGCTGAAGTGATCGGGACGCGGAGACGGAGTAAAACGTTAAAAATTCGCTTATTAGTGTGCTACATGATTACAAATAATGTACATACGGTTGGCGGTCATGTATGGGGGTAAGTTCTCGAGATTTTAGAGCATGGGAAGCAATACATACCACGTAGCTGGTGGAGGGGTCCTGCAACATGATAATGAAAATCACGAAAAAAGGGAGAGGTGTAGTAACTAGATCTCTTGAGAACATGTAGTAGACTTACAATAGACCACGTAGACGGGTGGAATAAGCAGGAACAACGAAGGAACCCAGTCTGGGTGCAAATCTGCCCGGGAATCCTGATCGGGGTGTAGAGAGAGATTTATTGCTGTTAATAACATAAAAAGCATGGTGGTCTGGAGGTATGGATTAATAAAATGGGGGAATACAATGGCGTAACACAATTCTATCGCGTTGGACCGCAATTCCAGTTTTTCACCCGAGCACACCTACATCTCCTGAGGCGGGAAAGGCGGGCGCAACATAATGGGAGGGGTGTAAATACCTCTTAAATGTATACTGAAACACGCCCCCAGAAGTGCGAAAGGAGCGCGCATTACAATCGAGCGCAATTGCCAGTTTTGTGATTTCGACCCACCTGAGTCGGGGGGGCAAAAAACGTATGAAATAACCCCGAGATGGGCTTGTTTCCCTTCGTATAGATCAGTAGAACAGAGCTCTGAGAGGAATATACGAGCACTTACCTATGGGGGCCGCGGCGAGTGAATTTGTCCCACCCCCACCCCCGGGGTGAGGGTAGCCGGACTTGTGCCGGATGACATCGGATCAGTGCCAGAACCTGAACACACATTAGAACAGTTGGTATGTTAAAGGGCTAGACCCTAACCCACCTGTGTAGTCACCGAACGCGAGGGGAAGGGGCTACTGCCCGGGGGGCGAGCCCTGGCGCCGCGCGCGTTCCCAAAAAGGAAATCGCGATCAATCCCATCAATTGCGCGGTAAGCTGTCAATGCTCGCTCAACCCCTGTTCGAAAATTGAACATATATTGCTCAATTCTTGTCCATTTGAGGTCGCGTTTAGCGGGATCGTGCGCGTTTGACGTTCTGCAGGGCCTGGTATTTTTCTTGTATTTAATTTCGAAGATTTTTGTGCACGCACTTTTTGATTCAGCCAATAATATAATGCTTAGGTAATCCAATCAGTATATACTGACCAAATATGGTTAGTGTGACCACCCAAATAGGCATCCGGAGGGATGGGAGGCCAGGGGAAGCATTTCCCACACTTGATCATCCTCCCAGGTATATTTTGATGGGAGGGAAATACCCGGGGTGATAGCAGAAAGCAGTCATGGACCCACTCCAGATCTCCAGATCCCATCCGATCATCAAAAGAAGCCTGTTTCCATATTGGGAACCTGGGGTATATCCATTGATTCGGAACCCTCCCAGGCAATGTAGGGGGGAGATCCACTTTTGTATTGATGAGAATTGACTAGCAGAATTGCAAAAGGCCCTTAGTTAACTAGCTTTTATCAATGCATTAATTGGGCCTGAACTATTGTCAGGAAGAAGAAGTTCTTCCTATCGTGTCTCGAGAGGAGTTTGAGTTGATGACACGGGTCCTTGATGAGCAACCTATCCTGAGGTCTTCTGTGAGTGGGCAGCATTGCATCCGCTCAGCTGGGGCTCTTCCGTTGGCCAAATACCATCCTTACGTCCGTTCGAACTACTTCAAAGGACAACTCCGCGGTCTTCCCTCATCAGAGGCATTCCGTACCAACTATCTTTGAGCAAGAAGAACTGGATGTTCCGACTATTGCAGGAGTGGAAGAGAGGCGGATGATGAACGCTCAGGAGTTGAGAGCAGTCGTTCTTCATTCAAGCCGGAGAGGCTTGATGATCCGGCAAGTTCTCGAGTCGCTGAGTCAGGTGATGGATCAGATCCAGATCCAACAACTCTTGCTACTTGCGCAATCCAATCTCATGGCGATGGACGAGGTATCGGATGGAGCTGGAGTTTTGGAAGGAGGGACCTTGGCTGAGGAGGTGGCCGAGAGTGTTCTTGCCGAGGACCAAGGAGAGGTCCATGACTTTGAAGGAAATCTTGATGATGACTAGTGTACTCGTGTATCGGTTGTGGAGGGCAATTGACCCTAGTGTACCAATATGATGTCTTCTTTGTTTTGCCTTTTTGCATCTCGTGTCGTAAGAGGAAAGAGGAAATAGAGATTGAAGGGAGTGTGATGTTCGAGTTGGTAATTTTTAAACGGGGTTTTCTTCATGACAGCAAACGCGCTGACACTCCGCTCCATCGACACTCATCCAAGGACCACCCCATTTCCTCATTAGGAAATCAGATTCCCACACTTGCTAATTCCTCTTCAGGGTTACAGAGAGTATCACAGGAGACTGGTGTGAAGACCGTTGAATCACCCAACAAGCTACTGAAGAAGCACTAATAGTCTTCAGCGAACTCATCAGGAGCGGCAGCCGGAGAACGTCAATCCCACACCCCCTGAGGAGTTGGATATTAGGTCATTAGTTGCCTGACCTAACCAACCAGCCTGCTTGCATAAAAACAAGCGAACCAAAGACTGCACCGGGAATCCCTCATCTCTGGGAGCCCGCAGCAATCGATCCGACACCACACTTGCCACCGATCGCACTTCCCCACGGAAGATGCTAATGCGAGCATCAACCTGTGGCACATTGAGAAGATTGATCAGAGGCCAAATATCTGGTACTACGTACCAGCGGAGACAACCATAGGCCGTACCACCTATCACAGGATAGGCGATCTGCGATGGTATCGAACGTGCCCTCCATCGCGGCGCGGTATACACTGGGGACAAGAGGTCACTTACCTGATAGGCAAATGGTGGGTTTGTGCTGAGTTTGTGTTAAAATTACCCAACTGTTACCCACCAGGTAAGTGCTGGGCAAATTAAAAATTTGCCCACCTCCTTGTTCAAATTTTGCCTGGTGGGTTTTTCACCAGGTAAACTCTGAAAACAAAGGTAAATTGAAAAAAACTTGACAAAGACTTGAAAAAGCCCACCAGGCAAAATTTGAAC
>Ga0307513_10009215_pt1 | contig 12495 bp, 11 predicted proteins | sample 15_EM_MG_FD_202174 | JGI IMG/M metagenome (GOLD analysis project Ga0307513, IMG submission 202174) | Populus trichocarpa ectomycorrhiza microbial communities from riparian zone in the Pacific Northwest, United States - 15_EM | ecosystem: Host-associated > Plants > Roots > Unclassified | place... | reverse complement strand
TGATCAAGGAGCCTTGCTCGTGTCACTCCGTATTCGGTCCATCAGCCGTGCCGAGCATCTGGCCTTTGTCGCGGGTCGGCCCTCCGCCAGTCATATGCAGGTGCCCTCCTGGGGTGATGTGAAGCCCGACTGGCGGGCGGAGAGCCTGGGTTGGTTCGACGATGGGGACGGTGGGCGGCTCGTGGGGGCGGGGCTGGTGCTGTACCGGCCGTTGCCCAAGCTCAAGCGGTACCTCGCCTATCTGCCCGAGGGGCCGTTGATCGACTGGGCGGCGCCGGATCTTGAGCGGTGGCTGGTGCCGATGGCCGCGTATCTGAAGGGCCAGGGTGCCTTCTCCGTCAAGATGGGGCCGCCCGTCGTCGTACGCCGGTGGACGGCCGACGCGGTGAAGGCGGCGATCGCCGATCCTGCGGCGCGGCGGCTGCGCGACGCCGAGGCCACCTCGTACGAACCGCACGCCTTCGATGTCGCCGACCGGCTGCGACGGTTGGGCTGGCAGCAGAGCGAACCGGGCGGAGAGGACGGCGGGTTCGCTGCCGGTCAGCCTCGGTACGTGTTCCAAGTGCCGTTTGCCGGGCGGTCGTTGGAGGAGGTTCACCGCGGGCTCAACCAGCAGTGGCGGCGCAACATCAAGAAGGCCGAGAAAGCGGGCGTGCAGGTGGTCCGGGGGTCGTACGAGGATCTGCCGGCCTTCTACTCCCTCTACACCGAGACGGCCGAGCGTGATCGGTTCATTCCGCGTCCGCTGCCCTATTTCCAGCGCATGTGGAGCGCGCTGACCGCCGAACACCCGGACCGTATGCGCCTCTACCTCGCCCGGCACGAGGGTGAGGTGCTCGCCGCGGCCACGATGCTCACCGTCGGCGAGCACGTCTGGTACTCGTACGGGGCCTCTACGAGTCGTCGGCGCGAGGTCCAGCCCAACAACGCCATGCAGTGGCGCATGATGGCCGACGCTCATGAGCTGGGCGCCGCCGTGTACGACCTGCGCGGCATTACGGACACCCTGGAGGATTCCAACCACCTGCTTGGCCTGCTGCGTTTCAAGGTCGGTACGGGTGGGGAGGCCGCCGAGTATCTGGGGGAGTGGGATCTGCCTCTCAATCGGCTGCTTCACAAGGCGCTGGATATGTACATGTCCCGCCGCTGACCGCAGAGTGAGGGGCGCCGGAGCACAGGCCGGGGCGCGTCGGGTGTACACGGGTTCGTATGCTCTTCCTGGTCCATTACTCTGGACGGTAAAGTGCACCGCATTGTACGGAGATCGCGCGTAAATCCTGGGAAGGCCCTGTGAAGATGCCCAGCGCTGAGCGTCTGCCCTCGTGGGCCGCCGTGGTCGGACCGGTTGCGTCCGGTTCGGCTCTGCCTTCTGTCAATCTGCCCGCTGTCGTCGTGCCCACCACGCCTGGGGGATCTCGGGGGCGGCATCGGGGGGCGCGTAAGGGGTGGGGGACCCTCGGGGCCGTCGGGCTTGTGCTGTCCGGGGGGATATCCGTGCAGTTCGGCGGGGCGCTGGCCGTCACTCTGCTGCCCCGGGCGGGGGCCTTCGGCATCGTGACGCTGCGGCTGCTGGCCGCCGCCCTGATCATGATGCTGGTCTGCCGGCCCAAGGTGCGCGGGTACGCGCGGAGCGACTGGGGAGTGGTCCTGCTGTTCGGGCTCACCATGGCCGCCATGAACGGGCTGTTCTACCAGGCCATCGGCCGGATTCCGCTCGGGCCCGCCGTCACCCTGGAGGTGCTCGGGCCGCTCGTGCTGTCCGTCATCGCCTCCCGGCGTGCCCTCAATCTCGCCTGGGCCGGGCTCGCCCTCGCCGGAGTGTTCCTGCTCGGCGGAGGCGGCTTCGACACCCTTGATCCCGTAGGGGTCGCCTACGCCCTTGGCGCCGGTGCCATGTGGGCGGCGTACATCATCCTTAGTTCCCGTACGGGACGACGGTTCCCGCAGGCCGACGGGCTGGCGCTCGCCATGGTCGTCGCCGCGGTGGCGTTTCTGCCCCTGGGTGTCGTCGAGTCGGGCGGGAAACTGCTCGACCCGACCACCGTGGCCCTGGGTGCGGCGGTGGGCGTGCTGTCGTCCGTACTGCCGTACACCCTCGAACTTCTTGCCCTGCGGCGCCTGCCCTCCTCCACCTTCGCGGTCATGATGAGCCTGGAGCCCGCCGTGGCCGCGCTCGCCGGTTTCCTGATCCTGCACCAGACCCTCTCCGCCCCCGAGGCCCTCGCCATCTCCCTGGTCATCGTGGCGAGCATGGGGGCGGTACGGACACAGGTGCGTCGGAAGCAGGTCCCGGTCGTGGTGGGCGGGGAGTCCGCTGAATCGTCCCAAGTTCCCAAGAGGCCACTGGAGTTGGAGGCCTAAGGAGCGCTGGGCAGAGTCACCTCATGCGGTCGGTTCCGGTGCCGGCACCGCGAACAGGTGGAGTTGCAGGGCCAGCGTGGCGTAGTAGCCGACCAGGGTGGAGAGTTCGAAGAGGGTGCGTTCGCCGAGGATGGTGCGGGCCTGCTCGTACTGCTCGTCGGTCAGCGTGCCGCCGTCGCGGATCAGGGTTCGGGTGAGTTCCCAGACCGCGTGCTCCACGGGGTCCGTCAGACGCGGGTCGCCGCCCTCGCGCAGTGCCCGTAGTTCGGGTGCTGTCAGGCCGACGGCCGCGCCCACCCGTTCGTGGGCGTACCGCTCGAAGGCGCTGTCCCAGGACGCGGCCACCACGAGGATCGCGATCTCCCTTGTACGCGGGGATAGTTGGGAGGCGTACCGGATCGCGGCGCCCAGATCCTGGAGGGCCCTGCCCAGGGCTGGGCTCAGCAGCATCGCGTTGAACGGGCCGTGCAGGCGTCCCTCCGGGTCGGTGAGGGCGAAGCGCTGAGGGCCCGTCGCGCGCGGGCCACCGGTGATCGTCTCGTACAACTCCCGTTGGTCCACTGTCAGTTCCGGGGGCGGGAAGGGAGGTAGGCGGGGACTTCTCATCGGGATCGGATCTCCTCGGCCAGCGATGCCAGGTCCTCGTCCGTTGCCAGGCGGTTCTCTGCACTCATCAACTCGCGTGCTCTGCCCAGGAGTTCATTCACCTGGGTGGGTGTGAGGTCGTCGATGCCCAGAGTCGTCAGGCGGTCGGCCAGGGTGTAGGGGCCGCTGTCCGGGGTGAAGGGGATCTCGCGTTCGTTGCCGACCAGGGTGGGTTCCAGGCAGTTGTGCAGGAGGGGGTCGATCTCCGTCTCCTGGGTGATGAGGTCCATGCCGCCCCAGCAAAAGGCGTGCGTGCCGGTCACCGGGTGGTTCCAGGCCGTCCGGTAGCCCGTCAACTCCTGCGCTGTGCGGGCCAGTTGGGTCAGGCGCTCGGTCCGGATTCCGGTGTGTACGCCGTACAGCGCCTCGAAAGCCAGCGAGGTGGCGGCCAGGTCGGCGTTGCCGGGGCCGCCGCAGTAGCCGTTGACCGACAGTTCCACCGCGGTCGCGCCTGCCTGGACGGCGGCCACCGCGCAACCGACCGCCAGGCCGAAGGTGTTGTGCGGATGCAGGCCGACCTCGACGTCCGGGGCCAGTTCGCGCGTACGGCGGACCAGATGGCCGTACGCCTCCGGACTCAGCGCGCCCGGGCCGTCGAACAGGGTCAGTTCGGTGGCGCCGGCCGCGGCGAGCGCGGTGACCGACTCCGCGTGGCTCTCCTCGGTGGCGTACGAGACCATCAGCAGCGGGACGATCACGTCCAGGCCGGCGGCTCGTGCGTGCTGGATGAGGCCAACCGCCTTGTCCAGTACGGCCGTTCGGTCGCGCGGTGTTTCCGGGCGCCGCCACTCCTCGCCCCGCCAGGCGGCGGCGTAGACCGCCGGTTGGTAGATCAGGGACGTCTCGCCGAAGCCCTGCACCCAGACCTGTACGGCGTCGTAACCGGCCGCCGCCGCACGGTCGATGTCCTCCGGCGAGCGCATCAGCGGGCAGACGAGCCGGCAGTCCGGATTCTCGCCCTTCGCCAGGCCCACCTCGGCCTTCAGCGCGTCGTCGTCCCGTCCGGCCAGTCCGGCGGTGACGACCTCCGGGACCCCGGTGCCCACCAACTGCCTGAGGAACTCCGCCTTTTCGGCCGCGGAGGCCGTGACGCCCGGCAGGGTCTCCATCGAGCGCAGGGTGGCGTCCCGCAGCCGTACGGACGTGGGCAGTGAACCGACCACGTCCGTACGGCGGTTGAGCGGGCTCACCGACCAGCGGCCGGGCTCGTACGCACCCGGCGCCCGGCGCGCGCCCAGCTCGGAGCGGAAGCGGGCGACCTCCTCGGGGGTGAACACGGGCGGCTTCTGCATCAGCGTCCTCCGGAAACGGGACTGGTTCTCACTGTCCGGCCAACTCTCCATCCAACGCTCTATCCAACTCCCCATCCAGCCCTCTGTCGACACCCTTGGCAATAGTCCTGCCTGTCACCGCTCACAGGTGCCTCGATGTTTACTTTCTGTCGACACTTGGCTAAGACTGTCGGCAGGTTCCGAGGTCGACCCGGGGAGACTCCTGTGATCCAAGACGCGTCAGACGCCCGCCCCGACAGGCCGGGGGGAGCGCCGCCGGGGCGGCTCGCCGGGAAGGTCGCCGTTGTCAGCGGTGCCGGCAGTGTGGGGCCTGGCTGGGGCAACGGCCGTGCGACCGCCGTGATCTTCGCCCGTGAGGGCGCGACCGTGTACCTGACCGACCGGGACAAGGACGCGCTGGACGTCACCGCGCAGCAGATCCGCGAGGAGGGCGGCACCGTCCGCACCCACCTGCTGGACGTCACCGAACCGGCCGCCGTCCAGGCCTGCTTCGAGGAGGTCGAACGCCTCGCGGGCCGTATCGACATCCTCGTCAACAACGTCGGCGGGTCACGGGCCGGTGGTGCGGTCGAGCTGAGCCTGGAGGGCTGGGACGGTCAGCTGCGCACCAACCTCACCAGCGCCTTTCTCGCCTGCAAGTACGTCATCCCGGTGATGCGGCGCGGCGGCGGGGGTGCCATCGTCAACACCGCCTCCTGCTCCGGGCTGCGCTGGACCGGTGCCGCGCAGGTCGGGTACGCGTCGGCCAAGGCCGCGGTCATCCAGCTGTCCCGGGTCACCGCCGTGCAGTACGGGCCGGAGGGCATCCGCGTGAACACCGTCGTCCCGGGGCAGTTGCACACCCCGATGGTCGAGGCCCGGCTCGCCGGGCAGCGCGCGGGCGGGGACGTGGAGAAGCTGCTCGCCCAGCGGCAGGCCCGGATCCCGCTCGGCTTCATGGGCGACGGCCGCGACACGGCGTACGCGGCACTGTTCCTGGCGTCCGACGAGGCGCGGTTCGTCACCGGCACGGAGATCGTGGTCGACGGTGGAATGACGGCCCGCTGTGACTGAGCCCACCGTCCAACCGGCGCCTGCCGTACCGCCCTTGTCCACGGTTCAGCCGCTGTCGGCACTTCAGCACGTGCCCGCCGCCCAGGCCGCCGTACCGCCCGCCGCGCACCCCGTCACCCCGGCGCCCTCTCCCGGCTGTCCGCCCCCGCACCCCGCCCCGCGCACCCCCGACCTCCGTCTCCCGCCCGACAGTTGCGATGCCCACTGCCACATCTTCGGGCCCGCCGACGTCTTCCCGTACGCGCCCGAGCGCACCTTCACGCCGTACGACGCCCCCAAGGAGCAACTGCGCGCCCTGCACCGGCACTTGGGGCTCACCCGGGCCGTGGTCGTGCAGTCCTCCTGCCATGGGTACGACCACCGGGTGCTGTTGGACGCCCTGGCCGCCGGGGCGGGGCGGCTGCGCGGGGTGGCCCTGGTCGGTGAGCGGACCAGCCGTGCCGAGGTCGAGGAGCTGCACCGGGCCGGCGTACGGGCCTTCCGGCTCAACTTCCTTCCCCATCTGCGGACTCCACCGACCCGGGCCGAGATCGACACGATCCTCGAACGCGTCGAGGGGCTCGGCTGGGCGGCCCAACTCCATGTGCGGGGCGAGGAGATCGCCGTACTGGAGAGCCTCGTACGGACCCTGCCGGGACGCGTGGTCGTCGATCACATCGGCCGGGTCGACCTCGCCGCCGGACGCGACGGACCGGCGCTGCGCAGCCTCCGTGCGCTCCTCGACACCGGGCAGGTGTGGGTCAAGGTCAGTGGTGTCGACCGGGTCTCGCGGCAGGGGCCGCCGTACGCCGACGCCGTCGACCTCGCCGCGTCCCTGGTCGCCCACGCGCCCGAGCGGGTGGTGTGGGGGACCGACTATCCGCACGTCAACATCGTCGGCGAAGCCCCGGACGACGGGCTGCTCGTGGACCTCGTCGAGCGGATCGCCCCGGACCCGGCGCACCTGAGACGCCTGATGGTCGACAACCCGGCGGAGCTGTACGACTTCCCCGCCTGACTAGTGTCGGCAGATACACAGAATCTTTGAGTGTCGAACCCCTTGAAGGCAAAAAGTGTCGACAGTACTGTCCCGATTCCTACCTTCGTGAGGAAGAGCCGTTCCATGCAGACTTCGCAGACCTCGCAGACTTCGAGAAACCCCGGCCGTCGCGCCGTTCTCGCCGCCACCGCCTGTGCCGTCGTCCTGTCCATGGCCACCGCGTGCGGTGGGGAGGCCGCGACCGCGACCACCGCGGACGGCAAGCCGAAGATCACCGTCCTGCGGTCCAACGGCGCGATCTTCGAGCCGCTCTACATCGCCGAGCAGCAGGGCTACTTCAAGGATGCGGGACTCGACGTCACCATCAAGGCGGGCGCGCAGGACACCTCGCAGAACGCGCCCTCCGTCCTCAACGGCGAGGCCCAGTTCGCGATGACCGACAGCTCCGGTTTCCTCAAGGGCGCCGCGCAGGACATGCCGATCCGCATCGTGACGGGCCTGCAGTCCGCGACGACGAAGACCGATCCGACCGACGGTCTGCTGGTGAAGAAGGACAGCGAGATCACGTCGTTCGCCGATCTCGAAGGTAAGACGGTCGGTATCTCGGCGCTCGGCGGGACCATCCAGTTCATCTGCGAGTACCTCGTGCAGAAGGACGGCGGCGACCCGTCCAAGGTCAAGTTCGTTGCCCTGCCCACGACTTCACTCACCGACGCCGCCACCTCCGGAAAGACGGACGCGGTCTTCTCCTTCGGCCCGTTCTACTTCGCCGCCAAGGACAGCGGGCTGCGCTCCATCGGCAACGGAATGAACGACCTGCCCGGCATGATCCAGGGCGTGCTCTTCTCCAGCGAGGAGTACCTGTCCGCCAACTCCGCCACCGCGAAGAAGTTCATCGAGGCCGTCGCCAAGGCGATCACCTACGCCAACGCCAACCCCGAAGCGGTCAAGGCGATCGACAAGAAGTACACCGAGGTGCCGGACGAGTTCATCGACGCGCACGACACCAACTTCTACGACAAGAACCTCGACACGACGGTCATGCGCACGGTGATCACCAAGATGCACGAGTTCGACCTGCTCGACAAGGAGCCGACGGACGACGCCGTGTACTGGGACCAGGCGCCGACCGTCACCGGCGAGGAGTAACACGATGGCGAGCAGTCCGACGGGGAGCAGCCCGATGAAGGGCAGCCTGATGGGGGGTAGCTCCACCGGAAGAGTACGACTGCTGCAACTCGGCGCCCTGGCCGCCGTGTTGGCGCTGTGGGCGCTCATCGCGGCGGTGGGCATGGTGAGTTCGACCGCGCTTCCCGGACCTGCCTCCGTCGCCGCCGCTTTCGGGGACCTCGTCGGCAGCGGCACGTTCTGGCAGGCCGTCGGCGACACCCTGCGCGGCGCGGTGACCGGGCTGGTCGTGGCCGTCGCCGTGGGGATCCCGGTGGGCCTGGTGACCGGGGTGTACGCGGCGGCCGAGGAGTCCTCACGGCTGCTGACGGAGATCCTGCGGTCGTTCCCGGTGATCGCCCTGCTGCCGGTGTTCCTGCTGGTCCTGGGCTCAACTCCGGGGATGAAAGCGACAGTTGTCTTCATCGCCTGCGTCTTCCCGGTGCTGCTCCAGGCCCAGTACGGCGCCCGCAGCGTGACTCCGGCGGTGCACGAGACCGTACGGTCCTACCGCGTCCCCCGCCTGCTGCGGTTCCGGCGCGTGATCCTGCCGGGCGCGGTGCCGTCGATCATGACGGGGCTGCGACTGGCCGCGACCACCTCCGTGCTGGTCGCGATCGGCGTCGAAGTGCTGACGACGCTGCCCGGCATCGGGCACATGATCATGGAGTCGCAGCAGGCGGGGGTCTCGGCACGGGCGTACGCCTACATCCTCACCGCCGGTGCCATCGGGTACGCGATCACCATGCTGGCGCAACTCGCCGAGCAGCGCTTGCTGCGCTGGCGACCGCCCACGCACCCGGGAGGGGAGTAGCGCCATGAATCCGACAGGGACCGCACGGACGGCTTGGACTTTCTGGAAGCCAGCGCTGCGCCAACTGTGGCTGCCCGCCCTCGTGTTCGGCGTCCTTCTCGTCTCCACCGCCGGCAGCACCAGCTTCTACTTCCCGCCGCTGACCGAAGTCCTCGACGTGCTGTGGACCGAACTGCTGCACGGCGGACTGGTCGGAGACCTGTGGTTCAGCCTCCGCAACATCGTCCTCGGCCTGGCCCTCGCCACGGTCGTCGGCGTCGGGGCGGGCCTCGTCATCGGCGAGGTGCGCACCCTGCGCCTGGCCACCGGCCCGCTGCTCGACTTCGCCCGCGCGACCCCGACCGTCGGGTTCGTGCCGGTCATCATCCTCACCCTGGGAATCGGCTCCGGGCCCAAGATCTTCCTGATCTTCCTGGGGTCCGTGTGGCCGATCCTCCTCAACACCGTCAGCGGGGTGCAGGCGATCGGCCCGGCGGTGCACGAGACCGCGCGCGGCTACCGCATCCCCTGGGCGCTGCGGATGCGCCGGGTCGTGCTGCCCGGCGCGCTGCCGCAGATCCTGGCCGGCATCCGGGTCGCGCTGTCGATCGCCGTCGTGCTGATGGTGGTCAGCGAGATCTACGGATCGCCCATCGGCCTGGGCAACTTCATCCTGCAGAGCGGGTCGAGCTTCCACGTCGCCGAGACCTGGGCGGGCACGATCCTGATCGGCGTCCTCGGCTACGTACTGAGCGTGCTGCTCCTGCTCGTCGAACACGCCCTGCTGGGCTGGTACCACCAGCGGGCGCCGCGCGCACGACGGGCCGTACGTCCGCCAACTCCCCCTACGCAGCTGACCTCCACGGAACGCGCCACGAGTAACGGAGTCGTCGTATGACACGCGGATCCAGCCTGCACGTCGAGGGCGTCGGGATGAGTTTCGGGCGGGGCGCGCAGGAGCATCGGGTGCTGGGCGGGCTGTCGTTGCGGGTGGATCCGGGGGAGGTGGTGTGCATTGTCGGTCCGTCGGGTGCGGGCAAGACGACGCTGCTGCGGTGTCTGGCCGGGCTGACTCCGCCGACCCAGGGTGCGGTGCGTTACGGGGAGTTGCCGTTGACGGCGCCGCACGCGGACATCGCGGTGATCTCGCAGGACTACCGGGGTTCGTTGCTGCCGTGGATGCGGGTGTGGGACAACGTGGCTTTTCCGCTTCAGGGGCGGGGGGTGAAGAAGGCGGTGCGTCGGCAGCGGGCCCTGGAGTGTCTGGAGGCGGTCGGGCTGGGGGATGTCGGCGAGAAGTATCCCTGGCAGCTGTCGGGCGGGATGCAGCAGCGCGTCGCGATCGCGCGGGGGCTGGCGTACGACGCCCCGGTGTTGCTGATGGACGAGCCGTTCGGGTCGGTGGACGCCCAGTCGCGTTTCGACCTGGAGGATCTGACCCTGGAGCTGCGTCGGCGGTTGGGGATCACGGTGGTCGTGGTGACGCATGACATCGATGAGGCGGTCTATCTCGGTGACCGGGTCGTGGTGCTGGGCGGGAGGCCCACGGCGGTCCTGGAGACGTTGACGATTCCCCTGGGCGCCGATCGCGACCAGGTCACCACCCGCGCGGATCCCCGGTTCACCGAACTGCGTACGCGCGTCCTGTCCCGCATCAGAGGCGAACGCGCACCAACGGATGCAGCCCCAGACAGCCGGCCCGAGGCGCGTCCCGAGGTGACGCGGAAATGACCTCGCGCTTCGACCATGTCGGTATCTCCGTACCGGAGTTGGAGGCCGCGACCGTCTGGTACCGCGAGGCTCTGGATCTCACCGAGGAGCACGCCTTCGCGGTCCCCGGCACCGACCTGCGAGGGGTGATGCTCCGTCATGTCAGCGGCTACCGCGTCGAGTTGCTCCACCGCCCGGGCGCGGCCCCCGGCCTCGTGGCCGACAGCCCGTTGGAGGCCGCGCACACGCTCGGCCTCGGTCACCTCTGTCTGAGCGTGGACACACCCGAGGAAGTCGACCTCGCCTACGCCCGGTTGGTGGCGAAGGGCGCGCTGGAACGTATGACACCGCGTCCCGCGCCGCGCGCGGGCGCCCGGATGGCGTTCGTCGCCGACCCGTACGGAAACCTCATCGAACTGATCGACCGGCCCACGCCCTGAGCCGATCCGGCCCGATCCGTCCCTCTCCATCGGACCGCACCGCACCACACCTCTCATCTCACCGGCCGACGCCGAGCGTGGGCCGACCATGCCCGAAAACAGACAAGGGAGTCGATGGTGACCCACAGGAAACCCGCCGCACTCACCGACCGCGAAGTCACCTTCAGGTCCCGCCCGAGAGCCCTCCTGGTGGCGGTCGCCGCCCTCGCCGCACCGGCGGTCACGGCGACGACCGCGACAACCGTCCAGGCCGCGCCCGGAACAAGAATCACCGTCGGCTCCGGCGAGACCCTGGAGCTGACAGCGACGACCAGAGCGAGCGTCCTCACCATCGCGGAGGGTGGTGTCATCACCGTCCCGGACGGCTACCGGCTCACCCTCACCGTCAACGGCGTGGAGACCGGCAGCGACCTCGCCGAACTCACCGACGGCTACGGCGGAGGGGCCGTCGCCATCGCGGCCGGCACCTACCGGGGCACCGTCGTCCTGACGGTCGCCGAGGCCACCGACCTCGCCTACAGCGACCTCACCTTCCCCTTCCGCCAGGCGCTGTACGTCGACGCCGACGGCGTGAACGAGGCGAAGTCCGTGCCCTCGAACGTCCGTGGCGGCACCGTCACCGACACCAAGGCCTGCGACATCGCCCTCCTCTCGAACGGCGAGGCGTTCAACGGCGTGTACGTCACCGGCGGCGCCACCTATACCCTCACCAGGCCGAGGATCGCTTTCACGGGCAACGGCCGCTGCGACTTCATCGGCTACGGAGCCTCCGTCGTCGGCACCGGCGCGGGCACCACCCTCGTCGTGGACGGTGCCACGATCAGGAACGAGGGCGTGGTCCGTACGGCGCTCATCGCGGACGCCAGTGCCAACGTCGTTGTCAAGAACTCGCATTTGCACTGCGCCGAAGGCACCCTGCCCGCCGAGTACGTCCCCACCGGCGACACCCGGTACATGATGGACGTGCCCTGGATGCTGGGCCTGTCGGGCAACGTCCGCACCACCAACCTGCTCGGCGCGAGCACCAGGGCGACCTTCGTCAACTCGACGATCTCCTCGGAGAAATGGGGTGCCCTGTCGGTCGACGGGGGCAGCTACTGCACGCTCACCGCGATCAACAGCACGATCGCCAACACCGGTGGCCAGGGCTACGGTTCGTACGCCATCGGCAACGTCACCGAGCACTTCCTCGGCTGCACCTTCGACGTCGGCGACTACGCCCTCATCCACTGGGGAGCGCGGGCCCACTACGGCGACAGCACCAAGGAAGCGGTCGCGGCCCTCAACGAGTCCCTCGAACTGGGCTTGACCGATGCGGAGTTGAGGAAACTCCCGGTGCGGTCGACGACCGTGGAGGCGGGCCGCTTCATGGTCCTCTGGTACAACGCAGGCTCCGTCACCATCGACGGCGGCACCCAAGTCCGCACCGGCGAGACGGCGTTCATGTGCAAGGCGGTCGCGGGCAACGTCACCGTGGACGGCTCCGGCGGCGCGACGATCGACCCGGGCAACGGCATCATCTTCCAGCTGATGGACACCGACCGCCCGAACAGTGTCTCGGTGACGGGCAAACCCTGGCGCACGGAGACGATCGGCACCTACACGGAACCCACCGCCGACCCGGTGAAGTCATCGACCTGGGTGACGACTTCGCCCCAGTCGACCGACGCGAAGGCGACGTTCACGGAGATGGCCCTCAAGGGCGACTTCTACAACGCGGTACGAGGCGGCGGCAACGCGAACCTCCAGGGCCAGAACCTGACCCTCACCTTCACGGCCACCACCCTCGAGGGCACCATCTCCGCCTCGACCACCCGCCACAACGTCACCACCATCACCTCGGCCCAGTACCGCGAGATCAGCGAGGTCACCAACACCCCGAGCGCGGTGGTGAACAACGGCGTCCTGGTAACCCTGGGCGCAGGCTCGACCTGGACGGTCACAGGCACGTCCTACCTGAGCGCCCTGACCCTGGCAACAGACGCAACGATCAAGCCCCCAGCAGGCAAGACCCTCACCCTGACGACAGACGGCACAGAAACCCCACTGGAGCAG
>Ga0307513_10009214_pt1 | contig 12495 bp, 9 predicted proteins | sample 15_EM_MG_FD_202174 | JGI IMG/M metagenome (GOLD analysis project Ga0307513, IMG submission 202174) | Populus trichocarpa ectomycorrhiza microbial communities from riparian zone in the Pacific Northwest, United States - 15_EM | ecosystem: Host-associated > Plants > Roots > Unclassified | place... | reverse complement strand
CGTTTCCTCGTTGCTGCTCGCCGCGATCAGCTTTGCCGATGCGTCTCCGACGGCCAACAAGTGGCGCATCGAGATGTCGGGCCAGGCGCTCACCACCGGCGACATCGTGTTTCGCGTGACGCCGCGCCAGGGCGAGCCCGTCGACGTAAGCGTCGGCATCAGGAGCGGCCGCGACGAGAACAATGTAGCCAAAGACGTTCGCGACGCGCTTGCCGCGAAACTGAGCCCCGATCGCTACAGCATCGAGATCGACGACGGCGAGGACATCCTGATCAAGAAGAAGGAAGGTCAGCCGGATTTCGCGCTCAAGTTGATCGAGTCCAGCGTGCAGAACGTCAGCATCAAGGTCGAGGGCGAATAGCCCACCAGCAAGAAAGTTGCGCCCCGGAATACGCCGGGGCGCGCCTGTCGGAGTGATTCATGAACCGCGCAATCCTGCTCGTCTCGCTATTGGCGCTTCGCGCGTCATTTGCATTTTCGGCGAACACGATGCCGCTCTCTCCGGCCTGGAACATCGCACCCTCGGGCACTGCCGCGTCGAGCGGTGAACTGCTTTTTCGTGTCACGCCCGCTGACGGTGAGGATGCGACCGAGGTGACGGTGTTCGTGCTATCGGGCACCAACGACTCCGGCGTCGCCAGCAACATCCGGCGGGCGCTCAACTCGCAACTGCGCGCCGATCGTTTCAACGTTGAACCGGGCGTGGGCACGAACGTGCTGTTGACGAGCGTTGCCAAGCCGGGGTTTTCGCTCGAGCTCGTCGATTCGGATGTACAAAATGTGCGCGTGGCCGTGCAAAGCGCGACGCCCATCGCGCCGCCCACCGTGCCGCGCCAGGCGATCCCGTCGGCGCCGCCAGCGTCGCCTGCCTCGCCGGCACCGGCGAATCCCACGGCTCCGGGCGATGCTATGCCGCCGCCGCCGGCCGAGACCGCGCCGGCCGACAACGCCTCACAACCCGCAGCTCCGCCACCAGCAAATTCGCCGCCAATACCGAATCCCACACCGCCACCGGATGCGAACGGCGGCGCTCCGGCGACCGCGCCTCCGCCGATCGCCACCCCCGAAGGCAGCGCGCCTTCCGGCGCGCCGCCTTCCACCTTGAACTAACTAGAAGTGCCCGGTGAGCGTCGCGCTCTGTCCACCGGCGGTGTAGTTGACGGTGTAGGTGTCTCCTGCCGATGGATGCACGGTTCCCGTGCCGCCCATCTGTACAGCGAACGTCCGGCCGGTCGCCGGCGTCAGCGTCTGCCCGGCGTTGAGCGTGAACACGTAGGTGATCGCGCTCGCCGTGCTGCTGTTGCTCTGTGCGATCTGCCCACCCACGGTGTTGTACTGGCCGGATGCGCTCACACCGGTCGTGCGCTGTACGACTATCGTCAACGACAACGCCGTAATGCTCGCCGTGCTGTCGAGACGCAGTTGTTCCTCGGTGAACCAGCCGCTGCTGCTCGTAACCGCGGCGGTGGCAGTCGCTGAGCCGCCACCACCACCGCTGCCATTCACCGTCAAGCCAATCGTGGCCGTGCGCACGGTCGAACCTGAGGTTCCGGTCACTGTGATGTTCGCCGTTCCGAGCGTCGCGGTGCTCGATGCGGTCAGTGTGAGCGTCGAGCTGTTCCCCGTCGTCGACGCTGGGCTGAAGCTCGCGGTCACGCCGGCCGGCAAGCCGCTGGCCGTCAACGTCACGCTTCCAGGGAAGGTGGTGCGGCTGAGCGTCACCGCTGCGGTGGTGCTGGCGCCGCGGGTGACCGCGGCGGAACCGGGCGCCGAAACCGTGAAGTTAGACGCGGTGGTTCCGCTCTGCGTCACCGACACGGTTCGTGTCACGCCGCCACCGGTCACCGTGACCGTACCGGAGCGACTCGTCGTGCCCGTATTGGCCGTGGCGCTTACCGTGAAGCTGCCGTTGTTGGCACCGCTGGCCGGCGAAGCACTGAGCCAGGTCTGATCGTCGGTCACTGTCCAGCTGACATTCGCTGTAACCGCCACCGGTGACGAACTCGCAGCGGCGGCCAGCGAGAGCGACGTCGGCGACAAGGTGAGGTTATTGGTCGACGTGCCGAACACGCTGGCGAGCACCGAAGTCGCGCGGATGCCGTTCGTGCCGTTCACGATGCGGTTGCCCCAGGTCGTGAGCTGCGCCGGATTGAAGTTGACCGTCATGTCGAGGCCGGTGCCGCCGCCGCCGTTACCCGACCACGACCAGCCGATGTAACCGTTGCCGCGCGCCTGGGCCTGCGCGATCACTGAATCGGAATCGACGAACTGGCCGTTGTTGATCGGGCCGAACTCGCCGATGACGAGCGGCAGTGCCATGTCATCGAATGCCTGCATGTACGCCTGGATGGGCGACAGCGATTGGTACACCTCGTACATGTGCACGCTGAACAGCAGGTTGTGCCGCGTATCCGCGTTCCACAGCTGCATGGCGTTGGTGCGCATGGTGTTGGACCAGTCCTGCCCCCAGGTCGCGCCGTCGATCATGATCGTATGCGTCAGGCCCGCGGTGCGCAGCGCCTGGATCGCGGTGATGGTGTCGGGCAGATAGTTAGCCGTCGTGGCGTTGCCGAAAGGCTCGTTCGCGATGTTGATGATCACGAAATTTTCCTGGCCGTTGATCGCGGCGCGTATGTCCGAGCTCGTCCAGTAGGCCGTGGCGTTGGATATCGGTACTGCCGTGGTCTGCTCGCTCCATCCGGTGGAGTCGTGCACCTCGAGCACCGCGATCATCTTGAGGTCCTTGCACCACTGGATGAGCTGCGAGACCTGCGCGCCGCTGTTGCGCGCCCACTGTCCACCAGTTGCGAGCACGATGCGCACGGTGTTCGACCCGGTGGCCGCGATCGCCGCGAGATCCTGTTGGGTCGGCCGCGACTGGAACCAGGTGTACGGGTAATTGACCCCGCGCATGATGAACGGAGTGCCGTTGTTGTCGACCAGTTGCCCATTGGAGATCGAGAAGCCAGCGAAGCTGGCCACGGGCAGTAGTAAGAGAGTGCAAAGGATGGAGGCGCGCCGAAGCGCGCGAAGAAAATTGCTCATGACTTCCCCCTGAAGTAGATCCGAATCCATACGGTCGAGCAGCGCGCGATGATATGCCCTTCATCCGCGGTTAATGCAAGCAAAAATACTTATTGTCCCGTCGCTCGTCTCGATGTCTGGTGAGTTGTCCGACGCTTTTTACGCTAACAAGCATTGGATAAGCTTCGCGCATGGAAGACCTGCGCGAAAAAGTCTACGAATGCACGCTCGCCGTCGAGGCGCACATGATCTGCGACCTGCTGGCGCGCGCCGGAATTTCCGCGCGAGTCGATGGCGAATTTCTCGCCGGCGCGGGTGGCGAACTGCCGATCGGCAACACGATCAAGGTTCGCGTCGATCCGGCGCGCGCGGTCGAAGCGCGAGAGGTCATCGATGAATGGGAGCGCGAGCAGCCGCCGCCAGAGCCCGGCGTCACGCCGCCGCGCTCGCCAATGCGCTCGCCGGTGTGGTTCTTGTTCGGCATGCTGATCGGCGGCGCGATCCTGTTCATTGCATTCAGGACCCCGTACACGCAGTCGCAGGCAGACTTCGATGGCGACGGCCTGAGCGATGAGACTTACTACTACAGCGGCAATACGCTGGCTCGCGTCGAATACGATCGCAATGCCGACGGCAAAATCGACGCGCGCTGGGTCAACGACATTCACGGCGTGGCGTCGCGTTACGAAGGCGACGACAATTTCGACGGCCGCTTCGAGTGGCGGTCCGAGGCCGCGGTCGGGCAGGTCGCCAATTCGACGCTCGATTCCAATGGCGATGGCAGGCCTGACTCGGTATGGCATTTCGAGCACGGCGTGCTGCGCAGCGTCGAGGTCTACGATGAAGGCGGCGCGCGGATCGTCGCCCGGCAACACTTCATCGACGGCGCGTGGAATGATTCCACCGAGTTCGACGACGACGGTGATGGCACATTCGAACGCCGTGGCGAGTTCGATCGCTACGGCGAGCCGAAAGCACACTGAGCCGGCGAGGGGCTTTCCTAGGCCGGGCTCGCAAGTGCGCTGTCGCCGGTTTTCCACAGCTATCTACACAAAGACCTTTGCACTAGCCTCGGGACGATTCCGTCACGCGACAGGCTTTTCGATGACGACGACGGTGCGAATCCTGGGTTCACGCGCCCGTGAACAGGTGCCCGGTACGAGCATCACGCTGCTCGCGCCCGGCTTTCGCGGCGCGCTGACCCAGGTCGCCGCCGGGGTCGCAACCGCAGGCAACTATACCTACGATCTACCGTTCACCGACGCGGCGACCGGCGCGGAAGTCGCGCTGGCCGCGCAACTCACGCTGAATCTCGAGGCTCGGACCGTGACGGGCGTTCCGGGACTGCGTTCGCGCAGCGCCATGGTCTCGCATCCGCGAGTCATCGTGCCGAGGCGCAATGGCCTCGCTTACGTGCTGCTGCAGACCGACGAGACCGGCGCGTCGAGTTTCGTCCTGCCTGCGTCTTACGACGAAACTGAAGTGGTATTCCCTCTAACTATTTCGGCGCCCGGCGCGACGCGCCGCGTGCTGCGCGTGCTCATGTGGCCCATCCAGACGGTGGCGGGGCCGGGGGCGCTGGCGGTCGCAAGCCGTTGGGAGCGGATGCGCCGTCCACATCAGCTCGCGCAATGCGCCGGCAAAGGGCTGTGGCAGTTGCCGGACTGGAAGGCGCTCGAATCCGGTCCGGTACTGCTGTTGCTGCACGACACTTTCTCGACGCCACAGGCGACCTTCGCCGACTGGGTCGGCGACGAGTCGTTCGCGCGCGTACTCGGCGCGTTTGGCGGACGCTGCCTGGCTTTTGCGCACCCAACCGTGGCTACGGGTATCGACGAGAACCTCGCCTGGCTGGCGGCGCACCTGGCGCAGATCCCGGGACCCATCGACATCGTGGCACTCGGACGCGGCGGGCTCCTGGCGCGCGCGATGGCGGCCGACGGACGTCTGCCGCTGCGGCGCGTCTGTCAACTCGGCACGCCTAACAAAGGCACGGTGCTCGCGACGGATCTGCGGCGTTTTCTCGATGGACACGTGGCCATGCTGGCGCGTACGCCGAAGGTCGTCGCGCAGGCCACGCTCGAAGGCGCGCTGTGCATGATGCGATTCGCCGCTCTCGCGCGGCCTGCGCCCTTGCCAGGCATCGAAGCGCTGCAGCCGAACATGCAGTCACTGGCATCGATCCCACCCAATACGCAACAGTGGTTTACGGTGAGCGCGCAGTTTGCCAAGGCCGGCGGTCATCCTGGCGAAGCCCCCGACGATTTTTCCGCCACGCCTAACGACCTGGTCGTACCCAGCGACGCCTGCCACGAGCCCGGCGTGCCCGTCACCGACTCGTTGCGTCTCGGGGGTTCTGAAGTGCATCACCATAACTACTTCACGAATCGCCACGTGCGTGAACGGCTGGAATCCTGGCTGCGCTGAATCTTGTAGGACGGCACTGAGGTTCAGATGGGACGCCCGACGATGGTTGCGTTTCGCCCAGCGGCGCAATCTTCCCTCATTGAACTGAGGGAAAAAAATGAGCTCCACCAAGATCGTCGCCATCGTCCTGATCATTGCCGGTGTGTTAGGCCTGGCCTACGGCAAGTTCACGTACACCAAGGAAACGCATGACGCGAAGGTGGGGCCCATTGAGCTGTCGGTCAAAGACAAGGAAACCGTGAATATCCCCATGTGGGTGGGCATAGGCGCCATCGTGGTTGGCGCGGGTCTGTTGCTCGCGGGCGGCAAGCGCGCCTGAAGTTTTGTATCGGGTTGCCGGGATCAGCTTCGCTGTTCGGCATCCTGTTGAGCCAGGGGAGCGTCCCGCCTTGTCGTGCGGGCCGCTCCCTTCTTCAGGCCTGCGGCCAATTATTCAGGCCTGCGGCCAATTATTCAGGCCTGCGGCCACTTTTAAAGCCGCCGATGCGGCGGCGACAATCTAAATAAATTAAGAGCCGCTCACTTAGTTCTTGAGTTTGTAGCCGGTGCGGAACATCCAGTGGATGACCGCCAGGCACAGCAGCATGAAGCCGCAGATCATGCCGAGGCTCAGCACCACGTTCACGTCCGAGATGCCGTAGAAGCTCCAGCGGAATCCGTTCACCAGGTAGACGACCGGGTTGAACAGCGTGAGCTTCTGCCACAGCGGCGGCAGCATCGAGATGGAGTAGAAGCTGCCACCCAGGAAGGTGAGCGGGGTGACCACCATCATCGGCACGATCTGGATTTTTTCCCAACTGTCGGCCCAGATGCCGATCAGAAAGCCGAGCAGGCTGAACGTGACCGAGGTGAGCACGAGGAAGCCAACCATCCATATCGGGTGCAGGATCTCGAACGGCACGAACAATCGCGCGGTGATCATGATGACGGTGCCGAGAATCACCGACTTCGACGCCGCGGCGCCGACGTAACCCAGCAAGGTTTCCGCTATCGACACCGGCGCCGACAGCAGCTCGTAGATGGTGCCGGCGAACTTCGGCATGTAGATGCCGAAAGAGGCGTTCGACACGCTCTCCATGAGCACCGTGAGCATGATGAGGCCGGGCACGATGAACGCGCCGTAGCTCACGCCGTCGATGCTCATCATGCGTGAACCAATCGCCGAACCAAACACGACAAAATACAGCGAAGTGGTCATGACCGGCGTCGCGATGCTCTGGAACAGCGTGCGCCAGGTGCGCGACATCTCGAACTGGTAGATAGCCCGGACCGCATGCAGGTTCATGGGCGCGACCTCACCAGGTTCACGAAGATGTCTTCGAGAGAGCTCTCGGCGGTGTGCAGATCCTTGAATTCGATGCCGAGCTCATTGAGCTTGCGCAGCAGCCCGGCGATGCCGGTCTCGCTCGCCTGCGTGTCGAAGCTGTACACCAGCTCGTTGCCGTCTTTCGTAAGCTCGAGCGGCAGGCCGGCGAGGCCGGCCGGAATCGCCGCGAGTGGCGCCTGGAGCTGCAGGGTGAGCTGCTTCTTGCCCAGTTTGCGCATGAGCGCGGACTTATCTTCGACGACGATGAGCTCGCCCTTGCTGATGACCCCGATCCGGTCGGCCATCTCCTCGGCTTCTTCGATGTAGTGCGTGGTGAGGATGATCGTGACCCCGCTCTCGCGAAGTTTTCGTACCATCTGCCACATGTCACGACGCAACTCGACGTCGACTCCGGCCGAAGGTTCGTCGAGAAACAGAATGGAGGGCTCGTGCGAAAGTGCCTTGCCGATCATGACCCGTCGCTTCATGCCGCCCGACAGCATCATGATCTTCGCGTCCTTCTTGTCCCACAGCGAGAGGTCGCGCAGTACTTTTTCGATGATGGCCGGATTGCGCGGCTTGCCAAACAAGCCGCGGCTGAAGGTGAGGGTGTTCCACACCGTCTCGAACATGTCGGTGGTGAGCTCCTGCGGCACCAGGCCGATCTTGGCGCGTGCCGCGCGGAAGTCGCGCACGATGTCGTGGCCGTCGGCGGTCACACTGCCGGTGGAGGCGGTGACGATGCCGCACACGATGTTGATGAGCGTGGTCTTGCCGGCGCCGTTGGGGCCGAGCAGCGCGAAGATCTCGCCGTGGCGGATCTCCAGATCGACGTTTTTCAGGGCATTGAAGCCGGAGGCGTAGGTCTTGGAAAGACCCGAAACTGTGAGGACAGGCATGGGTCGCTACGGTATCGAGCCAGCGCTCCTGACTCAATGGCTCAATGGGGGTATGGCGGTGAATGATTCTGAGGGCGGCATTAGTTCCGCTTCATTTGTTAGAGGGGCGGTGGCATTTGCCGCCCTCGCGGGCTTCGCTTTCGAGGCGCATTCCTCGGCGGCGAACCTGGATCTGGTCGCGGCCGCCCGAGCGCAGATCGGCATCACGATCCACTATGACCCGGCGTACCGGAAATTGAGGTTTCCCGGCGGCGACGTACCCGCCGATCGCGGTGTCTGCACGGACGTGATCGTGCGCGCCCTGCGTGCCGCGCGCGGCATCGATCTGCAAAAGCAGGTGTACGAGGATCTCAGGGCGCACTCTGGCTCGAAACCCGATCCCAACATCGACCACCGGCGCGTGCCCAATCTCATGACCTATTTCACGCGCGCGGGTTACGCACTGCCGCCGGGCCATGCCGCCGCCGACTATCTACCCGGCGATATCGTGGCCTGGAATCTCGGGCGGGGCATCCTGCACATCGGCATCGTGAGCGATGGGGAGTCGGCCGCCGGTACGCCGTTCGTGGTACATAACATTGGCGCCGGCGCGCGGGAAGAGGACATCCTGTTCCGCTTTGCCGTCATCGGCCACTACCGTCTCCCGCCGCCCAGCCCGGGCGTGCCGGGGGAGAAGACTGTCGCCGCACACTGACGCCTTTCCCGCGCCGATTCACGGTAATCTTCGCGCGCAGATGACCGCCAAGCCCAGCCTCGCCAAACAACCCGTCGCCCACGGCGAAGCCCTGAACTCGCCGCGACAGTTCTTCGGCGTTTTCCGCTACAGCAAGCGCGCGCTCGAGCTGCTGTGGAGCACGAGCCGCAAACTTTCATTTTTCCTCGGTTTCGTGACGATACTCGCGGGCGTTCTGCCCTCGGTCGTCGCCTGGGTGGGCGCGCGCATCGTCGACAGCGTGGTCGCGGCCACCAAGATGCACACGTCTGGCGGCAACGTCGACATCATGCCGGTGCTCGGCTGGGTGTTCATGGAGGCAATGACGCTGGTCGTCATCACCGGCGCCCACCGCGGAATCACCCTGTGCCAGTCGCTGCTCAAGGCCAAGCTCGCCAATAGCGTCAACGTGATGATTCTCGAGAAGGCATTGACGCTGGAGCTCACGCAATTCGAGGACTCGGAGTTCTATGACAAGCTCACGCGGGCACGGCGCGAGGCGTCCAGTCGCCCGCTGTCACTGGTCATGCGCACGTCCGGTCTCTTCCAGAACGCGATTGCCATCACGAGTTTCTCGGTGCTGCTCGCCGGGTTTTCGCCCTGGGCGGTGGTTGTACTCATCTTCGGCGGCCTGCCGGCGTTCTTCGCGGAAGCCAAATTCTCCGGCGACGCGTTCCGGCTGTTCAAGTGGCGCGCGCCCGAGACGCGCATGCAGACTTATCTCGAGACGGCGCTCGCGCGCGAGGACCACGCCAAGGAAGTCAAACTGTTCGATCTCGGCAATCTCTTCCTCGGCCGATACAAGGCGATCTATGACGGGCTGTACGCGAAGGATCGCAATCTCACGATCCGCCGCGAAGGCTGGGGATTCACTTTCACGCTGGTGAGCATCGCGTCTCTGTACAGCGCCTATGCGTGGTGCGCGGTCGAGGCGGTGCGCAGTCTCATCACGCTCGGCGACATGACCATGTACATCATGCTGTTCCGCCAGGGTCAGGCCGCGGTGACCGCCAGCCTCGGCGCCATTGGCGGCATGTACGAAGACAATCTCTATCTGTCGACGCTCTATGAATACCTCGAGCAGCCGGTCGCGGAGAGCAAGGGCACGGCCGTCAGCGGTCCCGATCCGGAAGCCGGTGTGCAATTCGAAGACGTGGAGTTTCGATATCCGGGCACGGACAAGGTTGCCATCACCGGGATCAATCTTCAGATCAAGCGCGGCGAGAGTCTCGCCCTGGTCGGTGAAAACGGCTCAGGCAAGACCACGCTGATCAAGCTGCTGACGCGCCTGTACACGCCGACTCACGGCCGCGTGCTGCTCGACGGCCGTGACCTCCAGGAGTGGGACAGCACGGTGCTGCGCCGGCGCGTCGGCGTCATCTTCCAGGACTTCGTGCGCTACCAGCTCCTGGTGGGTGAGAACGTGGGCGCGGGAGATGTGCGCGCCTTCGAAAACGAAGAGCGTTGGCTCGAGGCGGCGACCGCGGGCAAGGCCGCGCCTTTCATCAACGACATGCCGCTGAAATACCAGACGCAGCTCGGCAAGTGGTTCAAGGACGGGCGGGAGCTCTCGGGCGGGCAGTGGCAGAAGATCGCGTTGTCGCGCGCCTTCATGCGCAATGACGCCGACATCCTGGTGCTCGATGAGCCCACTGCGGCGATGGACGCCGCGGCCGAGGCGGAGGTGTTCGAGCACTTCCGGTCGCTCATGGGTAATCGCATCGCCATCGTCATTTCGCATCGTTTCTCGACGGTGCGCATGGCCGACCAGATCGTGGTGCTCGACCAGGGCCACGTGGCGGAGCGCGGCAACCACGATGAGCTCATGAAGGAAGATGGCATATACGCCAAGCTGTTCACGCTGCAGGCCCGCGGCTATAGATAGCCCGAGCGGCATTCATCACGCGTTGCAGATCAGTCAGATACAATCACGCACCTTCGAATAAGCACAGGGAGTGCCCGTCATGGCAGCTAACATGCGTCTTCACGCGTCTATTGTGTTGTGCGCCGCGCTCCTGGCGCCGGTCTGCGAGGCCAAGAAACCGAAGCCAGCACCGGCCCCTGCCGCCGCGCCCGTGGTGGCCGCGCCTGCCGCGCCCGAGCGTGTCACGACGGTCGAGGGCATCACCGAGTACCACCTCGCCAACGGGCTTCGCGTACTCCTGTTCCCGGATCAGACCAAGCAGACCATCACGGTCAACATGACCTTCCTCGTCGGTTCGCGCCACGAGAACTACGGTGAAACCGGCATGGCGCACCTGCTCGAGCACATGGTGTTCAAGGGCTCGCCGCGCCACACCGACATTCCCAACGAACTGACCTCGCACGGCACGCGCCCCAACGGCACCACGTCGTGGGACCGGACTAACTATTTCGAGACCTTCGGCGCCACCGAGGAAAATCTGCGCTGGGCGCTCGACCTGGAAGCCGACCGCATGGTGAATTCGTTCATCGCCAAGAAAGATCTCGACAGCGAGATGACCGTGGTGCGCAACGAATTCGAGATGGGCGAGAACCAGCCGATCAGCGTGTTGTTCAAGCGAGTGCTGTCGGTGGCCTACGACTGGCACAACTATGGCAATACGCCCATCGGGGCGCGGTCCGACATCGAAGGCGTGCCGATCGAGCGCCTGCAGGCCTTCTACAAGACTTACTACCAGCCGGACAACGCGTTGCTGCTGGTGGCGGGAAAAATCGACGAAGCCGCCACGCTCAAGCTGGTGAACGAATACTTCGGTTCGATACCGCGGCCATCGCGTGTGCTGCCGGAGCTGCACACCGTCGAGCCCACGCAGGACGGCGAACGCCGCGTCGTGCTGCGCCGCGAAGGTGACGTGCAGGTGGCGGTCATCGGCTATCACACGCCGCCGGGAGCGCACGGGGATTTCGCGGCTCTGCAGTTGTTAGGCCAGGTGCTGGGCGATTCGCCCGGCGGGCGTCTGCACAAGGAGCTGGTCGAGAAGGGCAAGGCGGCGGCCGTGTTCCCGGCATCGCTGCAACTCCAGGATGCAGGCTTGATGGGATTCGGCGCGCAGGTGCGAGCGGACCAGTCGCTCGACGCGGCGTTCGATCTGCTGCTCGCCAACGTCGAGAAACCGGCGGCGAAGCCGGTCACCGATGCGGAAGTGGAACGCGCGCGCACCCAGATTCTCAAGCAGATCGAGTTGAGCCTGAACAACTCCGAAGGCATCGGTCTCGATCTTTCGAACTGGGCCGGCATGGGTGACTGGCGGCTCATGTTCATCAATCGCGATCGGCTGCGCACGGTGAAGACCGCCGACGTGCAGCGTGTCTGGGCCACGTACTTCAAGCCATCGAACCGCACCGCGGGGTTGTACTACCCCACGAAGGCGCCGGAACGCGCGGAGATCCCCGCGAAGCCCGACGTCGCTGCGCTCGTTCAGAATTACAAAGGTGACGCGGCGCGCGCCGAAGGCGAGGCGTTCGATGCGTCGCCGGCCAACCTCGATGCACGCACGCAGCGTTCGAAGCTGCCCGGCGGGCTCGAGCTCGCGCTGCTGCCGAAAAAGACGCGCGGTGGTGCGGTGTTCGCCGCGCTGTCGCTGCGGTTCGGCGATGAGGCGAGTCTGAAAAATCTCGGGTCGACGCCCGGCATGACCACCGCCATGCTGATGCGCGGCTCGCGCAAACACACACGCCAGCAGCTCTCGGACGAGTTCGACCGCCTGAAAGCACGTATCAACATGAACTCCTGGGGTTCCGGTCAATACGCGTCCATCGAGACCACTCGCGAGAATCTGCCCGCGGTGCTGACATTGCTCGCCGAAGTGATTCGCGAACCGGCGTTCGACCCCAAGGAGCTCGAGCAACTGCGTACCGAGTGGCTCGCGGGCATCGAGCAGCAGCGCAAAGACCCATCGGCGCTCGCGTTCACGCAGTTCCGCCGGCAGCTCACGCCCTATCCAGCCGATGATGTGCGCTACGTCGAAACCATCGACGAGAGCATCGCTTCGGTCAAAGCGGTGACGCGCGAGCAGATCGCGCGCTTCCATCGTGACTTCTTCGGCGCCCAGCCCGCACAGTTTTCGGCCATCGGTGATTTCGATGCGACCGAGATCGCCAAACAGGTGGCGGCGTTGTTAGGCGACTGGAAGAACCCGAAGCCG
>Ga0307513_10009213_pt1 | contig 12496 bp, 16 predicted proteins | sample 15_EM_MG_FD_202174 | JGI IMG/M metagenome (GOLD analysis project Ga0307513, IMG submission 202174) | Populus trichocarpa ectomycorrhiza microbial communities from riparian zone in the Pacific Northwest, United States - 15_EM | ecosystem: Host-associated > Plants > Roots > Unclassified | place... | reverse complement strand
TAAATGTGTGCAGGGTACATTGTCGATAACTTGGGATCTCCCGGTATAGAGGAGACTCTGCCGAAATTTCGTTAGAAATTTCGGCGAGAAAAAAAAAAAAAAATAAAATAAAATTTGCTCCATCTACCCTTTATAGGGGGGAAGATTAACGGATAAACTAATAGAAAAATTGAGGTTGTTACAGTGTGAGAAGACAAACTTGATATTGAACTGGGAAAATTGTCACTTGATGGTAAAGAAAGGTATAGTGTTGGGGCATCGGATTTCAAAAAAAGGAATAGAGGTAGGCAAAGCAAAAATTAAGGCAATAGACAAGCTTTTGCCGCCAACTACAGTAAAGGGGGTTAGGAGTTTCCTTGGCCATGCAGGATTTTATAGGAGGTTCATCAAAGACTTCTCTAAAATATCCAAACCACTATGCAATCTACTGCTAAAAGACACGAAGTTTCAGTTTGACGAAGAATGCAAGACAACCTTTATGATATTGAAAGAGAAGTTAATGACAACTCCTATTGTAACTGCACCGGATTGGGAGAAACCATCTGAGCTGATGTGTGATGCAAGTGATTATGCAATTAGGGCAGTACTAGGGTGGTGAAAAAAACAACGTGTTTCACACCATATACTATGCCAGCAAAACACTCAATGATGCCACAACTAAAAAAGAGTTGCTTGCTGTGGTTTATGCCTTTGATAAGTTTCGGCCTTATCTGATGGGAAACAAGGTGCTGGTGTATACTGATCATGCTACAATTAGACACCTAGTGTCCAAGAAAGATGCCAAGCCCAGACTCATCTGTTGGATCCTATTACTGCAAGAATTTGATGTAGAAATTAAAGATAAAAAGGGGATTGAGAACGTGGTGGCAGATCATCTTTCACAACTAGAATTGACATAGCAACTGGAGCCTAAATTAACAATTATAAATGAAAGCTTTCCTGATTGTCACACGTGTGCGGTGTCGCGGCAAAAACATCCACCCTCATATTCTGTTATCTTCTATCTATCTGGCAAATATTAGGAGATAAGGAATTCTTGTCTCTTATCAATGAAAAATTGGAATGGGAGTCGCCACCTAGTATTTTGGTCACTAGGAACCCTAACTTGTCTCAGAGATCGGGTACGGGGACTGGTTGTGTAAAGGGAAGGTATTAGCACCCCAAATACATCCTACCTAAGGTAAGTTGCATTGTTTTATTGTCTGATAAAATCTAAGGTATTAGAACCCTAAATTGTCGTGTTTTCTAGTTGTTGGTCCGTCTATGGTTTAAGAAAAGTCCTCCTCGGTAAGGAGATCCTTATCTTATAGGGTAATTATGACGTCAATAAAAGAATTTAATATCCGGAATACGTCTTACGTATAAGGTCGCAACCACAGATATTAAAAGAAAACAAAATAATTTTTTGGAATTTTTGAAATATTAGCCTAGTTCTCGTGACTTTAATAAACTGATTATTAAAGCCAAAATGCATGCTAATACATATTTTTTGAAATTTCCCTTTGTTTTATGAAAATACAATATGATTTTTTTTTATTTTATATTTTTGAGAGACTTGGCCGTATGCGTGAAAACAAATTTTTTTTTTTTATGTTTTGATGAAAATCAGGTATTTTAATAATGGGTTTGTATTTTTACAGTATAAAAATACAAACCAGTACTAAGCAAAATTCAGTAAAAAAAGATGCGGGAAAATCATATATTTTTTGAAAAAATTTGTTCAAATTTTTTTTTTCGAGCTAGGCCTAGCCAGGCCCATGTGGCGGGGCTGGACCCAGCTAGCCTGTATGGCTGGGCTGGACCTAGCAAACCCAGCCTGGTCACTGGCCCATGCTAGTGACCAAGACCCAACCATCCATGCACGCGTAATGTTACGCGTGGATGAACAGTGCGAAGGTAATTAAATTACCTTTGCACTGTTCATCCTCCTTCTTGCAGATAGCAAGAACGAAAAAAAACAGATACTACAACTAATGATTTCAGGTATTGGCTTCCTTACATCTTATATATATATACACACACACACACACACACTAACATGCATCATTTATATTACAAAAACTAAGAATGGAAATGAACGTACCTGGTTTTGGAGAAAGGAGGCTGATGGTTGTGCTGACCTACTCTATTGGGTTCGTGATTCTGGAGAAGGAAAAGCCTATGGTGATGGTGGCCTCCTCTGCTGGTTCCCTGGTTCTGAAAAAAGTGAAGCCGATGGTGATGGTGGCTTCCTTTGTTATTTGCTTCGTTCTGGAAGAGTAAAGAGCAGATGGTGGCTCAACTCCTCCATCGGTGTCACGTTTTCTGACAGTCACTCGGCTCCTCTGTTGGTTTCGCCTTCTCTCTACTTTCTCTCTTCCTGCTCACTCCCTCTGCCTCTCTCTTCTTTACACTCTCTTCTTTTCCTTTTGTCTCGTTGCCTTCTCCTCCCCTCCTTAGTGTAGTACATCCTCTGGCTTTTATAGCGAGAGGATGTAGGCGTTTTCCCTTTGTTGTTGCAGGGACGGAGTAACGGCCGACGTGCATCATGGTAGCCGTGAAACATGCCCCCTTGATTGAAGCAAATCGCGCCTTTGTCGTTGCAAACTTTTCTCGGCTAGCTCATGTAACGTTTTCTAAAAAAGACAGTGGACAGTGTTGAATAAAACGGCACCGTTTGGCATTCCAGCATCCTTTTCTCACTCCTATTATTTTTTTGGATTTCTTCCGAATATTTTTTTGATATATTTTTTTGTATTTTTTCATTTTTGTGTGGGAACCCAAAAATAGGTAACAACACTAATGAAAGAATCTTAGCAATTTCCACTAACAGTTTCATTCCTTGGTATGCAGATTAAGTCAATTTTCTTACAGGTAAGATCATCCCGCCAGATTTTTCTTACCAACAAAAGAAGAAATTTTTTTCTGAAGTCAAACACTAGTTCTGAGAGGAGCCGATACTCTATTGGCATTGTGCAGATCAAGTCATCAGGAGGTGCGTTCCAGAAGAGGAAATGACAAACATACTGAAGCACTGCACGCACTTGAATATGGGGGGCAGTTTAGAGCGCAACACACTGCACCCAAAGTTCTGCAGTCTAGTTTTTATTGGCCCACTATGTTTAAAGATGCTCATGCTTTTGTTACTGCTTGTGATAGATGTCAGCATACTGGGAATATATCTCGCCAAAATGAAATGCCATTGCAGAATATCCTAGAAGTTAAGTTATTGATGTTTGGGGCATTGATTTCATGGGACTTTTTCCTTCATCCTACAACAATAAATACATTCTCTTAGAAGTGGATTATGTATCAAAGTGGATAGAGGCAATTGCAACACCTATAAATGATGGCAAGGTGGTACTTAATTTTCTACGGAAGAATATCTTTAGTAGATTTGGTACTCCTAGAGCCATCATCAGTGATGAAGGAACTCATTTTTGCAACAAGCAGTTTGAAGCATTGTTATCTAAGTATGGAGTCAGACACAAGAGAGCATTGGCTTATCACCCTCAAACAAATGGCCAAACAGAGGTGTCAAATAGAGAAGTGAAGCAGATTCTAGAAAAGATAGTGAATAACTCTCGAAAAGACTAGGCAAGAAAGCTAGATGATGCACTATAGGCGTATAGGACAACATTCAAAACACCTTTGGGAATGTCTCCATATCAATTAGTTTTTGGGAAAGCATGCCATCTTCCTGTTGAATTAGAGCATAAGGCATAATGGGCAATGAAACAACTGAACATGGATCTGCAGGTTGTAGGTGAGAAAAGAATCTTGCAACTTAAAAAAATGGATGAATTTCAAAATGAGTCCTATGAGAATGCCAAGATATACAAGGAAAGAACCAAGGCATGGCATGACAAGCACATTATACATAAGGAGTTTGTCCTTGGTTAACAAGTATTGCTCTTCAATTCACGGCTCCGCTTGTTTCCTGGCAAGCTTAAATCACGGTGGTCAGGACCATTTATAGTTGTTAAGGTGTTTCCTTATGGAGTAGTGGAAGTCACTCATGATGAAAAGGGAACATTCTTAGTGAATGGGCAGCGTTTGAAGCATTATAGGAATGAGGAGTCAATTGGCAAGAGGGATGATATCCCTCTCACTTCATCTTAGCAAAATGGAAAAGTCAAGCTAATGACTATAACTAAGCGCTGATTGGGAGGCAACCAAAAAAAACCTTATTTGTTTCATTAAGTTGTGTAGGGATAGATCATACAAGCAAATAACCAGGTGCAACAGGCAACTCACTCCCACATAGTCAATGGGAAGTATTCATAAGCCTTTCTATTCTTTATTTTGCCAATGAGGACAATGTGAAATTTATGTTTGAGGGAGACATTGCACACTATGACTATGAAAATGAAAGACACTGCACATTAGGACTATGAAAACAGATGGTGAAAGTGATATGCATTTAAGACCAACTTTGATATTTTTAGGTGTTTCATTATGTTATCCATGATATTCCTTGGCTTAGAATAGATAATATGTTATAAAGTTGGATTAAGCAGGATTATTTTCTTTGGAATTATTGAAGTACACTTTTCTAGCAAAGTTATGTGAATTGTGTAGATATGCATAAAAGATAAGTGTGTTGTTTCTTTCTTATTATTACCCTTTGAGCAAATATTAAAACAAGGTTTAAGTAAACAGGAGTGATAATGAGAATGAAAGTGAATGAATAAGTATATGATGCGTATCTACTCCAATGTTTTGAGTTGCTTAGTAACTAGGAGTATTCATCACAAATGTTTACTTTTACGTCAAACAGTAGCTTAAAATATGAGTATGCAAATGCATTTTAAGTTTGTGACCTGTTAAGTAACCGGGTGCATTCATCACAAATATTTGTATTCGTGTCAAAAGACAAGCGATAAATTAAAAAAAAAATAGCCCTTGTCAAAAGACAAGTGAAAGTGTGTTGTTGCTCCCAAAGTTGGCTACGTTGTTTGTATTAGTGAGAAAAAGTAATGGCAGAATGATTGTGCGGTTCAAGGATGTTAAACACATGAAAAACATGAATGAGTTGGAAGTTTGTACAACGGTTTGAACTGAGAGAGTAAGAATGCTTAGTTTTCCTTTATCTAATATTATCTATGAACCAAGTCAAGAAGTGAATGTTTGCACGAGGGGGCCCTTTAAATGTGAAAGTTGAACTTATCATGAGCTTTTATCCCTCTGCTTTCATGGTTTTCTTTTTGCTTGAGGACAAGCAAACATTTAAGTTTGGGGGTATTTGATAAGGGAATTTTAGCATGTATATTTTCCACTATTCATGCTTGATTTTGAAATATTTTGGATGTGTTGTGCAAGTTAATTAGAATTTTGGATCCTTTTTTGAACTATTGACCTCGTGGTAAATTAATGTGTTTTCAAATACTAGATTACTGAGTAGGCAGAATCCGACAGTAAAACTGAACATTGATTGATTTTGGGTTGAAAATGAAGCTATACAACTCAATTCCAAGTGTTCGTCACCGCTTTCAAATATCCGAGATGAAGATCTACAAAACCTATGAAGGGCATAGAACTCAGTTTTGTTGTTTCGAAGCCCAAAGAGCGAGTTGAAAAACAGGGATTGAATCAGACCCGAACTTCCTACACTCCAAATGTTGTCTCGGGTTATGGCCCATATCTCAAGTCTCAGAGGTCCAAAAATTGCAAGATTGGTGTCATTGGAAAGAAGATTCGATTTTCTACACTTTCTCCAGAAAATATAGATCTTTGAATTTGCACGTTTCCTACCTCAAATCTGGCCCTCGATATTCAGAGAGGAAAGGAATACGAAACAGAGAAGGAATTTTCTTCTTTCTAGCTGGAGGGTAAAAAGGCTAGAATATAAAAGAGAAAAAGAAGGGTTCAACGGGGACAACGAGACATAGAGAGACCCTAGAATACACTAAAACGAGGTGAGGAGGCGGCACAAAACAAAGGTGAAAACAGATACAAAACAGGAGACAAAAAACAGAGAAAACAGGGGTTCAAGATCACAGCTGATTGGAAGACACCTAGCTACTCTTTTGCCACTCTCTACTTTTGAGTGATGTTCATCGTATCAAGTTTGTTTCTCTTTAATTTAATTATGTAGTAGACTTTTATTCTGGGATTTTTTATATAACCTTACTATGAATATGTGAACAATTTATTTGATTGAGTTATTGCGTTAGTTGTTGAGCATTTCATTCTAGGTTTAATGCTTGCGTATGTTTGGCCAACATTTGCATGATTTGGAATTCCATTTGAGACTAAGAAGTGATAATTGTTTTAGCTATTGTTTGAAATACCTTAAGAAATCTATAGGATAGAGATATCCTAGGAACTTTTGTAATCGTTAAAGGTTTTACGGTACTTAATAAATTTTTAAAAGTTCATAAATTTTGTAGAAAACATGAAGTTTGCTTGTCAAAATAATTCATTGATACTCGGGAGAGATTATTGTTTAATTTAGAAAAACCTGATGATCAATGGTAGGAATAATTAGTTCAATTGAGAAAGTTCACATATGAATAGTTACGGTAAGTCAGAAATCCTAGAACCAGTAGAATTGAATTCAATAATATTTAATTAGTTGGTTGTTTGGTTTTAATCATTAATTTTTGTAGAATTGAAAAACCTGAATTCACTCGAGAGAGATTAATTTTTTTTCGTAAACTATCTCATTCGATCTCTCAAATAGATCATAAAGACTTTGGTAATTAGTAGTAATTTTTACAAATCCTCGTGGGACGATACTCTATTCATCATTTTATTACTTGTTACGATTCGTGCACTTGCGAAATTAAGCAATAGTGTTCACAAATTGTTGAGTTGTGTTGAGATTTTCAAGATGAAATTATTCTCGACAAATAAGATAGGATATTAGATGGATGTTGGTAATAGATGGAAAATATATGTTGTAAAAGAGGTTTATGCCTAATTTTATAAATCAAAATAAATTTGATAGAGATTATTACATGTCATTGTTATTGCTTGTTACTACCTTTTTATATTTATGTGTACACATTAATTTCTATTTTCAGGTTCATCAGGGTCGTGTCAAGAGTGATATTGGTTTAGTTATCTTTTGCTTTTGACCACGTGAATTATTTGTAAACTAAGAAACTTATCTTCTAAAACTTGAAATGTAATATTAATCCATAAATTTGAATGTATGACCTTAATCTAATATTAGTAACTCTAAGTACCTATTTAACCATGCATGTTTATAGTTGAAATCGAGTCTTTCACTTGAATTACATTATATGATGTTATTGAATAAGATGTATTATGTTGATGATGATGAGTTGGGTTGAGATTCAGGACGATTGGATCAGGATGTGAATTAAAATTAGAAGTGTAATATGATTTTGTCGATAACTTAGGACCTCTCAGTATAGGGGAGACTCTGCCGAAATCTTTGTAGAAGTTTTGGTGGAACCTGTATATCTAAAAAAACAATTACCTGAAAATTTCCAATGTATCGCAAAAAAGGATGTAGGAAATCAGGGTTATTCCAACCAAGCTCCACACAGAGTTTTAGATTCTAGTTAAAGGGAATCGCCATATGGGCTTTTAGGTTAACCCAATCAAAGATAGAATTTAGAAGAGCATCTGAGCGGGATCGTAGAATAACCAAGTTGAACATGGTTTTGATCATTGGTTTCTGATTGAAGGGAATTGCTGTAAAGACAGAGTTTCACATCAACCAAGCTTTGAGAAGATCAAGTTTGGAAGTTTAGTTTTGTTTATCTTTACAAATCTTTGCTCTGTAAGCATTGTAAAGAGGGGGGCAACTGTCATAACCTATTTTTGGGTTATTCCCCAAATTCAAATTTTTTTTCCCAACCTAAAGAAAAACAAAACTGAAATAGTGTCATTTTGAATGGCACTGTTCTCCTCCTTCCCCTGCACACGCAGAGGCAGGAGAAGAAGATGTTTTGTTCCCTTACAATGCCCATTTCACTGTCTTCCCCTCCCACTTGCACAAATCCTGACAAGCCACATCCCATACCCTCCCACCATTAATGCAACCCATGTCTCCTTACTCTGTCAACACGCCGAAAGAAAAAGAAAACCATGCCTGTAAAGGCAGGGGCGGCTACGCAGGAGCCACCCCACGCCACCCTACCCTGCACCATGACAGGACAGGGCAGAGTGATCCTCTCTCGCTCTGCCTATAAATACTAAGAGGCATAGAAGAAAAGGGGGGGCGGAAATTATAGAGAAAGGGGGGGGCAAAAATTGTTTGAGTTACCTAAGAAGGAAAACAAACTGGGGGAAAAAAGAAAGAAAAAGAAAGAGATCGAAAACAGAGAGAAAGGAGTGAACGAACTGAAGAAAAGAAAAAGAAAAAGAAGGAACCAGAAGGAAACAGGGGAGAGCATAGGTGGGAAGAAGAAAAGGGGAAACAGAGAGAAAGAAGAGACCAGAAAGAGAGAAAACCGGTGAGAGGAAGGAAGAAGAATAGAAACAGAGCAGAAGCAAAGACAAGAAAAAACAGAAAAACAATGGAAGAAGAAATAGAGGAAGAACGCCCATTACATTACAGCAGCTGCCACCGTTCCTTACCGCGAACCACCGCTGTTCTTCCTCTCCATCGCTACCAGCACCTTGAGCCACCAGCAGCATTGCTAGAGAACAAAAGGAGAAGAACAAAGGGAAGGAGCAGAGATAATAGAAAGTAGCAGGGAAGAAGAAAAAAACAGAAACCGACAGCAACCACCACCACAACAACACCACCGTGAACAGCCACCAGCAAGCACCATCATGAGCCATCACCGGTCAGCTTCTTCTCCTTCATCATCCCCAGCTCCTCCACTGTTATGCTTAAACAGTGGAGAGTGAATTAACTCTACAGGGTCAACATCAACAAGACTATTATCGAAGACGTGAAATTTTGATTTTTTTTCTAAGTCAATCATTATGAAACACATATCTATTGACAAAATGCTTGTTGTAGCACTTCACTTTTCTTTCAGGACCCAGGTTTAGTAAAGACAATGAAACACTACTATTTCTGAAATAAAAGGTCTTAGTTCATCACAGTTAAATAACACATAATTATGTGCTTGTTTAAATTCTATTTTAGACAAATATCTTCCCCTTATAGCTTTTTTAGGTGTGGGTCATCCAGGATTGAAGAATATTGACAAGTTACCACTCGAAGGCACTTCACCACCATCATCATACCATGGAACACGGTTGATTCTCGTTCTTAAATGAGGCTCGAAATAGTATTAGATAAATGTTGAGATCTCCTCAATAATATAGACCTTACATATCAAAGCCTCAACATGCGCTTTGTTCTTAACCTTTTCCTTAAGATTGAATAAGTACATGCATGGAATTAAACAAATATTTTAAATTAAGAAAAAACAATGAAAATACATTAACAATTACATTGCATCTGTAATATCTAACCTCTCGAATGGATACATCCATCTATACTGGATTGGGCCTCCAACTTTTGTCTCATAAGGTAAATATGTGCGTAGATGCTCCATCGAGTCGGAAGACGATGAAGGGAATATCATCTCAAGTTTGCATATTGTCACAACGATATTCATTCCAAACCTCTTAATGTGATGTGTTTTCAACTTGCTATAGCATATATCTCTAAAGAAATGACTGATCTCCATGAGTGCATCTCATATCCTCTTCGGCAATAAATCATGATAAGTTAATGGAATAAGTGTTTGCATACATCTCTGTGAATGCCTTGTTGTTTTTCATGCATGCTCTAACCAGAAACCATTCCACAAACTAGAAAATCATTGATAGTCCACATCAAAGTTGCCCTCATAAGAAAATTTTGTTTTCTCGATACATCATAAGTCAAAGCCTCGAAAGACCACAACTGCATCAACTCATCAATCAATGGTCGAAGACAAACATCTATATTCCGGCCCGGACTATTAGAATCGGGTATGACCATAGATAAAAACATGAACTTCGGCCTTATACACGTCCCTGGTGGTAAGTTGTAAACCGTGAGTATAACTGGCCAACAAGAATAAGGAGCAGCAAATGACCCGAATGGGTTGAATCCGTTGTACAAAACTTAAAACGCACGTTCCTTGATTCTGCTAAAAAATTATTCAATAATTTTAAAATGGGCTTGTTAGTAGCTGAACATGCTGGAAACAAAATTTTGAGTTTTGAATTCTTTTAGGAAGACACTGCAAATATGGAAAATAAAACACATATATCAAGAACATCTTTTTTGGATTTTTTTTGTTGTATTTTGCAATTGTTTTGGTTTTTTTAAAAAAAGTCAAAAAATATGGTTATGACATTCTCATTATTTCACCTTCTAGTTCATGTGTTGAACGAGTGCAAAGATTTGGAATATTTGTTACAGTTAATTAAACGTGCTCCTCTTGTTCGACAAAACTACAAATTATTGTCCTATGGAAAAGAGTTTTTGCATAGGTTAAAAGCTTCGGGACCACTTTGCTTAGTTAGCCATAACATAAAACTTGTTTTAATCATGCTGATCAAATATGTTGAAAGCTTCGGGACCACTTGGTGTTTAATTTGCAAAATAGGTTGAATAACGATTTGATAGAATGCATGTTTGCCAAATGGTTGTGATTGTGAATAATTATATCTAGGAATAAAATCATATAGACAAACATATTCCTTAATTTTTCTTCATGAATTCCCAATTCAAGCATTAGTAAAAAAAATATAGGACAATTCATTTCTACCATATATATTCATACCTTATTATTGTCATATCAAACTTAAAAAGATTGAAAACCATGGAACCCATAAAATTGTCCTGTAAAAATCCAACAGCTCACTATAAGTAATCGGTATGATCATTATTGTTGTTGTCACACCCTCACGAGAGCTCGATGTCGTGGCGACCTTCCTGGAGCGGGGAATTGATTTCGGGGTCTTTGTTTTGTGTAAAAGGGAGTCTCCACCAAGTATCATGGTTACTAGAAACCCTAACTGGTCTTCAGAGATTCTAAGGCAAGAGACTGGTTGCTTAAATGGAAGGTTTTAACACCCCTAGTACGCCCTACCTAAGGTAAGCTACTTGGTGTTTGGTTTGCATTGCTATGGTGTTGGTGTTCTCTAATCAGTTTTCCTAGGATAGGTTTGTTATGATGAATGGACTTGGGTTCAAAGTCTCAAAGCAAGAACCATTGGCCAATATAGATCATACCTTTAGATATGTTTATAGAGTGCCAAGAAGAACCAATAGCTAAGATAGAAATCTAAGGAGATTCAATGTGCTTAAAAGCTCATTTTTCCCTTAGTATTTCAAGTGTTCGCAACTCGTGAATCGCAAGGAAGAGGTACAAAGATTTAGAAATCTAAGAAAATTCAGAGCGCTTGTTATATTTATGTGATATTCACCTTCAATAATATGTATTTCGTTTCAGGATCATCATATGCACGACAGGAGTAGCTTATGTTCCCTTTTTATAATTTAGATTCTAGGGGGTATACCCTTGTATTTTGTAAACATGAAAATGTTGTGTAACTTAATTTGTATAATTAATGTTTAAATTTGATTGAATGAACTTAACTCTTTAGTTCATATAACCATATTTCATGTCTATGTATTTATATTTTTTTTATCCATCCATAATGATATTTTGTTATATAATGTATATCATAAATATTGTGGTTGATAGGTGTGAGAATATTTATGCAAATTGAAACCCAGGATGATTGGGTCGGGATTTAAGTTATGAGATGCGAGTTATTAGAAGTGTAAACACTTAGAGACCATATGAATCCCACAAGAACAAGTGCACCCTCATGCATAGTTTTCCCCCCTGATGCATCTCATTTTAATTTTAAGCAAGGCATTATTCAATTTTTACCTTTTTTTCATGGCTTAAAACTAGAAAATCCATACTTGCATTTGAGAGAATTTGAGGAGGTTTGTAACACCTATAATGACTTAAATTGTAGCATGAACACCATTAGATTAAAGCTTTTTCCTTTTTCATTAAAAGATAAAGCTAAAACATGGCTACAAAATTTGAGACCAGGATCCATTCGTGCTTGGGATGAAATGCAACAAAAAGTTTTAAAGAAGTTTTTTCTAACTCACAGAATAAACTCTTTCAAAAGACAAATCACCACTTTCACTTAAAAACCAGGAGAAACATTTTACCAATGTTGGGATAGGTATCGAGACTTGCTTAATACTTGCCCTCATCATGGTTTTGAAACATGGAGATTGGTTTCACATTTTTATGAAGGGTTAACTCCTAGAGATAGGCAAATGGTTGAATTGATGTGCAATGAAACTTTTGAAGATAAAGACCCTAATGAAGCAATGGAGTACCTAGGCATTGAATTGGAAGAGTGATAATAATAATGCACAAACTTCACAGCCACCGTTTCAAGCATACCATAATTTCCAAAATTCTCATAGATATGCACCTCCTTATGCTCCACCTCCTAGAAGAAATCTTGAGGAAACATTGCATGCATTCATTGAAAAGTAGGAGACAATCAACACTCAACTTGCTCAAAGCATGACAGATTTTAAAGATACTCT
>Ga0307513_10009212_pt1 | contig 12496 bp, 7 predicted proteins | sample 15_EM_MG_FD_202174 | JGI IMG/M metagenome (GOLD analysis project Ga0307513, IMG submission 202174) | Populus trichocarpa ectomycorrhiza microbial communities from riparian zone in the Pacific Northwest, United States - 15_EM | ecosystem: Host-associated > Plants > Roots > Unclassified | place... | reverse complement strand
AAAATGCTAAGCGAGGTGCGAAGCAAGTGCGGGGTAAGGGGGAGAACCGAACTTCATGAGCGGGTGTCAACGATGAACGGGAACAAGAACCCCAAGGAGGGGAGGCATGCGTGCCTCAGGAGAGGAGAGTAGATGGCTTAACGTCAACCCCTAGGCAGTAGCCATGATGGGGGAAGAGAGGTGGGTGGGGGATTGTGACGATGATTTCCCGTGGTGTTGAGATTTCAATCGCCGGAGGTGGAGGAGAGATGGTTCGTGGCCTATCTCTTGGTCGGAACCAAGTTCCTTTTATAGACATCTTCCCACAACCCTAACCTTGGCGACGCGTCACCATTACATAACATAGCCCCCATGACTCATAATTAGTCATGGTGCGAAATCCATCAGCTGATTCTTACGAATCAACTGCGCACATCCTCTTATCTCGATCCAAACCAATAAACCCGATCATGCGCTCGAATGAGTCGCATGCGTGAAACCCATGACTCGTAACCTGAGTCATGTGCGAAATCCTTACATCGTATGACGTCACAATCGTGACGTCATGAAACCATTAACCAATCATAATCAATTCTTCCAACTCAATGTATCTAGGCGGTTCCATGTTGACCGGGTTCGGGTTTTGTGGGAAGAAGTGTTGCATTATTGCTAGGTTTAGGGAGGCCGCACTCGGGTAGTTGTGTCCGCCGGGTACCGTTGATCCTAACCTTTTCTTCGTAAATTGATGTGCTGTCCACACGTCGTTTTTCTTCGCGTTTTCCGGGAAGGTCCTCCAGTGAGCTGACTTGGCCTTTTTGACCTCGTTCTGGTATTTCCTCTTGGCTTGTCTTGCGTCGTCCACTCCTCTGGGGTCTTCCTTGGCCTTTCTGGTTTTGACCGTGAAATCCTTCCTGAGTTGTGTAAGTTCGGGTGTCCACCATGATTTGGACCATTTGCATGGCCTCTTGATCGGTGCATGTTTCTTGATGGTGTGTATTAAAAGGGAAAGGTTGTGCTCGAAGTCTTCGATCGCGTTCTCCGAATCCCCTTCCTTAGTCCACTTGAATATGGTACTATTTCTGCCTTCACCCTCATTGCCCATTAGTACTTTCAACTCGTCTTCAATTACCACATTGGCCTCTCCTCCTGTTCTCCAGGTAATCTGGTTCCAGTCGGGGAAGGCCTTGTCAGGGTGAAGGTAGTCGAGGAGATTGTAGTGATGATGGCGGGGTGATCAGAGCCGGTGTGTGGGATGTTGGTTCTCCATGTTTTGACGAATTCGGCTAACAGATTATTGGCTAGGGTATAGTCGATAACCGAGGGCCTTGTAGTGTTGTTGTCTGGTGTTCTTGTATATATACCAGGTTCATTGAGTATTGCATATCCATGGAGTCCGGCTACCCGGAAGTAGTGTTCCCCCTTTCTCCTCTCAGTAGTTGATATGTCTCGTTCCGGATCTGTGTACATTGTGTGAACATTAAGGTCGCCAACGATGAGGGACGGGTTTGTATTGGTTGTGAACAGGTCTGCGGGTGACATCGTATTGTTGCCGTCCACCTGTCTGTTGTAAGTATTAATCAAGGAAAATCTTTCATGTCCCCCTACTACCCTGCCCCCATCATTTCTTGACATCAATAAATGAAGAACATCAGCTGCAGGCGAAACACACAAATAATGCAAACTCTCAGTAAGAAAACAATTAACATAAGTAGCCACTCTTTTCTTCTGACCAATAACATTAGATGAAAAACATTGATAACCTGGTGCCCTAAGCGGGTCACCTTGAAATAATGGCGGATCTTGTAAACAAACAAAAGAAATATTTCTATTCCTAATGAGCGAAAATAAAGTTAAAAACACCAAATTGCTTCCCCGGCAATTATGTTGCAATATTGTTAAATTTTGTAAAGGAGTGTGGTCGGGCGGAACGTTAGTTTCGTCCATCATTATTTCGTAGTATCCATATCCTCAAGAGTTCGGGAAGGTCTCCTTCGGTCATAATGAGCTTTAGCATCAGCCTTTGCCTTAATCTTGATTGGGCATTCAGCGGCATATGCTGGATGGTTCCCGCCACAAGCTATACACTTGGATGGGGTAACGGGGCAACAATTCGCGACTATCTTCTTGTCCCCCTTCTTGGGGCACGTTGGTGACGCGCATTTGTGCTCCTTGAGTCTGTGTTCACCGGAACAGATAGGACAGGTATGTTTCGTTGCTTTGCACCCCTCTTCAGGATGTCCGTACAAGTAGCATTTCCGGTATTGTTTTGTAGGATTGGAGTGCCACATGACCGCAGAGGACTTGTGTCTTCCGAATACGAGAACAGCAGGGGTTATTTTTTCAACATCGTCCGTAGGTAGAGATACGACCACGGATGTGGAGCGTTTGGTCTCCCTTATGTTAGAGTCCTTTTGAAGGAACCTGGCAGAGCTGATATTGACTTGTTGGCCCAAGAACAGTGATTCTTTCATGACCGTATAGAGGGAGTCTTCCTCATTCGATGTTGCTTCAAGCGAGATCCCGTGGATAACAACCTGTGTGTCAGTGGGTGCTCTTTTGAATTCCTTGTAGTCCCTGGCTGCTTCCGGTAAGGTTGGTGAAAGGGCTGTTGTCATCGGTGCGAGGTAATTCATGTATTCAGCTGCTTCGGTGGCAGGGGCAGTGGTCAGGGAAACAGTACCGTTGGTAGGGTTTATTTGAATTTGGAGGTTGGTGGGGGCTGAGCATCCACACTTCTGTAGTTCCTTTGTAATTGCCATACTTATTTTAGGTTCGAGTTTCGAAGCTTCGGGTAGCGGTGCCGGCGTTGCCCGAGTGGCGTAGATACGTCTTTTGGCGATTGTGGTGCTTTTTGGGCGAGAAACAGTGGCGTTTTCATTGTTGCCTTTGGCTGGTATTGAACTTGTGTCCTCCGGTGCTCGAGCCTCTTTCGTCTGTTGCTGTTTAGGGTTCTTTGGAGGGGTGGGTCCTTGAGTTGCGGATCTCTTCCTCCCTTTCGCTGGTGTCTTGGGTGGTTGTGCTGCCGCTTCTGCATATGACTTCGTTTGTGGACGCTGCAATATGCTGACTTGCGGGGTTGTTTTCGCTGCTGAAGCTGCCACATTTGTGGACAGGTCTTTGGCGTTGTTTGAGAGGGTTTTGACCGTGGCAACAAGCGTGTCCACTGTACTGGTGAGGTTGACTACCTGGTGTTGTAGTCCTTGGATGACTCCTAGAACCTCGAGTTGAAAGGTAACGTTTAAAACTTCGCCATCTGACATCTCGGTTTCTTCTGGGTTTAATATTTTGTCTTTCAGGGCTGAATTTTCCGGGAGAGACATTTTTGGGACCATGCCTCTGATACCATGCATAAATTCATGATACTATGGGCTAAACACCCTAGGGGTAGGGGATTCGAGAGTCTCCTCCATCTGGGAAGCTATTTCAGATGGGTGACAGGAAGGGTTGATGGCCAGGGCAAATTTGCCACCGGGACTGGTGATGATGCGTGGTGTTGAGTTTTTCTAAATCCGGGGATCTGATTGGTTGCAACCAAAAGTGAGGAAAATAGAGGGGTTCAATATCTGTATTTATAACTAACTAGCTAATGGAGCGACTACCTATCCGGGCTTGCACAACCATACGGCAGTACGTTCCAAGGAGTACGCCAGTCCAACCCGTCTAGCCGGCAGTACATCTGGAAAAGTACCACCCGCGCGATTCGTAGACCGAAGTCCGAGTATCCGGCCAGCACACAGGAATCACAAAATAAACCACCCAACTAGGGTACGAACAAAGTAAATCCACCTCCCATAGCCATCCTCCAAACACTACCGCAAGCAAGGTCATAGCCACAACCAAGCCCACATTCCGGCAAACCGGTCACGCATCCCTCCACCCAAACACAAATCCAAAAAAAAATCACAACACACATAGACCGCCATCTATCTCGCAAGCCCACAATCTATCCGCGTCTCCAAACCACATCCAATCCAACCAATGCAGGACGACCACCATCTCTCATCCACACCTCAAACATGGCGCTGATCCGTTCCAGGCACGACTGGCCGTCACGTTGTCGCAGATGGTTCCCAACCACGTCAGGGGAAGACCAATCGCAAACACACAGGCCGGGCTGGCTCGACCACCATTGTAAGACAGCTGTATTCCGGTCGATCACTGGCAAGTCATCCCATCGGGTCATAATATTATCCCAAAAAGGTATGAAATAATAAAAGGCGCACTCAGGAAATCGATGAAGATGACCACGGAATTGCTTGGCGTTACGTCCGCACTGTCCACAGGGACCGGCATCAGGCCACCACGCGAGGGCAACCGTCCTTCCGCCACCACCAGTAAACCTAAGTGGGAGTCTACACTTGTCCTTGCCGTTGCAACACTTCAACAGGCATCTGGTGCATCTGCTATCAGGATCGCCGAGATGAAACAGGCTGAGAGTACCGTTGACCAACTGTGTAACTGTTCGCTGGAAGGGATTCCCACACACTGTGACTACTCCGTCATTATCCATGTGCTCACTCGGAATGCCCAAGCCCAAATTGAAATGGGACTGCCAGCAATCGCGCCAATCGGGAACCCGTTTATCATTGAACAAAGTCGGGAAACGAGGACGTTTGGCGAGGTATTTATCGCAAGATACCAAGTGGAATCGATCATCAACACCCGGACATCCACCGTGACCACTAACACCCGTACCGCTGCGAATTCTCAACAGGATATAATGATCAAGTCTGCTGAGACCTCGTAAGTGTCTGGGCTTCTTCGGTGTACGATCGTAGTAACCGTGACCCTCTGAGACGTGCCAATGGATCCACTCAGCCGCCCGCAGTTCTCTGGCAATCATGACGTGGCTAAGACCCAGTACGACACCAGCCCAGTTCCGAACATGCAAGGGACCGCCAACCGCCTCTTTGGCCTTGGTGTCTGACATCTCGTTGCCAGCAATACCACAGTGACCAGGGATCCAGCAAAACCAGATCGCACTAAAGCGATTGAACAGGGGAGTCAAGACATCCCACATGCCGGCGGATTCACCCTCAGGCTCCATCTGTGCGATACACATAATGGCCGGGATGCAATCAGAAAAGACGATAATCATGCCGTGGTATTCCGAGCGCACATCCCTCAGTGCGGCGACAATAGCAAAGATCTCGCATTCCACAATGCTCCATGTTAAAGGCGTAGCAAAAGCTCTCGCACCTTCCGTCATCCCGCATTCCTCGGTCGTCCATGCTACCGCAGTACCCTTGTCGCTCTTCGAACCATCAGTATAGATCATAAGAAGATCAGGAATCAGAACCGCTTCCTCATAGGCTTCATAAAACAGCCTCGTAGCCAGTTTCTTTCCCTTAGACACATTGAAGCTCGGCACAGTTGTCGCAACCTTGTCACACAACATCGGGTATGCCAACATATCCTCTACTTCCCAGTCACCCCGAATCGAACCAAACCACGGCTGGTCATCACAATATCGGTAATTAATCATGCAACTATAACATCGTCTCTGAAGATATCGACCCTGTAAATGTACTGGAGGCGTCCCGAACTCTGCAAGCATAATATTGGTAGCAAGCTTAATAGGACACCTGAACAGGGATCGAAGGCAATCGTTGACGTGGACCTGAATTTGCTTCACATACGACGAAAAGTCGGTAACAAATTCAAGCCCGAAGTAGACGGTCGGTATGTAGGCAGCCTGAAATAAAGGGTAAGTGCACCACGCATCCAGTCCTCCGTCACTCCCAAACTTCCTCCCCAACGCGGATATCCTCCTCCTCACCCCCAAGCCTCTCTCTAACCAATAAGATACATGAGAAGACATATTAAGGAAAACATTAAACCTATAACCAAGAACCCTAAGATCCTCCACAGGCGTCAGTATTTCTCCATCAATATCCAAATCCTCCCATGTCGTTCCACCAAAACGAATCCACTTAGTCTTGATCGTGCTAAACCCCATCTTTCTACCCCTTGCAATCCTGTCACAGTCTTTAAACAACTCAGCCAACGTGTACCTCGTGACATCTCTGCTGTCAGAAGCAACAAGAATGACCCCATCGTCCACATAACTGCTAACCACAGTGCGAACTGAAGGGGAGTACCGAAGGCGAGGCACAAAGATGTCCGCGACATATGCACCAAACAAAAAGGGGGATAATGGGGATCCCTGAGGGATACCACAGTTGACAAAATACGGCTTCGATATCCGACCGTTGAACCTGAACCTAACTACCCGGCGTCCTGCCCACCTCCTAACCCAACGTATCAGGTCGGCAGGGCATTCCCGGGCGGCTAGAAAATCACACAGCAGGTCAATGTCGATATTATCAAAACCACTCTCGACATCCATAGATAGCATGGCACACTTAAAACCCTTGTTGTGTCGTAAAAACTCAAACACAACGGACATCGCGTCATGGACACCTCGCTTGCGTCTAGACCCAAATTGAGTTTGGCCCAGTACCACATGCTCGGCAATCCTCAGCAGGACGATTCTCTCCACCATCTTGGCAATAGTTGGCAGTAGGTGAATCATACGCCAGCTTTTCACAACGTCATAACGGGGTTTGTCCGCTTTCGGTATAAGCACCACCTCAGCAGAGTGCCAATCAGGAATGTCGTTCGTCAAACCATAGTCAACAAGCCGTCTCAAACAGTCGGGTTTCACGTTCAACCAATGTCTAATGAATGGATACCCTATGTCATCAAGACCAGGACCGGTATTTGTCGGGCTCCGCTTAACAGCAGATTCCAACTCGCAGGCAGGGTCCATCTCTATCGTAGATGGTTGCCACGGCAGTTCCTCACCAGGGCGCAACTGGGCAGCAACAAGGTCGCTAATATCGGCGTGGTGACACACAATCCGTCCATCAACGTCCACCATAGAAGGAAGTGTCCGCCTCGATTCCAGCTGCCTGGCTAGTCTGATGATAGCAGGATCTCCGGCCTTCTCAATCGTGTCCCGAATAAATACCTGTCGGGATTTTAACAGCATGGCTCTGTACACCCGTCGAACAACATTATAATCGTCCGAAGCCACTGGTAGCCGTCGTCTAATCCGTCGCATGCGATTTAAGTTGGAACGAATGCGTTGCAGGTCGGGGTTCCAAAAAGAACACCGGCCGACCTTCCTCCCAGACCTCGGAAGTGCGTCCACACCACTCCTCAGCCTCCCCCACATCTCATCATCACCACCCGAATCGACGTGTTCCAGTATATCATCACAATCGGATGCCGGAATGTTCTTCCAGGACGGCCGTTGCCTAACCATATCGGTCGGCTCATCCACCTCCAGCCTAGCGACGACAGCAACATGCTCTAAACCCGCCTTCCCATCATACGAAACCCTTGTAGTCGAATGTCCGATAAACAGATCGATGGCGCTGATATTCCGAAATGTACAGCCCGTTGGAGGGTGCACACGAAGACCATTCCGATCGCAAAACCGCGACAACCACAAGCTATGACAGTCCGAAATATGTATACTGCCAGGCCTCGGGTTTGGGTTCCACGAGTCGTGTTTGGCATTGAAGTCGCCCATGAGGAAGTCGCAATCATCCCATGTCGTTTCGTAACCCGACCATTCGAGTCTTTTCGCATTGGGAGGAACATAAACACCGCCGATTCGTCTCCTCACCCCACCCACATCATACATAATAACACTGGTCACCATGTCGTGTAAGTCCACCAGAAACAAACCAGACAATGATGACCTCACAAACACCTCAACACCGGACGCCTGAACAAAAGAAAACAAATCAAAATCCACATGCTCATGTACAACACCACCCCCGTCCGCCTTCCGGGGAGGATCAATAACAAATAACAAATCTACAAAAGAAAAAAGATCCATCACCAACGAACGGTTAGCCTTGCTCCGTCCAACATTAATCGATAATGTTGTAATAAACATTAGGCCTGAATGGCCGACGATGCGATGTCGGAATCAGAGGCGCGCCTCTTAAGGATGCTCTTTGGGGGCGCATCCAAGCCCAAGGAAAAACCCATAGTCTCATCGTCATCGATGGTCTTAATGGGAGGATAATCGGTAGACGGGCCAGCCGAACTAAATGGCCTGAAGGCCTTGTTAACTCTACCGGAGGGGGCCGGTTCCACAATTTCGGTAATACGGGAGGGGCCAGCCTGCTCGTAAGCATCAACAGCCTTACCCTTACCTTTCCTGTCAACCTTAGGCCTGATAACCTTAGCCTTAGGTAGAGCACTGTCAGTCATGCCCCTTCGATGGTCAGCACGTCTGTCAGCATATTTCATCCCTTCCACCTCAACAGTCAGTCCCTCAGCAGAGACCTCTTTCTCAACCATCACCTCTGAAGTAATTTCAACGTGGACCCCACGACGGCGACGACGTTGACGATTCCTGGACCGGTCGGACACACCAGTGACAGATGTATCATCAGCGACGATAGGCGATCCAGCACCGGCAGGAGCAGGGGAGGAACCAGACGCAACAACCACAGGGCACCTATTGTAACCGGTGAAGTGGTCCGATCTCTCGCATAGCATACACCTACGTACAGTGTGGCTACATGATTGACCGTCTTCACCAGGGCAGTTAAGTTGCCTACATCGGTGGGACTTCGACAAGTGATCACCAAAACAAAAGCGACAGCGGGGAGGAAACGCACACAATATCTCAACATGGCCAACCTGAAGGCACTTGTTGCAAACCGGGGCAGACCGATGTTCCTCAAAGAACCGAGCATTCCTTGACTTGCCAAACAAAAACACACGGCCCGAAGAAAGAACGCGATCACTGTCACAATTGCGCTCCAAAGTGAAATGAATGCCGCAGGAGGTGGCGCCAGCTTGTTTCATGGCGAAAACAGAGCCGAGCATATTCGGGCGGCCAGCGGTAATCACACCCGGGTTAGAGCCTTCGATGTCGGTGCGTAGGCCATCAAAGGCGCGGTCACCAGTCCAGTCTTCAGGTTTCCACAGAGAGCCCCTTCCTGTAGGAGCCAAAGGAACGCCGGAAACCAATATTTTAACCTTCGCCACATCCTTATGGAAGACGAAGTTGGTAAGACCAGAGGGGCCAAGCTCTCGGATAAAAGTTGATCTGCATCGTTCTAGTCTGTCCCAAACCTGAGTGGCAGTATGCTCCGCCAGCGTCAAGTAAATGCATCCAATCTCAAGCTTGGATCGGGCTTCCCGGATATACGGGGTCTTGTCAGAAACCTTCCCAAGATTGCTCAAGGTCTGGTTCATGCGGATGCGGATGGCCTCGGGGGTAACAGGAAGCTGAGTCCGCTTGCCGGCACCAAAGCGCATAGTAATGTGGCGCTCACGGGCATCGGGGGAGGGGGAAGAGGTGGGGACCCTAGTGCGGGAAGGGCCGGGGGTAACAACAACAGGGGGCGGTGACGGTACCAACCTCGACCGAACCTGACGTCCAGGCCTCGTCATATGGGGCACAGGAGGAGGGGGAGGGGCAGCCGCAACCCGGCTATACATCGCCGCCCCAGTCGGGGGTGATGACACCGGAACAACAACGGGAACAGGGGCAGGGGTTGGGACAGCAGCAGGGCCGGCATCCCGTCTTCTTCTCCTCTTGGTGGCCCCACGACCACGGGCATTCTTTCTCTCAACCACAGTAAAGCCGGTGTCGGGAGATTCCTCAAAGGCGACCTTCTTACTACCTGAAGAAGATGCAACACCAGTGTCAGTAGGAGGGGGGGAAGGAGTCACACCACCGTTCATGCGCTTAGCAGCTTCAGCACGAACTGATCCCCTAATAGTCTCCCGAGAGCTCCAGACAGGTTCTCCCCTGCCAATTATCAGCTCAGCCTCATGGGCAACAGTGTCTCCTTCCAGTCGGGCAATAACAGCCTTCAACGACTTGATCTCCCCTTTCAGAGAGATAATCTCATCCAAGCAGTTGTTCTGTTGCTTGCCCAAACGTTGAATGTCGTCAGCCACCTCTTTGAGAGAACCGTATGTCTCTTTACCCCCAACCAGCCCGTAAACCCGGCAACCATCTATCATGGAGGCATCGTCGGAATCGGAGGACAATACAACCGAACCACAGGAAGAGGACGGCGAAGACGACAGGGGAACCGCGTTACCGGAACGGATATCCTCAAGACCACTCAACAAAGCATCGTTAATCCTCGAGGGAGACCGATAGCTCATGGTAAGGGGGAGGGCGGGAAGCGACGAGAAGGTCGGGTCAGGGCAGGTCGAAAGGCTGCGGGTGGCAGACCGTGGCTGAGCATTGGTGGCATATCTAGAGTCACCAATACCTGTGCCGTCAGTGTTAGACCCACCACCCAAGTCCATAGGGGTATCGCGAACGATAACCGCCGACGATGGAACCACCTGGCTAGTGGTCAACAAAGGGGGGGGAGAGCGAGCATCCTTGGGGGGGGTGTTGCCCCGCAGCGCTTTGGTATGAGCAATAAACTCATGGTGCCTCTTCGACACAGGAACAAAGGCGCGGCGGCCAGAGGGAATAGTGGAGTCCGGGGCGAAAGCAGAACCGGCACCAGGGCGCGACCAGGGGGGAACAAAGGGGGGAGGGGACGACACCTGAGTGATCTGATCCTCAGGGCGGATGCAACCTGCAGGAGGTGCATAGTCCTCGTCCGACGATCGGTCCAATCGGAAGTTGTTGTACAGCTTCCGCTCACCGGAGGAAAGTCGCTCAACAGGGGAGGGAAGGCGCCGTTGGCTATCATCAACCTCGACCACAGAAGGAACGTACATGGGGTCCTGGGATCGGTCCTCGTCAATGGACGGCCAGGATGCGGAGGGGACCATGGGATCAGACGCCATAGTCGAATGAAAATCCGAGCTCACCACCCGGGAGCTGGACAGAGCGAAGGACTGGGAGGAGCCCTCGGGGGTGTGGAAACGGGCGTAGAAGCCCAAAGACAGGGTGCGGTCGACGTGGCAACCAGCAGAGGCAACAGCAAGGGAGTCACATCCGCGAGCAGCCAGGATCCCGAAACAAACCTTCTCCACAGCGTCAAATGTGCGAAGGTCGAGGCCGGAAACAATATGCCGAACCTCGTCGTCGAATTCAGAGCTGCCAGAACCGCCATTGGAACAGCCCAAAACATGAACAATGTGAAGACCAGTGTAGTCTCCACCCGGCGCAGCGTAAGAAAATCCATGAACGGGCACAAGTCCACGTTCACCAGAAGCAATAGCCCGCCTCACTGGGGAGTGGGGGCAAGGAGGAAGAGGGGGGGGGGAAACAGAGTCACCCATCGTGAAATTTCACCTGTAGCAAAGGCCAGGCGAGCCACCAAAAGAGGAGGAGGAAGGGAACAATTCACCGCCCGAAGGGGAGGCAAACGACCGATCGAAAGTAACAAATTCACCGGTAGTAAAAGCCCGGCGAGCCACTAAAAATACTGCCCGAAGGCCAAACACTCCGACCGCCCGAAGGCAAAAATTCCCACCGAGGCCCGAAGGCAAAGAGCGCGACCGTCAACGAAGTGTGTTCACGATAGTAAAGCGTGGTGTTGAGGGTGGCGAAACCGTGTGTTCTGATTGGCTGTAACAGACGGTCAAGAAAATAGAGGGGACGGAGCTTGAAAAAAAAAACAGGGACAAGGCAGAGATCCGCGAAAATATATGGTAAGAAATCAGTTCGTGTCCGAGCGCCCATATAAACTCGCGGTTCGTATTTTCGAATACTTCTTGCCTGGGACAAGTATTGTGTTTTTCCTAAAGGTTGCGAAAAACTCGCTGGGCAGGCGGCCTTGCCAGAGTGCCGTACGAGTACGGTACAACTACAGCCCCGTTGCAAAAATTTCCGCATCCAGGGTGGCAACTTACTGTGACACCAAGGGCTATAATACATCTAGTATAAAAATTTGTCTCGGTATCATACCAGCCAGGGCGCGAGAACTTTTGGAACGGGGCTGTACGAGCACAGTACTTCTATTTTCATCGTGTATTCGGAATTGGGGACTAGTAGGGGCACCAGTCTTAAAAGGGGGCTCTGAAAGGGGACAAAAACTAGGCTCTCATGCTTATCCCGATTGAGTATTTTAGGAGTTGAGAGGCGGGAAAAACTACAAACAAGCAGTAATATAAAACGAAATAATCGCCTTTAAGCCAACGGTTCATGTTACCTCAATCTTAGTTCATTTGCGTCGCCTCGACGGCCATCATTGTTCCCATAATTATCGCTATTATGACATCCCATTTCTACTAGTTCCGGAACGGTGCTAATAGTTACCGGATTCCGAATACACGATCAGAGCATAGGTATACGAGGAAATATTGGATCATAATATTATTACTATTGTATAAGTCTGTTTTCTGTCAGTAAGCTACTAACTTATTGTCTAACCTAAGGGTGCGTCTGGCGGTCATTGCTTTGAAATAGTGCAATAATCTCAAAGCACAAATTGCAACCGGGTACTAGAGTTTTCTCAAGTTAGCATAATCTGGCCAAATGAAGGTCACAGTGGCATGTCTGGTTGACACACAAATTACAGCCAAGAAATATATTCTCTCCTGCTTAATGATGCTCAACAGGCTA
>Ga0307513_10009210_pt1 | contig 12501 bp, 15 predicted proteins | sample 15_EM_MG_FD_202174 | JGI IMG/M metagenome (GOLD analysis project Ga0307513, IMG submission 202174) | Populus trichocarpa ectomycorrhiza microbial communities from riparian zone in the Pacific Northwest, United States - 15_EM | ecosystem: Host-associated > Plants > Roots > Unclassified | place... | reverse complement strand
CAAGGAGCTTCCATTGCCGCCAGGTCTCGGTGAAATTCAGGCCGGTGCCGAAGCCGAGTTCGCCAATCAGGAAGTGCTTCCGGCCGCTCCAGCGTTCCGGCAGGCCGTTGCCGGCGAGGAAAACGTGGCCGCATTCCAGCCGCCCATCGGTCTGGCAATAAAAATGATCGCCAAAGGATGTGGAATAGGGCATATCGCCGTCGCGCCATTCGAGCGGCTGCGGCGCGCCCGCGCCAATCTGATCGGGGTTCACGTCTGTCATGGGAAAAGCCGATAGTCCTGCGCCGGCCTCAGGTCAATCGTCCTCAGAATTGCTGATCGTCGGCGGGGGCATCATGGGTCTCTGGGCCGCCGTCCATGCCGAGCGCCGTGGTATCAGCACCCTCATCGCTGATGCGGGCCGCTTGGGCGCAGGTGCGAGCGGCGGCCTGCTCGGGGCGCTGATGCCGCATATGCCGGATCGCTGGTCGGAGAAGAAGCAGTTCCAGTTCGATGCCCTGGTCCGGCTCGAAGCCGAGATCGCTGCGCTCGAAGCCGAAACCGGACTTTCCGCCGATTATAACAGGTCCGGGCGGCTGATCCCGCTGCCGAAGCCGCATCTCAATAAAATAGCGCGCGGCCATTCAGAGGATGCCGAATGTCATTGGCACGCTGGCGACCGGCGCTTCCACTGGCATGTGCTGGACAGGCCGCCGGTCGACGGCTGGATCGAGGCGTCCGCCGGCGAGTGCGGCTTCGTGCACGACACGCTCGCCGCCCGTGTTGCGCCCCGTTCGCTGATCGCGGTGCTTGTCTCATTCCTGCGGCAGGCAAAACACGTGCGGATTATCGAGCATGCCGGGGTCGCCGGCCTCGATCCCGAACGCGGCATTGCCGAGATCGGAGGCGCGACGGTCGCTTTCGACCGCTGTATCATCGCCGCCGGCCATCAGTCCTTTCCACTGCTCGAAGGCCTGACGCCGGGGCTGAAACAGCCGCTCGGCCAGGCCGTGAAGGGGCAGGCGGCGCTGCTCAAAGCCGATATCGATCCAGATTTGCCGACGATCTTCCTCGACGGGCTCTATGTCGTGGCCCATGAGGGCGGACATGCCGCGATCGGCAGCACCAGCGAGAACCGTTTCGACGATCCCACCTCCATCGATGCCCAGCTCGACGCGCTGATCGAAGCGGCGCGTGTGATCGTGCCGGCGCTTCGTTCCGCATCGGTCGTCGAGCGCTGGGCGGGACTTCGCCCGAAGGCGATCGACCGCGATCCGATGATCGGCACTCACCCGGATCATCCGCGCCTGATCGCGCTGACCGGCGGCTTCAAGGTCAGTTTCGGCCTCGCGCATCGGCTGGCGGAGGCGGCAATATGTATCGCAGGCGATGCACATTGCGATTTTTCGCTGCCGCAAAGCTTCTCGATTTCAAGCCATATCGCGGTGGCTTCACGTTAAACGTGAATTGGGCGTCGCTCTGCTTCGTTATTCTGTCATGCAAATCACCTATCTGCTTGCGCATCGACAGCGCCAGATCCGAACGGCGCTCACTTCCTTGATGGAGGAAATTGCATGCGCTATGCCATTTGCTTCACGCCTTCGGCGAGCGACCCGCTTTCGCTCGTAGCTGCCAATTGGCTTGGCCGAAACGTGTTTTCGGGCGACATGATGGAGCCGCCGGCAGTTCGTGGCCTCGGCATTCACGAGATCGCCTTCCACACCGCCGTGCCGCGGCGCTATGGTTTTCACGGTGTTTTGAAGGCGCCGTTCCACCTGTCATCGGACATGTCCGAGCCGCAACTCCTGCGCGATCTGATGCGTTTTTCCGGGACCTTCGTTCCCTTCCAAATTCCGCGCATCGAGGTCGCCCGCCTCGGCAATTTCTACAGCCTGCTGCCGACCATTCCCTGCGAGCAGGTCCAGTATCTCGCTTCGGCGATCGTGCAGGAGTTCGACCGTTTCCGTGCGCCGCTGAGCGAAGCCGAAATCGAGCGCAGCGATCCGGACGGGCTGTCAGCAGCACAGTTCGCCAATCTGCATCGCTGGGGCAATCCGCATGTGATGGAGGAGTTCCGCTTCCACATGCCGGTAACGGGTCCCGTCAACGCGATCGACATGCCGCGCATCGAGCCGGTGCTGCGGACGGTCTTCGAGCCTGTGCTGAGCGCGCCGGTCATGGTTTCGAACGTCGCGCTGATGATCGAGGAGGGCGCCGGCGGTCCTTTCCGCGTTCATTCGCTGCATCCGATGGGCAAGGTCAGCGCGCGCAAATTCGCCTGAACGGACCGACGGTTCAAGGGTTTGCGCCGAGGCCGCCGCGGGGCAGAACGCCGCCCGCGCAGTTTCCGGCTCGACATTCCGGCTGCGGATGCTACCGTTTCCCCTGTCTTTTCAGAGGGTGATTTGATGGTAGAGACTTATCCGCGCAATCTCGTCGGTTACGGGCGTCTGACGCCGGATCCGAAATGGCCGGACGAGGCGCGCGTCGCCGTGCAGTTCGTCATCAACTACGAAGAGGGCGGCGAAAGCTCGATCCTCGACGGCGATCCGGCTTCCGAAAACCTGCTGTCGGAGATCGTCGGCGCCGCAGCCTGGCCGGGCCAGCGCAACCTCAACATGGAATCGATCTACGAATATGGCTCGCGCGCCGGTTTCTGGCGGCTTTGGCGGATGTTCACCGATCTCAAGGTGCAGGCGACCGTCTACGGCGTGACGCTTGCCATGGCCCGCAACCCCGAGGCTGTTGCCGCCATGAAGGAGGCTGGCTGGGAGATCGCCAGCCACGGCTACCGCTGGCTGGAATACAAGGATTTTCCAGAGGACCTGGAGCGCAAGCACATTCTCGAAGCCGTGCGGCTGCACACGGAACTGACCGGCGAGCGGCCCTACGGCATGTATCAGGGAAAGCCTTCCGACAACACGCTTCGCTTGGTGCAGGAGGAGGGCGGATTCCTCTATTCCTCCGATTCCTATGCCGACGACCTGCCCTATTGGGTGAAGGGCATGGACCAGAAGCCGTTCCTGATCATCCCCTATACGCTCGAAACCAACGACATGCGCTTTGCGACGCCGCAGGGCTTCAATTCCGGCGATCAGTTCTTCACCTATCTGAAGGATGCGTTCGATACGCTCTATGAGGAAGGCAAGGACGGCAGCCCGAAGATGATGTCGGTCGGCCTGCATTGCCGCCTCGTCGGGCGTCCCGGCCGGGCCGCCGCACTGAAGCGCTTCATCGAATATGTGCTGAAGCACGACAAAGTCTGGATTCCGCGCCGCATCGAGATTGCCGAGCATTGGCACAAGCACCATCAGCCGGAAGCCGTCTGATGGTCTCGCGCGCCGATTTCGTATCCCGCTTCGGCGGCGTCTTCGAACATTCGCCCTTCATCGCCGAGCGCGCCTATGATGCGGGCGGCGTCACGGAGCCGCTGACGGCCGCCGGCGTGCATGCCGCACTGACCGCCGTCTTCCGTGCGGCAAGCCCGCAGGAGCGTCTCGGCGTCCTGCGTGCCCATCCCGATCTCGCCGGTCGTCTCGCCATATCAGGCGAACTCACCGAGGACAGCAGGAAGGAGCAGGCCGGCGCCGGTCTCGATCGCCTGAGCCCGGCCGAGCATGCCCGCTTCACCGCGCTCAATTCGGCCTATGTCGAAAAATTCGGTTTTCCCTTCATCATCGCGGTGAAGGGGCTCGGCAAGGATGATATCCTTTCAGCCTTCGAAACACGCATCGGCAACGGGCAGGACGAGGAATTCGCGACCGCGACGACGCAGGTCGAAAAGATCGCGCTGCTGCGCCTCACATCCATGCTTCCGGAGGCTGAATGAGCGAGCGGCGCGCTGTCGATTATCTCAACGATATGCAACAGGCGGCATCCGATGCGCTGCTCTTTGTCGGCGGAATGGATGGGGAGGCGTTCGCCGGGGATAAACTGATCTTCAAGGCGGTTGCCTTCTGCCATTTCACCATCGGCGCGGCGGCATCCCGTCTGCTGGTGACATATCCGGCATTTGCAACCGAGCATCCCGATTTGCCGTGGACGAAAATCTGCGGGACGGGCAACCGTATCCTCGACGACGTCTTCGATCTCGATCCCTCCGAAATCTGGGAGGCGACGCAGCGCACGCTGCCGGAGCTTCTTGCCGCGATCGATGGCGTCCTCAACTGGCATGCCCAAGGCGAGTAAAGCAATTGACTGAGATTCTCGACGTCCGCCCGCTTACCAGATCCACTTTTACGCCCTTCGGCGAAGTGATCGAAGCAGACCCGGCGTCGATGCGGCTGATCAACGGCGGCACGACGGAGCGTTTCCATGCACTGGCCGCCGCAGAAGCGACAGGTGACGGCGCGCGCGTCGTCATCAATCTCTTTCGCGGCCAGCCGCGCAGTTTCCCCTACGAGGTCGGCATGATGGAGCGTCATCCCTTTGGCAGCCAGAGCTTCTCGCCCGTCTCCGGCCGATCCTTTCTCGTCGTCGTCTCCGAGGACGAGAAAGGGCGTCCGGGTCGGCCGCAGGTGTTTCTGGCGCGCGGGGATCAGGGCGTGAATTACCGTCGCAACGTCTGGCATCATCCGCTGATGGCGCTCGGCCAAGCCTCAGATTTCCTGGTGGTCGACCGCGACGGGCCAGGCAATAACCTGGAAGAATTCTTCTTCGAAACCCCCTTCATCATCAAAGGGCCAGCCCCATGACCGGACTGACCACGCATGTTCTCGACACCGCCCTCGGCAAGCCGGCAGAGGGACTGAGAATCGATCTTTTCCAGCTCGACGGCGAGATCCGCAGGCATCTGAAGACAGTCGAGACCAATGCCGATGGCCGGGTCGACGGCGGTCCGATGCTGACCGGCGAGAGCTTTCGGGCCGGCACCTACGAGCTGCTCTTCCATGCCGGCGACTATCTGCGCGCCAGCGGCACGCCGTTGCCGCACCCGGCCTTCCTCGATCTCGTGCCGATCCGCTTCGGCATTGCCGATGTCACGGCGCATTACCATGTGCCGTTGCTGATTTCCCCTTATGGCTATTCAACTTATCGAGGCAGCTAATGATGCGTTTTGCAGCCATCGCCGATATTCACGGCAACCACCTGGCGCTCGAAGCCGTGCTTGACGACATTCGCGCGCAAGGCATCGAGGAGATCGTCAATCTCGGTGATTTCTTCAGCGGGCCGCTGGAAGCCGGCAAGACGGCAGACCTCTTGATGTCGCTCGGCCTGACATCGGTTCGCGGCAATCACGATCGATACCTGATCGAACAGGATCCGGCGACGCTGCACATTTCGGATGCCGCCGCCTATCACCAATTGTCACCATCCCATCTCGATTGGGTTCGCAGCCTTCCATTCGACACCGTCTATCGCGGCGAGGTCTATCTCTGCCACGCGACACCCAAGGACGACAATCTCTACTGGCTGGAATCCGTTTCGCCGGAAGGCTTCATCTTCCTGAAGCCGATCGAGGCGATCGAGGCGCTGGCCGAAGGCATCGATCTGCCGCTGATCCTCTGCGGCCACAGCCACATCCCCCGCGCTATCAGGCTTTCCGATGGCCGCCTCATCGTCAATCCCGGCAGCGTCGGCTGCCCAGCCTATGACGACGAGCTGCCATATTACCACAAGGTTGAAGCCGGCCACCCGCTGGCAAGCTACGCCATTCTGGAGAAGACGGCGGCCGGATGGACTTGGCAGTTCCGGGCCGTCGCCTATGACTATATGGCGATGTCGGCACTGGCCGCCGAAAGGGGCCGTGCCGACTGGGCGGGCGCGCTGGCAGCGGGTTGGGTGAGATAGCCGTTGGGCAGCGGCACCACATGTCTCTTGCCGCCCGGTTATGCCGATCGTCAAAGCCTACGGCGTGGCACGAGCATCAACCAGTCACTGCCGCCCAGCAATGATCGCCGAATTTACATCGTTGATGTCGCGCTTGCCGCAGAGCGCCATGGTGATGTCCATCTCCTTGCGGATGATGCCGAGCGCCAACGTCACGCCTTCCTTGCCCATGGCGCCGAGGCCATAGAGGAAGGGGCGGCCGATATAGGTGCCCTTGGCGCCGAGCGCCACGGCTTTCAGCACGTCCTGGCCGGAGCGGATGCCGCCGTCCAGATGGACCTCGATGCGGTCGCCAACGGCGTCGACGATCTTCGGCAGCATGCTGATCGAGGAGGGGGCGCCGTCAAGCTGGCGCCCGCCGTGATTGGAGACGACGATCGCATCGGCGCCTGTGTCGGCGGCTGCCTTCGCATCCTCCGGATCGAGTATGCCCTTGATGATCAGCGGGCCGCCCCATTGTTCCTTGATCCAGGCGACATCGGCCCAGGACAGCCGCGGGTCGAACTGCTCGTGCGTCCAAGCGGAGAGCGAGGCGATATTCGTGACATTCTTCGCATGGCCGACGATATTGCCGAAGCTGCGGCGCTTGGTCTGCAGCATGTCGAGGCACCAGAAGGGCCGGGTCGCCATCTGCCAGATATGCTTCGGGGTGAATTTCGGCGGCGCCGACAGGCCGTTGCGCAAGTCTTTATGGCGCTGGCCGAGGATCTGCAGGTCGGCCGTCAGCACCAGCGCCGAGCATTTGGCGGCCTTGGCGCGACTGATGAGGTTGAGGACGAAATCCTTGTCCCTCATCACATAGAGCTGGAACCAGAAGGGCCGTGTCGTCGCTGACGCCACGTCCTCGATCGAGCAGATGCTCATGGTCGAAAGCGTGAAGGGAACGCCGAATTCCTCGGCGGCGCGCGCCGCCAGCATCTCGCCGTTGGCATGCTGCATGCCGGTCAGGCCGGTCGGGGCAAGAGCCACCGGCATCGACACTTTCTGGCCGATCATCGTCGTTTCCAGCGTGCGGTTGGTCATATCGACCATCACCCGCTGGCGCAGCTTGATCTGGCTGAAATCGCTCTCGTTCGCCGCATAGGTGGACTCCGTCCAGGCGCCCGAATCCGCATAGTCGAAAAACATCTTCGGCACACGGCGCTGTGCGAGCTTTTTCAGGTCGGCGATTGTGAGCGGAGTGGCCATGAATTGAACCTTCATATCTGAATATGGCCATCGCCATAACATGAATTTCGCAGGAGTGTTACGAGAAATTTCGAGGGATTATACCGGCGGCGTTGCCGGAAAGCAGGTCATTCTTCCCACGTTATATCGCGAAGGTCGCTCGCTCCATCCATGATGCGTACGATGCGAACGTCATCGTTGTCGACAGAGTAGAGCACAAGCCATCTTTCGACCACGAGCACCCGGGCATCCGTGGCGATTTCCGGTCGCTTGGGACCCATCTACGGGTGCTGACCCAGAGAAGAAATGCGCTGTTCAATGCGGTCGATGATGGTATCGGCCATTGTCGGGCCGCTGTTGCCGGCGATCCACAACCAAATGTCCAGCATGTCCGAGCGGGCTCGGCTCGAATAGAAGATATCGGCCATCGATCAGGCTTTGGATGCGGCAAACCGCCGGCGCCCTTCGGCCTTCATAGCTTCGATATCCAGAGGCGAGAAATCGCCGCTCTTCATACCCTCATGCCATGCATCCCGCAGACGTTCGATCTCGCGGGCTTTCGCGCTGTCCTGCTCTTCCAGGAGTCGCAAGGCTTCGCTCACGACATCGCTCGAAGAGCGGTAATCGCCGGAATCGATCTTTTTCTTGATGTAGCTCGCCAGTTCATCCGGCAATGAAACAGTCAGGTCCATAGGCTTTCTCCTCAGAGAACTATGGGAAGATCGGTGGATTTTTGCAAGTTCGCTTGGAGGTTCTTTTTCAAAGCAACGCCCGCCACATAAGTCTCGGCAATCGCCCGGTCGTCGCCCATCGTCTGCAGCAGGAAGAGTTCCTCGGGCAGCGTCTTCACTACCTCCATTTTCAGCGCCATGGCGGGTGTGGCCGAGGCGTCGAGGACGACGAGATCGGCTTCGGTGCCGGGCTCCAGCGTGCCGATCCGGTCTGAGAGCGATAGCGCCTCGGCATTGCCGCGTGTCATCAGATAATAGCTTTCCAGCGGGTTCAGCCGTTCGCCGAGCAACTGCTGGATCTTGTAGGCCTCGTCCATCGTCCGCAGCATCGAATAGCTGGAGCCGCCGCCGATATCGGTTGCCACGCCAATGCGGACCGGCTTTTCACGCCGCGCCAGCGCCTTCAGCGGAAATAGGCCGGAGCCGAGGAAGAGGTTGGAAGTCGGGCAGTGGACGGCGACGGCGCTTGCCTCGCTCATCGCGTCGGCTTCGCGCTCGGACAGGTGGATGGCGTGGCCGAAGAGGCTTTTCGGCCCGAGCAGGCCGTAGCGGGCGTAGATATCGGTATAGTCGAGCGCGTCGGGATAGAGTTCGCAGGTGAATTTGATCTCGTCGTGGTTTTCCGAAAGATGCGTCTGGATGTGCAGGTCGGGAAATTCGCGGGCGAGGGCAGCTACCGTTTCCATCTGCGCCGGCGTCGAGGTGATGGCGAAGCGAGGAGTGATGGCGACATGGTTGCGGCCCTTGCCGTGCCAGTCCGATATCACCTGACGCGTCTCGTCATAGCCCATCTCAGGCGTGTCGAGCAGGCCTTGGGGCGCGTTGCGGTCCATCATCACCTTGCCGCCGACCATGCGCATGTTGCGCCGCATGGCTTCAGTGAAGAAGGCGTCGGCCGAGGTCTTGTGGACGGAGCAGTAGGCGACCGCAGTGGTCGTGCCATGGCGGATCAGCTCGTCGTAAAAATGCGTGGCGATGCGCTGGGCATGCGCGCTTTCGACGAAACGGCATTCCTCGGGGAAGGTATAAGTGTTCAGCCATTCGAGCAGGTTGGCGGCATAGGAGGCAATCACCTGCATCTGGGGAAAATGCAGGTGCATATCGATGAAGCCGGGCATGATCAGATGCGGACGATGGTCGATCTCGGCGGTGCCTTCGGCTGCTTTTGCCCTGACTTCGGCATAGGGGCCGATCGCCGCGATCAGCCCGTCCTCAATCAGCAGGCCGCCGTCATCCTCGTAGAGATAGCTTTCGCTGTCGGTAAGGCTCAGCGGCGGGCGTCGGAAGGACAGCAGGCGCCCGCGCAGGAGTGTTGTCGTCATTCTTTCTTGCCTTCGACTGCGCTTTCGAACCAGGCGACGAGCAGCTTGCGCTCGTCCGGCGTGATGTCGGTGATGTTGCCGGGCGGCATGGCATGGCTGCGGCCCGCCTGTATATAGATCTCGCGGGCATGGGCGGCAATTTCAGCATCGTTTTCGAGCATCACGTTCTTCGGCGGCCGCACGATGCCTTCATAGACAGGCTCGGCGGCATGGCACATGGAACAGCGCGTCGAGACGAGCTGTTTGACGGCGGGGAAATGCGGGTCACCGGCAAATTGCTGGAAGGCGGGCGCGACGGCTGCCGCAGCCGTTTCGCCCGTCAGCAGTTTCGGCACGGTCGAAAGCCACATGCTCAGCATGAAGAGGATGAGGGTGACGATCCAGGTCCAGGTCGGCCGCCCTTTCCTTGCATGCGTCGTGTTGAACCAGTGGCGGATGGTGACGCCCATCAGGAAGACCAGAGCGGCGATCACCCAGCTGAACTGCGTGCCGAAAGCCAGCGGATAATGGTTCGACAGCATGAAGAAGATGACGGGCAGCGTCAGGTAATTGTTGTGCAGCGAACGCTGCTTGGCGACCTGCCCGTATTTGGGATCGGGTGTGCGCCCGGCGATGAGATCGGCAACGACGATCTTCTGGTTCGGAATAATGATCATGAAGACGTTGGCCGACATGATCGTCGCGGTGAAGGCGCCGAGATGCAGGAAGGCGGCGCGGCCGGTGAAAAGCTGCGTATAACCCCAGGCCATGAAGACGAGCACGATATAGAGCACCGCCATTAGCCCCCAGGTATTCCCGCCGAGCGGCGACTTGCAGAGCAGGTCGTAGATGATCCAGCCGACGCTGAGCGATGCAAGCGAGATCAGGATCGCGACCGGCGGGCTGATATCGAGCACATGCCGGTCGATGAGGAAGAGGTCGGCGCCGCCGTAATAGACGATGCAGAGCATCAGGAAACCTGAAAGCCAGGTGAAATAGGCTTCGTATTTGAACCAGGTCAGGTGCTCCGGCATCTGCGCGGGCGCCACCAGATATTTCTGGAGATGGTAGAAGCCGCCGCCATGGACCTGCCATTCCTCGCCATAGACACCGGGCGGCAGATGCGGGCGTTTCACCAGTCCGAGATCGAGCGCGATGAAATAGAAGGACGATCCGATCCAGGCGATCGCGGTAATGACATGGAACCAGCGCGCCGCAAAGGCCAGCCATTCCCATGCTATGGCATATTCATACATCGAGTTCCCCTATCTTCCTCCGACTCGTGACATTGCGGAAATTTTGGCGGAGAGGGAAGAGGAGATTTTCGCGCTCGAAACGCCGCTGCGAATGCCGTGCGGCGTTCGAAAACACCATTCAGTGTTCGGAAACGCTGTGCATACGCCGCATCCGCGAAAAGAAGCCGGTCCTTGAAATATGACGACTCGGTTACAATCTTATTGCAGGCCGCCGGGATGAGGTGGAAACCGCAGATGATCGGCGGCGCATTCATCGACGGAGAAGATGCCCATGCGCAGCATTCTGACGTGTGTGATGATTGCGTATGCGTCGTTGGCGACAGCCCATGACGCACCTTCGGGGTGGAGTTATGACCCCTATTGTTGCAATGGCGACAGCCATAATGGCGATTGCCAGATGATCCCTTCGAAAAGCGTGGCGGTGACGCCGGGCGGATATCGTGTGACGTTGGTGCCGGGCGACCACCGGCTGGTCACGCATGCCCATATCTTCCTGCTGCCGATGACGAAGGCGATGCAATCCGGCGACAACGACTATCATCTCTGCCTGTTCCCGAACGAGGACACGCCGCGCTGTTTCTACGCGCCGGAGATGGGGTATTGAAACAGGACCAAAGATCGGACCCGGCTCAGGAGCCGAGTCCGATCTCTAGCTCTTCGTTGTCGCATCGTTCGCCACAATGCTCTAATTTCCGGCTGCCTTCATCTCTTCGAGAATCCAGTTTCGGAAGGCCTTGATCTTCGGCACGTTGCGGCGGTTTTCGGGGTAGACCAGCCAATAGGCCTTGCCGTCGCTGCGGGTCAGTTCGAAGGGCTGATAGAGCCGGCCGAGCGCGATCTCGCCTGCATAGAAGGCCGGGTTGAGGATGGCGACGCCATGGCCGGCCATCGCCGCATCGGCTTCCACCGCCTGGGAGCCCAGCTGGTTGCGTGGGCGCTGGTCGAGATCCGTCTCGATGACGCCGGCTGCCTCGAACCATTGTCTCCACCAGATGTCGCCGGCGTCGAAGAGGTCGAACTTCAGGAGATCGCGCGGCTCGATGATGCCTCCCTTCGCCTCCGCCAGTTTGGGGCTGAGCATCGGCGTGAATTCCAGGCCCATCAGCCGGTGCAGCATCAGCCCCGGCCAGTCGCCGTCACCCCAGCGGATGCCGACGTCGATCTGCTCGCGGGTGAAATCGATGATATCCGAGGTTGCCTGAAAACGCACCGCGATCGCCGGATGCTTGAGGTGGAAGGAGCCGAGGCGCGGCGCCAGCCATTTCGAGGCGAAGGTGTGAGTCGAGCTGATGGCGAGCGTGCCTTCGACGCTGTCGCGCGCCGTCGAGACCGCGTCTTGCAGCATGGCGAAGGCCTCGGTCACCTTCGGCGCCAGCCGCTCGCCGGTATCGGTCAGCACGATCTGGCGCGGCCGGCGCAGGAAGAGCGGCTCGCCGACATTCTCCTCCAGCAGCTTGATCTGGTAACTCACAGCCGTCTGAGTCATGCCGAGTTCGTCGCCCGCCTTGGTGAAACTGCCGAGCCGGGCGGCGGCCTCGAAGACGCGCAGCGCATTCAGCGGAAACTGTTTCGAGAGTTTCATGGATAAGTTCTCTTGATGCAGGCAGACGGTCGTTCGATTGGAATTGCAGCATTTTTGGCCGCAGACTGCAACTCATACCATCAAACCATCGAGGTGATGTCATGGATTGCTATGCTATCGAACAGAGCCGGCGGCAACAGAATATCGGGATTTTCCGGCGTATCGGCGCCCGGCTGGCGCAGGTCGCAGGTCGGATCTCCCGCAGCCCCCGGCTCGATCTCGACACGGCGCCGGACCGCCTCAAGCGCGATCTCGGATTTCTCGACGGGCGCGACCCGCATTACGAGGACGATCGCATGCGGTAGGCCGCGAGCGCCGTCAGGATTTCGGCTGCGGTCATGGCGGCGATCACCTCCGGGCGCTTGTCCCTGACCGCCGAGCCGCCGATCGGCAGCGTCAGCCGCTCCATCCAGCCGCGCTCGCCGCCGCCTTCACGGGAAAGCCAGCTTGCGAAGGTGGCGCGCTTGGTGGCCGAGCCGATCATGCCGGTATAGGCGAGATCGGTCCGTTCCAACGCTTCGCGGGCGATGAGAAAATCCAGCGCATGATCATGCGTCAGGATGACCACCACGCCGCCGGCCGCAATATCCTTCACCAGTGCTTCGGGCATCGGCACGAGCCGAGTCTTCGTCTCAGGAGGCAGGTTCGCGAGTTCT
>Ga0307513_10009209_pt1 | contig 12504 bp, 23 predicted proteins | sample 15_EM_MG_FD_202174 | JGI IMG/M metagenome (GOLD analysis project Ga0307513, IMG submission 202174) | Populus trichocarpa ectomycorrhiza microbial communities from riparian zone in the Pacific Northwest, United States - 15_EM | ecosystem: Host-associated > Plants > Roots > Unclassified | place... | reverse complement strand
ATAGAGTGGAGAGTGCATGCTCGGTACCGACGGTGACGCCCGGGATGGTGCCATTCGCGAGGACAAGAACGGCAGTGATGGAGTCGATGTACTTCTCGATCTGACTGGGAAAGCTCTCCTTGTGGGGCTCTTCTTGCCTAGGACGGCGAGGGTCGGTAAACCCTGGTGTGTCGAGGATGCGGACCTTAGGGATAGGTTATGCATACTCTTCGACGTACGGATATGTCAGCACTCACCACTCTTCCGCCATTGCTTGTAACGTCGTAAAGACGGACCGAGTTGGTCCGACTCTGGTTACCAACACCGCCTTGCTCGTTGGTGTGGTCGAGGATGTTGGAGCTGTAGTGGTCCATGTCGTTATCGAGAAGGACATTTGCGACGAGTTCCACGACCGAGGATTTGCCGACACCCGTCTCTCCAACAAGTAGGATTGTGCAGGGCGCTTTCGTCTTGTTCTTTGACGTCTCAATGATCTTCTTCTTAAGAGACTCTACGTCGCTAGAAAATACAGTCAGACCACGTTGCATCAAGGATGTCGTCGTTACCTACTTGGTGGTCGAGGTGCTATCCGTCTCGTGTGCGCCAACGGAATTGTTGGGGGGGACTTCGTCGCTGGAAGGACCGCTCGAGTCAGTAGATATCCACGGCTCGTGATCCCGTGGGACAACTGACGACTTGGGTTTGACTTGCACAGGGGTCGACATCGCTCGGGCGCTGGTTTGACAGAATCTCTTGGAGGGAGCGATGTGGGCATACCGAAACGAATGGAACCTTTTTTAAGGATGTCCTGACAATGGAAGTAGAGTTTAAGCGTAGAGCGCAGGGGCTGGTGCTGCTGGATCTCGATCGATGCCCTGCCGCTGAGGCAGTCCTGTTGGCAAATCGTGCCACTAGCCGCGCCGGCTAATTATACGCAATGCATTTAAATTTACTGACACCACACCCACGGCCACCCACGGCCATTAACCACAGGGCTCCTCGGCCGCTGGTCTCTCATATACACCTTCCATCCTCAACGGCACGTGCCCATCGGCCACAAATTCTCCGCCAATGACTACCCGGACCCCTGCTACTCTTCGCTCCTGAGTAGCCGCACAAAGGAAGGGGCAGTGAGCCTGTCTATGCGTCAGGCCCTGCTTTATAACTGCCATGGGGCAAACGAGGCATGTGAGATCATTCAATATAAATTCATTCGATATAAGAGTGGGTTTGGCGCAGTCATCGCGGCTCGACCCAGTCACGCTTGTTAGCAACGGGCGTCACACTCATTGATGAAGCCGAGGCAAGTAACAAATGTGCAGGTACACCTAAGCAAACAAAATATATCATTATAGTACTATTTTGATCGGTCTTGCAGGCCAAGTTAGTTTATTTTCAGATTCTAATATCCCATTCCCCTATACTACAGACGTTCGCTCTCCTCACCTTCTTCATCATGTCCGCCCTCGTCCTCATACCTCTGCCAATGCTGTGTCTTAAGGGCAACTGGTGTGTCCCATCCCAACAAGGAGGACAACACCAAGATCAGTGGAAACTTCTTGATTAAATAATTTGTTGGGGAAGCAAAGAATAAGGTCAATTCGGAGGAGAAGCGCCTGGTATACCGGCGCCGGCTACGCCTCTCGGTTGATTAGATATTAGTGCATTGCACAGACCATCCTTGTGTTGACCACTCCTAGGCCATTATTTACCACATGTATGGCAAATTTGCCACTTCATTGTCCCCATTATGTATATAGGGATCCGGGAGTGGAGTGAGCAGAGGCGAAAGACTTCACGGTTCTTTCGCGCGCTCACCCACCGCGCTAGTCCAACACGCCCTTTCGACCAAAACACACCATCAGTGCAGCTGGAATGGATGTACCATAGCGTATATTATGGCATTGCTGGGAGGGATTGTTGAAATACTGCGTTCCATACAGGAACCGCACACGCAGTGGAGGCCAGAGCATCGCCGGACACGAGTCAGATGTGGTCGGGTCCAACTTGTATGATATAATGTAAACAAGCTAAACGGGCATACAGCAGTATACAAATACGAGGAAATACCAAATCCTGACAGGGATGAACCCCGATCTGACCACCAAACAGGATGAGAGGCATTGAACCTTAAGCCTAAAGAGGAGAGTTTCTTTGGTGGTAGATGCTCCAATGCACACTAGTAAGAGAGTAAGTTGCCCCCCTCTTTGCGTAGTATCCGTTCACTGCAGAGGACGAGTACATTCAGTGGATACAAATTGAGCGCCGTCTGCTTTTCCCGCTCGAAAATTACTTGACTTCTTCGCATGCACACTTCTTGGTTCCAAGATCGCAGGTGCTGGGGTCCACCAACTTGGAGGACGCTAGAAGTTACGCTTTGCTCGTTAGAATAAACGCACGTTCGAAGAGCCAATGGTGTGGCTAAGCAGGATTTAGGTTATGGGCAGCTAAGTGCCCCACACTGACGGCAGGTGAAAAACTTTGGTCGACCAAACAAGAACTCTGCTTGGACCTCACCAGCACGCCTCTCTTAAACCTTGATGAGCCAACGTCGAGCATTCCGCCCTGGACATTCGTCCTCTTTCGGACCTAATGTACATGTCGCGTCGACCCCTGGTGGGTGAGTCGACTCCCCAGGGATCCTCGACGCGTCTCTGCTCGTCTTCTGATTTTCAGGATCCTCTCAGGACGCCCCAAAGTACTTCAAGGACACCTGATACGCGTAAAGGTCCCCCGCCGTTCATCAATTTCGAAGAGCATCTGAATGCGACGAACGGAGATTTCACAATCCCTGCGCTGAATCTCTCCCTGAATTCATCTGCGTCTACAGTTTTCAGTTGTCCTGCACCCGAAACCCCTGTGCGTTTTACTCAAGATCAGTCCGCTGTCGAAGGCATTCTAGGCCGTCAACCCCCCAGCACCAACCCCTCTCCTACTCCTACGCTTGTAGGCGAACCAGGTGCCCCTACAAGGTTGAGCAGCATTCCTGATATTTCCCGCGACCCTCGTTTTGCTCCCGACAATGCTCGAATTCTGCAGTTCCCGATAGATACGCGGCCGCGCAAGCAACCTCCAAGCCCAATACAGTCCAATCAAGGCAGCAATATGCATGAAGTGTTCGCGAGGACGAACCCCACTGCCCAATCGTCCAGCGCGAACCCTCAATACCAACCGATGGCTCCTCCTGTTCCCACGTCGCGTCCAGGTAAAGCTACTCGTACACGCAGCGAATTTGAAGTCGAATCTCGGCCTACGAAGCGTCTGAAAACTAACCAAATAATTCAGACAAAAAAGGTTGTGAGTGGTGTTATTCAACGTATTAAGCGCGGTTTTCATCTTTTAGATTAGCCGCAGGTTCTCCAAGTTCAAGGGGATCAAGAGGTAATGCATACTAGCGAAGCAAATGGTTCTCCAGACTGGACCCTGAGGATTGCTCACCCGTATCCCCTTCGTGGTGCCCTACACCCAACGAATATCCATCAACTTGGTAGCCAAGCTTCTTATCCAAGTTCACCGCGGCTCCAAGGTGACCTAACGTTCGAAGAGGATCGCTGTTCCGCCGGTCCTAGTTCCGCTGAAGGCGAATATTTGTATCCAATTAACACGATGATCGATTACACTGGGGTCCCTGATCAAGATAACCCCATTCGTGGAGTAGAAGCCGGAGGAGGTCTGGGCCTTGGCGGGAAGTTGGACCCGTATCGTTGTAAAAAAAGCGAAGAATACGAGAGGGCTTCGCAACGCTGGGCTAACTGTTCTTTGGATGTATGGCTTGCTGGTTCTGATGGTGAGTACTCTTAGGGGAAAGTCACAAGCGGCTGACCCCGCCGGGGGGGTAGAAATTCTCGGCGAGTTCATGGCTCTGTTTAACCGTGTCACGGAGCATATGGCGTCAGTATGCACTGAAGAGGATACGAATGGTGTACTGATGCGCCATCAGTGGTAACCTCGAAACCTTTTCCAGACTGGGGAGGACGCTCAACGAACACGACTCGCAGGTGCTGGACAAACGCGAGTCAATGTTAGTGGAAGCAAAGGCAGCTCTACTTACAGGTGGCGGACATCTTGCGGCTGTCAAATTGCGAGGCGTGTAGGACGTTTCGAACTTGGTTACCTAAGTAGGGCCTTGATCACAGGCTTATCCTGAGACTTCGTAACTTTCTAGTAATAGTAATGCAATTCGATTATGCAAATATAATAACCCTGGCGTGCTAGATGATATTTCCCACAGTTAAAGATACCGATCGAACTTGGACCCTTCGTTGACCTCTTCGAAGCTGGCGTCGTCGAGCGGAACACGCAAGGGCCCAGGTCGTCGGACGTCATCGTCGTCGGCTACTCTTACTCTCGCCTCCGCTGCTACCCGAGCTACGCAACACCGGCAGCACGACTCACAGCCCAACATGCCTGCTGGCGTATCGGCCTATGTTTCTCAACCTGAGCGCTCTCCTCATGAGAGAGTCGTTTCTGCTCTCATCAACCGTCTCAAATCAAAGGTACGCGCCCGTCATGGACTTGGACGACAGTCTTTCCTGGGCCAGTCGCTGACGGCCTGTTCGGACTCTGTAGCTTCCATGCAATAGTGGACTGCCTCTCAGCGTTGTTGAGGCCGACGGTGCCTTCCAAAAGGCCGTCGAGAGCCTCGTCCACCTCGCTCGCACCCGCCTAGACCACATCACCACGGCGCTCAGCGAGTATTTGGATAAATTGCACCAGGTATCACTCATTTATGCCCTTTTCTTTTTTCTGGGTAAATTAATTACCAAAATTTAGGACACTAAAGAACACCCAAAAGATCTCTCGTATTACCACTCTCAGCTCCTCGTAGCCAAGATTCTTTCCGCTGCAATGGATCACAGGTGGGAATGTGGCAAGGACGAAAGCATTGAACCCCGTCACCCGCCCAGCTCGCCAATGGCCTTCCAGTCTCCACTTCGCCATCAGGCCTCCGGCGACTCGGGCCAAGGAACCTGGTTTGAACCTCCTCCACTGGACGACAACGTTGCTAAGTACACACTCTCGGTTATGCTCCTGTATGTGAAGCAGACGAGCGCTTGGAGTGATCGACCCAAGGCGTCAGGACATATCCATTCGGATACACTCTACGATTGCTTTGAAGAGGTGGAAAATTATGCCCCGATCACCTCAACAACTCTCCGTGGTGCCTATGCGGCCCATACGTCTCTTTTTCGGAAGGCTGTCCATCGTGGCGTTGGACCCTCGAACGGAGCGCATCATCCTTCTCCCCTCGTTTCGTCCACCATCACACCCACCACACGCAAGCTACTTGGGATCAACACACCCCTGCTCGGTTCATCTGTCGAGTCCGTCAACGCCCTCCTCTCTAAATACGTCCACAAGATCCTCTTCCACGTTTCCGCCTCCAACTGGGGCGTCATCTTCAGCCGTATTCGCTTGCGAATCCACCATTTTGCCACAGGTGTAGATGAAGCAGGCCCAGACAATAATGTCGACATGAAGCTCTTGCAGTATTGCGCATTGGACCGTGCTCGGCTCGTCCAGGTCTTTCAAGAGCTCTCGTCCCTCCTCGTGAGCATGAAACGTGATGCCCAAGCAACTGTTGCCCTCGCTCTTCGAGCCGCAATTTGGAACTGGATCACGATTTTCTCAGATCAATTTATAGACGTGATGGTTGTCCAGCGGCGATTAGAAGGTGCACCGGAAAGAGTATTTGATACACTCTTTCAGGTGATGAACGAGGCGGGAGCGAACCAACGGAGGATGCTCTGGCCACCGCTCGCTGCACTTTTGGCCACTAGCCCACAACGATTGAGGGAGGCGGAACTGGGGATTAGTGGTCCGCAACCCAAGGGGAAGAAGGTATGAACTAACGTCAAGGGTTCGAGTCGGTCCCAACCTGACTATTGGTTGTGTCCAGAGCAACGGATACCTTGCCACCATCTTGCAGGTGATGAAGAGCCAGATACCCAAGGTGTCTGATGTTGCGATGGTTTGTTACCTAGACCTGTGCAAAGCCGCGATCTACGTTCCGCCCACCATCGCCGACAGCTCGCTAAGAACATTGGCACCTGAAATGGCCGATGAACTCAAGGTATTCCGCATAGCTGCTCTGTGCACAGTGCCCGGATGTTTACTCACTCTCTTCATTTTGCAGCATCGCATCATGGACGCGCCCCATGAATTCTGGGCATCGCAAGACCCAATTGACGTAAACCTCTACGCGGATCTCATAGTGGCGATATGGCGGTTTGATAATTCTGGCGCTGTTCGAGATGTGTTCCCTATCTGTCTTGCGCTCGAGCGATCGGATGCAGTCAAGGCGACTGCCGTAAGGGCTTTAGTGACTATCGTTTCCGAAGTGGGTTCTTCTCCTACTGGACAAGCAAATAACGGCTGACCTCGAGCCTGATTGTTTGCAGTCCAAACGGTTTGAGCATCAGCCACCTATTGAACCACTCTACCAGCAAGTGGGACCACAGTTGCGTGCGGTCTATCAAGTCGGTGAATTTTAGTCCTTCAGCTATTCCGGGTTGCTTACATTGTATGTAGAATCTGCTCACTCGTCTCGCAACGGACCTTCGAAGTCTTCAGAGCCGTCAGGCTACTCCTGCGGCAAAGAAATATGGCAATGACTACTTCAAAGACCCCGAACTGCTACTACTCACTCTTCTGACGCTCTTCCGACTCGACCTGACTTTCTATTCTCTGGCGACTGAAGGGACCACTGACGCAGACTCTATCCGGGAAGCCTCGACTCTCTACTCCCCATACATGGAACCAGCAATACACGTGTCCTTTGCAAAGACATTCCATTCTATCGCGTCTAGCGTCATGGACATGATGGACGGAGACCGTCCCTTGAACAGTCTCTCCAAACGACTTGGTGGACAATCGTGCGTATAAATTTTTGATCTAGGGGATCTCATTATGGTCTGACGTCATTCATGACAGAGCGGGATGTCTTGCTGCTTCCTCGTTGGCTATCATGCGTTCCAGGGACAATTACGAACTGTTGCGGTTACATGTATCCATGGTTCTCATGGTTTTCGATCATGCTTATCACAATCCGGTTCGTTCAACCTTGCTCTGCGTCCCGCACCATTCCTAACGAACTTTCGCATCGAAGGACTCGCCCATCTGGCGATGGTCCGACGAGCACCGAATACAAGGTCTATTGATGGCCGTAGTTTCACTGATGGCTACACTTCCCTGTGGTCAGACGGATATTACACAAATGGCTGTCAAGGCTCTCCAATCCATGAATTTCAGTCAAAGCACCAGACGCAAACCGCCTGAGGAGTTTAACATGAATAGGGACGATCGACAGGATGTATATAGCACGTTCGAGCAACTGGGTGATCCGGGTGTGACTATTGTCGGTGCGCCTCATGTTCTTCTTGTTGGCCAAGACTGGGTGAGTTCATACTTTTGCTGATGTAGGGCGAGCGGCTCGTCAGAAACGAATAAGGCGGCTGCTCCGAGGTGTCTCAGTCCCGACGCCCGTCCATATCGCTGCGTGGGCGGAATGTTACCGCCATTGGAAGACTCTCAACGAGGGACTCAACAAGGACGGTGGATATGGAGAAACGGAGAACAGTATTCTCTCTGGCTCAAGCGATGTACGTCAGTGTGCAGGCCTTCTCAACCGTTGCTCATTCCAGGACAACAGGATTATCGAGCTGAATGGCAGAACACCACACTTTTCCTTGCATCCCTTGGTGGTTCCTGTATCCTTGACGGTGCACCCACTCCGCATCTACTAACGAAGTGGTGCCAACCCGACCTCTTGCCGCCGGAGCTCAAGACGCCAATCCTGTCCGAGGATTTGGCTAAGAGGTTTATCGTTACTGTGGTGGATATGCTCATTAACGAGGATATCCTTACGCGAGAGACTGCAAAAGAGGCCCTTGGATCAGAGTTGCACCCAAAGCTTTACCCGGTGCTGCTTGCACAACTAGATACGTGAGTAGCTCTCCTATTTGGAAAGAGAGACATTGGTATTTATTGTACCTCGCAGGGTCATCTCGCGACTATTCGACGGTTCTGCACCCACCGATTGGACCGAATATTCCATCACAATCTTCGTTGATCAAACTATATCCGTTCTCAAGCTCTTGTTCGACAAACTTGAATCTGCTTCAGAGTCCACCCATGTCGCGGTTGATATCAGCCACCTTCTTCTCCAGCTCGCTCGGTTCCTCCACGACTCGCCAATCAGCATTATAAGCACCCGGATCAAGATTAAGTTTTGTTCTTTGTGTGATTCGCTCTTTGCGCGAGCAGATGTTTTCATTCTCAAGAAGAGTATTCAGGTGCGAAACACCCTGTTGGATAGTATGGTCCAGTGGGTCGGCGTACCCGCGCCACAACACCTACTCGTTGTGGAGCAGAATGCCTTTCTGCGATTGCAGGGCGAGTTGGACGCTGTGTGTATCAAGGCTGCGACCGTTTTACTGGATCGGTTAAGGTTGCAGGCTTTAGATGGCTCAACTGGCATAGATTCGGGAATGGCGATCTCGAGATTGTTCGCTAAGTATCTTAACTTCTTCGTCAACTCTATGGAACGAGCCTCTTCACTCGACGTACGTACTTCCCTTGAATTGATATATTCGCTGACACGATGCAGCAGCCAAGAGACCTGACACATGATTCCGCCTCTATTGGAGTGAGATAGTCCTTTATATTTCAACACGTTTCCTGACCCATCCCAAGGATCATCCTCCGAATCCTCCCACCAAACAGCAAGGTCTTGTTCGCGAACTTGCTATTACTGGCATCTCTAGAATGCTGAGCTCCAACATGGATGCGGGATTGCGGCACTGTATCGCTCAAGGATATTCTGATGATCTTCGAATGCGTTGCACATTCACCCTGGTCTTCTCGAAAGTTATCCGACAAGGAGCAAGATTCGACGGAATCGAGACCTCTACAAGCTTGCCAAGGCAAAGCCGGTTATGCGAGGTAAGCTTGTATCTGGCGTCGCCCCACCTGTCGGCTGATGGCTCGACAGATGGTTCGCGGAGACACTCTCCTGGCACTCGCTGTTGCAGAGACAACCCCTGTCAACGAGGTCGACGTTATGCTGCCAGTACTTATCGGCATCTTTGACACAAAGACGAGCTTGCTGGCATTACTCAAGGCGGTGATTGACAAGGAAGTCACTCGATCAGGCAAGCACACTTCTAATCCAGCGAGAGGAGTCTTCTGATGTTCCAATACAGATAACTCCGCTGAGCTTTTCCGAGCAAATACTATGTGCACGAGATTCATTGCAACGGTGGCCAAAGTACACGGCTACAATTACTTGCGGCAAATCCTCGACCCGTTGGTACAACAGATGTTACAGCTTCCACTAGAAACCTCCTTCGAATTGGATTCCAAGAAGGCGACCATGGCTCAAATTGAAACTAATGTCGACACCATTCGATACCTCGCACAAGCATTTTTGGATGTTATCACCAACTCCGTTCAATTCCTTCCTATGTGAGCTTACCCCCAAGTCTCTACTCTCTTTACTGATCCATAGCGTAGGATTTGCCGGGAGATATGTGCTCATATATCTGACCGAGTGTAGGTGACCACGAGCAATCTCAGGACTGGGACTTATTTCTTACAGATCACAGCAATGGCCAGAAAGCAAATATGCTGCAGTCGGGGGTTTCTTGTTTTTGCGGTATATCGGAAATTCGTTCCGAAAGTTCTATCAGAATTAACGTGATATATTCACCAGCTTCATCTGCCCTGCAATAGTATCTCCAGAGACTGTCGACATCTCGCCTCCGAGTAACCCGACTATTCGACGCGGACTCCTTCTCATCACCAAAATTATCCAGAACTTGGCAAACAACGTACTTTTTGGGAAGGAGCAGCACATGGTCATTCTCAATGACTTTCTCGAGCAAAACATCATGGCCGTAACGCATTTCTTGACCAATGTAGTAGTAAGTGCACTTTATTTGCTTCTTTTCAAACTCTGATGCGTCTCTAGCAACTCCGAGAAGATGAAGACGAAACAGAAGAGTTTCTGGGGTCCTCTTATGATGAAGCGGACTCCATTGTCCTTCATCGTTTCTTCCATCAATCGGCGGATAAAGTTGGAAAAGAGTTGTTGAGCTTTTCTAGGCAATCGCCCGATGCGGAGAGCAGCACTCAGTCAGGAAAGCGAACATGGGATAACCTTTGCTCTACACTTGTGGAGATGGGTCAACCACTCGTGATACCTCCGCCTCTGACATTGGCCTCCAATGAACACTCTGCCTACCTCGAGTTCATGCGCCGCAACGACCATCGTAATATCGATTCGATGCGAGATTTGTTTCATCTGACTCCAGCCCCGAAGGTGAATTGGCCCTGGTATATGTGTCCAGCTATACTAAGCTCATATTTAGAATTCAACCCCTGTGTACGTATTAGCCTTGGCGCGGATCAATGTGGAGACCATCGAACTTGACCTGCTGATTACTCACATTTTCCGGGTGAGTCTGTTCGTCCATACATGCCCAGGTCTAATGTGGGTGTAGATCATGGCTATGGAGGAGCGCGACTTTGATGTCATCATTGATTGCACGGGCTTCACGGCGATGTCGGAAATTCCACTTCTGTGGTTCAAGATCTTCCTAGAGTTAGTGCCCGCGGATATCGTCGCGAGGTTTTCAAGATGTTTCATTCTCAACGCAAACAACGCTGCTGCCAAGTTCTTCCGCAAGCTGTATCACATCTGTGGAGGTTTGGATTCCATTATCCTGGTCTTATGCCACTCTCACCAAGCGTCTCAGGTAAAACCTTGGCGAAGAAGACTCATGCCGTCTCTTCGGTAGAAGATTTGAGGGACAACTACCTGAATGAAGTCACCACTGATGCTCTACCTGCCGGTATGGTTCTCCTAGCCAGTATTATAGAGGATGATCTTACGCAATCGCAGCTGCTCTCGAGAAGGAACGGTGCGAAGTCCACGATCGAGTGCTCCAAAAGTCAAGGCATGGCATGAAGCTCCCTATTTCGTTGCGCATTTGCACAACACACCTACAGATCTTATCTGTGCGTACTCAACGCGAGACTACGAGCACTTACCAACGATACCTCAGCGGCGCACTCAAACCCTCTGGCCTGAATTGCCCTGCCTTCTCAACGAGATCATTCTACTGTCGGATATTGGAGACGTCTATAATGTGTCCACAGGTCAAGATATCAATGAATTCATTATCAGGAAGTCCCGATACGGCGGTACATCGTACTTTTCCTCTGCCGACCGGGATCTCATCGTACATGTGAGTTTGTCTGTACCAGGCTGGCCTATAGCGTGACTCGTTCTGTCCAGGGTATCCGTATCGCTAAGGGCCGGATGAGAGACGACAATGCACCTGCCATCGAGCGCACCTATACGTCGAAGGAAATATCGGCCACTTTACTCAACATTGGCCTCCTAAACTTGAGCTCCGAGGACGACGCATTGCGTACCACTGCATACGACCTTGTCTGTGCTGTCGCAAGTTCCCTCAGCTATAATGATAATCAAGTTGTGCCCGGAAATGGTATGATTTATAGGACTCAAAGAAATGACATCTGACTCATTGTCTTAGGTGGCTTTATCCCCGCCAACCCGGCCGCATTCGCACTACACACCAGTGAGAAATTGGCCAGCCATGCACCGCAACTCACATTGGATATGGTCACTGAGTTTGCGTTGGGTTACCATAAGTCCAAATCATCTCAGAAGATGAGCTGTTTGTACTATCTACAACCTTGGATCAAGAATCTGGCTATGTTCCCAAATCAGTCAGGCACATACTTTGACCACAGTGGCGCAAAACTACGGGATGGAATTCGTATGCTCATAGATTTGCTCATCAAGGACCACGATGTAGGTCTTTCAAAGAGACAAACTGGGCTGCTTGCTGACACTCGCTCAGCTTGCCCCGATGATCCAAAAGACAATTTGGGCTGAAATTGCCAAGCTGGACACGGCAATAGTCATGATTGCATTGGATGAGCTAGTCCGTGCTGCAACCGATGGGGGGATTGGCTCACGTCGTTGTGAAATAATGGCCGACACCCTGATAGTTCTTTCGTCGATTAGCGTTCGAGGGAAAATACTATCCAAGCTTCGTAAGGTATGAGCCCATTCTCATTTATTGTCCCTCGTTTTCGAGCGTATCTTCTAGGCTATCGGGAAGACCACACTTCGACCGACAAGGACTCTGACAGAAAACAATGCATGGAACGAAGTAGCCGCAATCACACGTTTAGCACTTTATGCAGGATATAATACTAAGATTCCGGTCCACAACCAACTCTTCGTTCCAGAAACTGTCCACCTCATTACATTACTGGCTGCGACAGGACCCACTATCATGCGTTCGACGGTACATGGCATGGTCGTCAATCTCATCCAATCGCTCTACGTTAGTCGTGCCGATGACCCAATCGCAGCCCCACGGCTACGCCAATTACTAGAGGAGGCGCAGTCTCCCGCCATTCTCCTCATGTTCGGATTGGTCCCAAATGGGCCGATCGGAGACCACAGTATCGCTGAAGGCTCTCAAG
>Ga0307513_10009208_pt1 | contig 12504 bp, 9 predicted proteins | sample 15_EM_MG_FD_202174 | JGI IMG/M metagenome (GOLD analysis project Ga0307513, IMG submission 202174) | Populus trichocarpa ectomycorrhiza microbial communities from riparian zone in the Pacific Northwest, United States - 15_EM | ecosystem: Host-associated > Plants > Roots > Unclassified | place... | reverse complement strand
TGAATAGAATAAAGAAACGCCGACCACCCCAAACTCGGAGGACAAGAAAGAAAGGAGAGACGAGCGCTCAAGCACGACACAACTCAACGCGAGCGAGGCGGAGGATCAAGTAGCGAGCATTCGTATTTGTAATGGCGAGTGGTGGCGGCGGTGGCGAAAATCAGAGGAATGAAGCATGGATTGGAATGAGGGAAAAACAAGGGAAAAAAAAAAAACGCAGGACAAAGAGCAAGAGGAAAAAGCACCGAAACAAAAAAATCCTCAACACATCCCCGCATACAAGTCAACAACCGAATCAACATCCATCTCCCCATCCTCCTCCTCCTCCTGCTCACGAATCACCTCCATCCCATTCCCATTCGCACTCTGGCCCTCCTCATCCTCCTCATCCAAACGCGCAACCCACGCAACACTCTTCAACGCACTGCTCCTCCTCCACGTCGGATACCCCACGGACGGATACCCTTTCGAGGCAGCAGCAGAGCGCCTGGACGCATACCGATGCCGCATCGTCAGCAGCGCAATCATATACGATGCCGAGGGGGGCGGGCTAGGGCTGGTCGTCCTCCCGCCCATGACGTTCCTTGGAGCGGATTTGTTCAGCTCCAAAGGCGGCGAAGGTGACGATCTGAGCGGGCGTTTCTCCACGGGGCCGGTACAGGAACGAGGACGCGGTGGGGGTGGAAGAGCGTGCATCCCTTCTTCCGTCGGACTGGCAGAAGTTTCGACCGCCACTGCTCCATCCTCGTTCGGTTTCTCAGCAGCAGCAGCGGCAGAGGCAGCGTGCATCTCAGCCAACGCACGATCAATCTCAGCAGCCATCGTCTCGTCGTCCTCTCCCTCTTCATCTTCTTCCACTTCATCAAAAACAACATCCAGCTCTGCCTCACTCACACCCTGGGCCTTCAAGAACCCACGCAGCCGAATCGCAAGGAGCGCATCTTGAACATCCAGCTCCGCCGTATTCTTCTGGCTCTGAGCCGGGGCGGGCTCCTGGTGGATAGACTTGGACGCAGGCAAAGGACGCACATACACCCCCGAGGAAGGCGGAGACCCAACAGGCGAGTTGGGCGGCGCGCGGGTAGGCGGTGGTCGGCGACGCGGGATGTACTCTTCCTCCTCATCGTTGACATCCTCCTTCTCCTTCTCCTCTTCCTCCTCCTCGGTATCATCAACGACCCAAAACGGTTGACCCTCCATCTCATCGTCATCTTCGACGAGCGGAAACCTCGCCTTTGCCTTTTCCTTCCCATTCACTTTCTCGCCATGCGCTTTGGCGGTTGCCTCCTCTGCGGCGCGATACCTCTTTTCCAAGCCCACCATTACGGTGCGATATAAAGTGAGCAAGACGCGGATTTCGGAAGCAGAAACACGCGTTGGACCCCTGCGCGTCGCCGTTGGTTGGGAAGAGGACGATTGAGGTGGAGGAACATACACCGGTTTAGGAACAGGCGCATGGATTTGGATCTCCTCCACAGGCGGGGTAGGAAGCACGCGGGGTTCAGACGCAACAGCAACAGGAGGCGGGGAAACGGTAGGTGAATAAGGTGGTGGAGGAGCGGAATACGGCGGCGGCTCGAATGTCAACGCCGATTTCAGATCGGCTTCTTCGTCTTCTTTCTTCTTCTGCTTCTGCTTGGCGTCATCCTCATCCTCGTGCTCCGACTCATCGACCACGCTCCTCCTCCGTTCTCCCCTCGAACGCGGAATAGGACTGCCCGGACGCTCCATCCCATCTCGATCATCCACCAATCCTCTCCTCACCAACCGAGGAATATCTGCCCTCTTCGTCGATGCCGGCGGCACAGAAACGCTAGCAGACATCCTAGGAGCAGTGGCTTTGCCCAGAGCCGCTGCGAGCGTCAGGAGACTGCGCGCTTGGACAGGGGGTGGAGTTGTCCTTGTCGTGGATTTGGGTTTGTGCATAGTGGCTTTGGGAAGGCCGCTGAGTTTCCGCGCACGAGATGCAGGGCTGGGTTTGGGTTGGCTCTGCGCCTGCCTAACACGAAGCAGGACATGTGGTGGTGTAGACGGAGGTGCAGGGAACGAGGCGAGTTTGAGTTCCAACGAGGCCGTGCTAGAACATGTAGAAACCGACGTCGTCGAAGACGCCGCCGAACGGGAATACGAAGTCGTCGTCGTCGTAGATGAAGTAGGGGACGGTGGTGTCCCTCCCAAAATCGTCGTAGTAGGAAACGGGATACAATTCGTCGCAACTCTCCCCACCACCCCGCCTTTCCTCTTCCCCTTCCCATTATTCATTGCATTCCCTCGAAACGACGTGCCCTCACCAGCCGGCTTAGCGGAAACAGGGAACCGGAACGCTCGATGCGCCCGATCTTCCTGGATGGGCGACTGTAGCTCCGACCTGTCTGGCAGGTTGGGTGCGGGTGGTGCGGGCATGGTCAAGGACGACAAGGACGGCGCAGAAATATGCCCCTGTGCAAAAGAAGCCACATCAACGTGTGCGTGGGCAAGAGAGACTGTACATGTCGGGCGCGATTTGTGGTATGATGTAGGTGATGATGACGTGGAGTACGACGATGGTGTTTGTTGAGCCGAGACAACGGACATGGGGTTCGGAGGCGGTTTGGCTTTGGCTTTGTACCTTCCCTTGTGCAACGTGGACTTGGGCACAGGTTGAGGTGGCGATGATGAAGCAACGAACGATGATAAATTCGCTACAGATGTGGATGCAAAAAAGTAGGGCATCTACTGTAGGTTTGGGGTCGTGAAGGTCGTTGATTGAACCGCGGAGCAAGCAAAGCCAATTCCAAAGAGAAATTGAAAGAAAGGGAAAAAAAAGAAAGAAAGAGGAGAAAAACGTGGCAAAGGTGTGTAACGTGTACGAACAACCCCGGCGAGCAACGAAAGAAAAAACAACCAGCTATGACGGAGCTGGAGTGGAAGGGGGAGGATACAGTCGAAGGGCGGAAGGAAAAGGGAAGGGGGAAATCGGATGGGAGAAAGGGAGAGAGAAAGAAAGGGCCAACAATACCCGCAAGAAAAAGCCAACGAGGAGGGATCAATTAGGAAACTTCGAACCGCGTCGCGGGAGCGTGAACCGCCTCGTGGCTGATCCCATTGTTACCTCTCCCTCTAGTCACCCACCAGGTTAGCGTGCTCTTATCTGGAGGACAAACCCAACTAACCTCCTCCCCAAGTTCCGGGCCCCACTCCTCAAGGCCTCGCTATTCAATCGTCGACTCCAACGGATATGGCGGATATAACCACTGCGGTCACATATCCATCCATCAATTGCCTCCGCGATGACAAACAATGCACTTGCACACCGCCGGAAAACAAAAAGAGTACAATTCCTTGTTATGTCAAGTTAGAACTTCGGACCGCACACAACATCAACGAAATACGATGGGATCAAGATGCGCTGGGGAACAAACCGGAACACGAAGCGTTTGAAATTCGAAGATGCGGCGAACACGCGTCAGGTCACATCTCACGTGTACACGTGTAGTGTCGTAATCTGTTCGCCTTGTTGGGTACATATTTCTCGTTTGGGAACATGCCTTGACTTCTTTGGGCCCTGGGAACGTACTTATCTATACTTACTTACTTATCCTCCTATACCCTGGACTAGCGATCGAAATGTCAAAGCAAACAAATGCACCCCCGAATTTCGCAATCGGCGAGGCGGTGCATCCGTGTCCAGTGGGAGCGCGTTCCCATCTCAGTTACTAAACGCGTCAAAGTGACCATTGGGGGTGTATCGATAACGCTAACTTGAAAGAACAGATAAAGGCGATAGGTAAGCATGAGTAAGTATATGGATGGGGTCTTGCAGTGAATGAAGACACGCATCTAGAGCGAGATCGATCAACAGAGATCGCGTGAAAAGTCAAGTATACTTATCGTATCAAATTTTTGCCTCCGTGATGGTCAAACGTCCATGCCAGAGAGGTGGGACGTATTCTTATACCGCATAGCACTTACGACAGGCGGATTATCTTAGATCGGCATTGCCAACTTGCAATGGTTATCGAGATCCCACTAAACACCCCAGAAGGCGAGAGATATATGTACGTACGTTGAAGATTCGAACTCAAGCCTAGTTTCCCATCGACGGCTCCACTCCATAGCCCAGCAGGACTTGGGCTCGTTTCCCACCCAATCGGAAATACACTGCAGGAGGGTTGTGGAGCTCAGCTGTATGTAAGTTTTTGGCAAATTCCAACAACGGTTAGATCAGTAGAAGTGACGGGTTCTTGCACTGTCTTTCGGTAATTCGGACAAGGTACGTATCGGTGGTAGCGGCCGCAATAGTGACGATTGCACTCGAGGATTAATTTTGGTCACTGAAACGCTTCGCGGCTGACCGTTGCCCACTCAATTCGCATCGTAATACACAGGAGTCGTGCTCGATAAATATACTTCAATCGCGGTCACCGGACCCATCAATACATTCGACAAACCGACTTCTTCCCACTGAGCTAGCAGTGACCGAAAAAAATAAACATAAAAAGTGGCAGGATGAATTGAACGAGGGCTTTTCGTACAGCCCACGTATCCCCGGGAGTGGTGTTGCAGTTCCAAGCGAATACGTGTCAGGAGAAGACTCAGGGAGGCTCGGATGACGAAAGAAAGGGGGGGAAACGGATGAAGATGAGTGATGAGACCAGGTGCAAGGTACGGTACAAGAGGGTGAGCACCGACTTATATAGGCGGGGCGAGCCCGATCGGGACGTGTATGTATGGAAAAGGGAATATGTACGGAAAAGGGAATGTATCTCTAACAATACGAGACGAAACACTTAATCCAATCTGACGGTCCGTGCCCTTCAAAAACTTGCGAAATTTTAGAAGTCGATTACCCCGAGTGCCATGTTTGCAGAAAGGGAAAATTAAGTTTTCCGTATGTTTATTATAAATTGAATAAGTGTATATAACAATACATGTGAAGGTTCAATAAATGCGGCCAAAATCAGGATGTCCGCCCTGCCAGATTTCAGCCCCACGAGCTCGCATTGAGTCTTCTGCAGCTCATCCTCCACTGTGTGCAACCTTTCTTTGCATGTATTCAACCCGTGTTGACCTTCTGTCGAGGTCCGTTCAGCATTGTGCAACTTCTTCTTGAGCTCGCCGAGTTCGTGGTTAGCACCAAGTAGGGATGTCCTCAGCCTAAGGGCTTCCCTCAAGCTTGAGGCGTATTGTGCATGGAAAATCGCGGAAATGCGGAGGTAGCTATCCGTAAGATCACTCACGTCGACATTTGGTGGACGCGTCAATTCGGAAGCCATGGATACAGCAAGGATTTGAGTTTGTCTCGAACATTACGTAACCTGAGGAAACAAACTTTAAAATAATGCATAAGAAAGCTATACAAAAAGAGCGTGGGTTTGTTTTGTTGGAAAAATATGCGTTGGTTGATCTGGACCCAAGTCAGAGACGTGGCGAATCCACAAAACAATCCCCCCACTTAACCAGGCTTATAGACATGCGATTCCCTGTGTTGGTTGCCATAATTGCATCGCCTCCCTGTCAGCGGTATCCGCGAACCCAATTGCTATCCCAAAGAGTCCGTCATTGGTCCGCCAGCACACAAACGTATTTCGTTCTTTCGAACCTTAGGAGCATAAAACAACACAAATTCGTTAATTACGATCACTGACTGGTATAAAATACACACCAAATCGTCAAATAACTTCAGAAGACCACATACAATCATTTGGAGTGAGCCCGAACGATGGAGATAAATGGTCAAAGATTCTAGAACCCTCTGGTGCATATGTCAAATCCAATTTCACCTCAACCCCCGCTTCTTTCGCAAGCCGAGATACCTCCTCTGTGATATCCTTTTGTCTTCGCCTCCGGAAATTTATTTTGACAGATTTGAGAGCTGCTATTTCACCTCGCTTAAAAGCATTGGTTCGGCTCGTAATCAAGTCAAGGAGGTCTTCGTCCGTCAAACGCGCTAGATGGTACGCTTCCAGAGATTCTAGTCTCGGAAATGGAGTAACGGCAGATGAACCAATCGACAGGAGTTTCAAGTCGAAATGGTCTGGACGTACCACGTCTTGGTCAAGAAAGGGAGGATAAAATATCTGACCAGATAGGTCTGTAGGCGAAGGTTTTCCGATAACCATATGGGTGACCCGCTCTCCGCGTCGCAGGCACTCCTGGGTATCTTGTGATGATAATTCACCATCAAGTAAGAGATTGCTAATGAGAGCTGAATTTGAGAGAAGGGGAATCATGGGTGCGGGCAATGGGATGGTAGAATCATCATAAGGACTTCCATTAATCCATTGATACGAAAACTTTGTCAAAGCTGGGGCCTTGATAGCGTTGAACATGATGGCCATGGTCTCGTGGACACCACTATCGTTGACTGCCAATGTTTCGAGGCAAGGAAGAAGGATGTCTTTATCCACAATCGGTTCGTCAGGCCAGTGAGTGGAAGTGACCATAAATTTACCGAAAACAAGAATCGGGCATTGTCTTAATAAGGCAAGGAGGTATCTATCGCCGATCGAAGAAGTGAAGTTGATGTGCGTGAGCTGATTCCAGATTGGTTGTACAAGGTTTGCAGTCATATGGAACGTCATATGCATTGCACCGATGGTAATGCTGCGTAAGCCTGGGGCAGCCAGAAGCTGAATTGGTGGGTATTGTGTATTGTTCGCGTGAAATTGTCGATATAAGTTTAATTTAAGGGATTTAAGGGAGGGAAACGTGGTTGGTTTAATGTTCCCTTCCAGTTCGTTGTAGATCTCCTCGGGCATAGATATATCGACGTCGCTCCAACGATCCGCAAATGTGAGGAGTATATTGAACATTTCATGGGATAATTCGTCGACCTTCGGGTTTTGTGAATCGAAATAGGAGCTTGGATGATGTATAGAAATCGATAATGGACATGTGCCGGATCGCGAAAGCCACCCCCGTACTACATCACATCGCAGTTGCAGAAGGCCATTAAATCTCTGGCGGCGGCGGCTCAGCCTAGTTTCGTCTGTGATGATTCCATATCCCGAGGAAAAACTGGGATCTCCTGGAAGAGGTATGTGGATTTTCGACCATATCCGAGGCGAGCACAATGCGATAGCTCTCCATGAGTTGCATATTCGTGTGAGTAGGACAGGGGATTCTGAAGATTCCATGATTGGATTGCGATGAGTTGGGAGACAGTGAAAAAAAATCTCGTGTAGCACATCTAGGGGGAGTCGGCGAACGGGAGAAAGAATGAAGTTGTAGCCGTCGATTCTCTTCTGGATACTTTGGCGCTTGATTTTCATTCCTTCCAAGAGTTCGTAAAGGCGCTGAATCGCGGTATCGATTTCCTGGAGTTCATTTAATGGTGATTTGAGTGATTCTGTGACTTCCTGGATTGTTGATTCCGAAGGAGTGTCATTGTTTCGTAAGAGAGCAAGAAATTCTGGCTTCAAAGACATTGCTAATATATAGAAGCTTGTCAATAAATTTACGCGAGAAATATTCAGTATCTGCTTGAGTACGTACAAACCTCGCAAGAACCTCTTGTTCCCGGATTTCGGCTAGCAGGTTTGAGGAGAAGATGTTGGGTTTGTCAGTGTCTTGACTGACGTAACACGTTGGTTTGATGAGAGATAATCTGGATGACTCATCACATGTCGTTTACATTTCTTCTCATCTCCTAGTCTCTTGAAACAGACCAAATAAACAAATGACAATCGATTTGTTAGACTAGACTACTCATCCCCGGTGATTCAGCCACCATGGACTTCATGCAAGAAGTAGAACTACGCCCAAGGTATAAAATAGGCAAATGAAAGCAGGGAGTACAAGTTAACTCACTCATTTCTCGCATACCTTTCGTTAAACAAACGATGTCTACGAAACTCGTTGCATTTATCCTCGGCGCAGGTACTCACATAGGCTCTGCAGTCGCTGCCCAACTTCGTGGAAAGGGTTATCGGGTTGCTCTCGGTAGCCGCAATCCCAAACCAACCTCGGAAGACGACGCCCATTTCAACGTCAAGGTCGATGTTCAGAAGCGGGAGAGCATCGAACAGGCTTTTGACACCGTCGTACACAAGCTAGGGCCTGTGAATGTTGTCATTTACAATGGTATGTCGTTATTTCTATTCGATAAAAAATACGCAGGGCTCACACTATCTATCAGCTGCTTCTGTCACTGCACCACAGACACCCGACGATCTCCTCACAATTCCAGTCGACGCATACTATGATGCTGCCTCTGTTGGCCTGGGTGCGTTCACTGCGGCTCAGAAAGCACTCCCGAGCTTCCGGCACGAGATCCATCGCGAGAACCCCAAGGCATTCATTGTGACGGGGAACATCTTACCATTTAGCCAATATTCCCCACCTGGATATCACACCCTAGGACTCCAGAAGGCCTTGCAAACTAGGTTTGTAGCCACGGCAGCGAAGGCATATGAATCCGAAAATTTCCAGTACGTTCTATTCACCTGAATTGCTCAACAGCTGCTGACTTGACCAGATTTTATTTTGCGACATTGGTCTCGAAGGAGGGAGGTATCTCAGGGCCTGCCGTATTCGCTAGCAGTGCTCCAACGCATGCTCAGGTCTATTGGAACCTGATCAATAATGCCAAGCAAGAAGACTGGGATCATCATTATCCTCCTATACCCTGGACTAGCGATCGAAATGTCAAAGCAAACAAATGCACCCCCGAATTTCGCAATCGGCGAGGCGGTGCATCCGTGTCCAGTGGGAGCGCGTTCCCATCTCAGTTACCAAACGCGTCAAAGAGACCATTGGGGGTGTATCGATAACGCTAACTTGAAAGAACAGATAAAGGCGATAGGTAAGCATGAGTAAGTATATGGACGGAGTCCTGCAGTGAATGAAGGCATAGTGAATGAAGGCATACACATCTAGAGCGAGATCGATCAACAGAGATCGCGTGAAAAGTCAAGTATACCTACCGTATCAAAATTTTTGCCTCCGTGATGGTCAAACGTCCATGATCGATTGCCTGCTTGCCTGTCTTTATCCGAGCTTGGCAGTTCAGAGAGGTGGAAGGTATTATTATACCGCATAGCACTTACGACAGGCGGATTATCTTAGATCGGCATTGCCAACTTGCAATGGTTATCGAGATCCCACTAAACACCCCAGAAGGCGAGAGATATATGTACGTACGTTGAAGATTCGAACTCAAGCCTAGTTTCCCATCGACGGCTCCACTCCATAGCCCAGCAGGACTTAGGCTCGTTTCCCACCCAATCGGAAATACACTGCAGGAGGGTTGTGGAGCTCAGCTGTATGTAAGTTTTTGGCAAATTCCAACAGCGGTTAGATCAGTAGAAGCTACAGTCATCCACCATCAAATGATACGGTGAAACTTTAAAAATCAAAATTAAATTCAGCAAAATAGATTTTTGTTACCAAAAAAGCATAATAAATCTAGATAATGTGAGTACTATCCACCACCAAAATTTCAGAGGATTTGGTTACGTTGCTGTTGAGCAATTGTCAAAAAAGACCTGTATCAGTGGTGGGAAAGGTGTTCGGCGAAATCCGTAAAACCCTAGTTTTGAGAAGGGAGCCCTGTACTCAGAACACGTCCAATCCTTCCAAAAAATAGAACTATGTCAGATAATATGTAGCAGCATCTAATAGAATTTATTTTATAAAAATGTGCCCATTTTTACAAAGGTTATTAGCTCGACAAAAGTGTATCATTCGCCGGTGGTGTACCATTTGCCGGTGGATGACTGTACGCGTTCTTGCACTGTCTTTCGGTAATTCGGACAAGGTACGTATCGGTGGTAGCGGCCGCAATGGTGGTGATTACGATTTCACTCAAGGATTAATCATGGTCACTGAAACGCTTCGCGGCTGACCGTTACCCACTCAATTCGCATTGTAATACACAGGTCGTGCTCGATAAATATACTTCAAAATTCAAGCCTACATTCCGATCGACAGCTCCACTCAATATCCCAACGCTCAGGACCTTTCGTTCCCCTCCCAATAGTAAAATGCGCTGCAGGAGGGTTGTGCTCGGAGTTCAGGTTGTATGTAAGTTTTTGGAAAATTCCAACAACGGTTAGATCAGTAGAAGCTACGGGTTCTCGCACTGTCTTTTGGTAATTCGGAGAAGGTACGGGGGGCACCGGCCCGGGAATCCCGTACCGGTACCCGGTTAGTTAGTCCAGCCGCAGGCTGCAAAAAAAAAAAAAAGACGCCTTTGGAACATGACCTCAGAACATGAAATCAGGTTAATTCCAATATATTACAAGTATATACAGATGACTTGTGTTTTATACAGCTCAAAAGAGGCTAAAAACAACTAAAAGACAATACGAGAAGGGCTCAAGTCACTGCCTCGAACCCCGCTGGCGTACAGCAGCCAAATGCGAGCCAACGTGAGACCGAAAGACCCAACACGAGGCCAATGCCAGGGTAAAAGACCCCACGGAAGGTCGATCGACCCAACACAAGATCGAACGGTCTTGAACCCAGATGTAGCATGTACACCAGACGAACCTCCACAGCTAGGTGTGTCTGTGGTGGTGTGCATGGCGTGGTTGGCAAAGTGCTGCGGTAATGGTGTATGTGTGGGTATGTATGTACTCGGTTTGGGCCCTAACGCAGCCTGGTATTCAGCAGGTGGCAGGGAGGTGAAGAGAAAGGACTCCGGAGGCGAACCGCCTATGGTTCGCCTCCTTACACACCTGGCAGGTCTCTCCTCGCATCATCCTACACCACCCGTAATAAATAACCAACCCCCCATCCCTGCGCAGAGCCCTTCGAGGACGCCAAAAAATGGCTTGTATGCCTTGTTGAAGGGGAGAGAAGCCTGGCTGCTGCTGGCGATGAGCGCGAGCGCTGGGGGAGCTAAAATGTGATTTTTAATATAAAAGACTATGTAGAAACTAATTACCTACCTTTTTGAGGCATCCTGGCGCGCCAGTTGAGTGAGAGCCTGAGGGAGACTGGAGGTGGTGGGAGAGAATCAACCGTGACAAAGATGATATCATAATTACCATATTTGGAAATGTGCCTGATTACGTTAGTTAGTTAGTCCAGCTGAAATGGCCTTAGCAAAAAAATCGACCCCGGGTCTTTTTTTTTGATCCCGGTGCCCCCTTGTAATTACGATTGCACTCGAGGATTACTATTGTTTGCTGAAACGCTTCGAGGATTAATTTTGGTCACTGAAACGCTTCCCGTGAGTGGTGTTGCCGTTCCAAGCGCGACTTCACGGAGGTTAACACGAGACGAAACACTTAAACTTCTATCCGATCTGACGGTCCGTGCCCTTCAAAAACTTGCGAAATTTTAGAAGTCGATTACCCCGAGTGCCATGTTTGCAGAAAGGGAAAATTAAGTTTTATTATAAATTGAATAAGTATATATAACAATACATCGTGAAGGGTCAATAAATGCGGCCAAAATCAGGATGTCCGCCCTGCCAGATTTCAGCCCCACGAGCTCGCATTGAGTCTTCTGCCAGTAACTGTCATGATTTTGATGGGGTGGCGCATGGGAGATATCATATGTAAATTGTAATACTAATAGTAAATAGTGAAAAATAAGATAGCAGATCTCGGCAAATGAATAGGCAGGACCAAACTTTGAGCAGATCAGTCGCGCTTTCCATATGAACGTTCATTCCACGTAAGTCACGGCAGTTATAGCCCGCTGTTTTCACTGAGCACGTCAAGATGTCCTTGCGGTATTGGTTTGGGGTTGATTAGTTTCAAGTTCTATTCGGCGCTTATCTCTTTGGCCAATCGGATTGGCAACATATATCAAGGTCATCGCCGAGCCAAGCACAATTGCTTGATTTTTGGGCACAATTTGGGCATGTTTTCGATCAGTTCGGATTTGAACCCACCAACACCCCTCGACCTTGACGTGTAAGGTTCAGCCCGCTACGGTTGGCGAGCAGGCTCAGGTCTGTTTTTGCCAAAAGATCCTAAAATCTGACAGGTATTGGGGGTCCTCAACACCGCTATTATTTTGCGTGACATTATATAATACTCTCGACCTCGTCATGCAGTGTAAGTCGTCATAACCCTCGTTACGACGACGGCCCGCTCACTGGCACATGGCCCCAATCCCATCACTAACCATGCCCCTCTGCAGTTGGTAGTATTGCTGCACATGTGCCGCGCACCCTGTCAACGCCGCCACCCATGGCTCCCGCGTTAGCGGCGCCATGGTCCCCCCTTCCCCCCATTGCGGCCCTGCGACTGCGTTCAACGTCTACTCTTCCCGCCGCTTCTCCTCTCACGAGCCAAGTGATCTAGTTGAAAAAGTGTTGCACTGACAAGCGAGTTAATTCCATTAATGATTCTTATAGTTCACAACCGAAAGCAGAGCATTATCGGGAAAGGCCATCCTCGCTTTTCTTGACCAGCACAAGGAAGCCTGTCAAACCAACCAACTGGGTCTGCAATGCATTGAACCTCGCCAACATCACCACCACGGAAGAGAGCTAAATACAACAAGGCAGATGTTTCGTTCATGCTCAACGGACCACATTAGTTGTTTAGTTATAGTTACTTATAA
>Ga0307513_10009207_pt1 | contig 12505 bp, 15 predicted proteins | sample 15_EM_MG_FD_202174 | JGI IMG/M metagenome (GOLD analysis project Ga0307513, IMG submission 202174) | Populus trichocarpa ectomycorrhiza microbial communities from riparian zone in the Pacific Northwest, United States - 15_EM | ecosystem: Host-associated > Plants > Roots > Unclassified | place... | reverse complement strand
ATATGCTCGACAAGCTGTTCGCTTCTCCAACCTTTGGAACAAGACCATCAAAGGATATTATCGACCGTATAACAGAATCTTCGAACGGTGACATACGAAGCGCGATCATGACGCTCCAATTTGCCTGCGTAGTGGGTATGCCGCCAGGACAAGGTAAGAAATCCAGGAAGAAGGCTGAAGTGTGAGGAATATTCATCAACCCCTCTCTCCTCTCTGGTAACCACTGCGTGCAGGCTTGAGGCAATCACGAAACGAGAACAGTCGCTTGCACTCTTCCACCTCCTTGGGAAAGTCCTCTACAACAAGCGTATGAGTTCCGGTAGTTGATCTCACTGTATCTCACACCCAATGTAGGCGTTGGCGACCCACCCGGAGCACATTTGTCCAAGAAAGAGAATGATAAGGAACGCCAGCTCGATGCGTTGGTACCCAAACCCTTACTGCTCCCAGATCACCTAAAAGAATTCACTCGACGTGGCTCCCGCGTTGATCCTAGTGTATGTTCCTTTGCTCATATCTCATGGAATCAAGGTTGACAGCCATTTGTACAGGTGATATATGCCGACTCCCCCATCGACACGTCCCTCTTCTCCTTATATATCCATCAAAATTACCCGCAGTTCTGCAACGAAGCCGAGGAGGCTTGGCACATCGCTGATGCTCTGAGTTTAATCGATGCGACTAATGACCATGTGTGTGCTCGTGTTATGTTGACAATTCACTTGTTCTGACCGTTCAGTAGTGGGGACATCGAAGCCAAATAGCCGCACAGCAATTCCACACGCTCACGTTGCAAACCCTGCTTGCGCTCCCATCGCCAGTCCCAAGGCGCAATCAGAAGATGTTTAAACCAGAGTTCTTTGGATATCTCTCAAAGGTTCGAGAGGCTGAAATGGGATTAGCAGACGTCAAGGCTTGGTTAGGACGTACTGGTAGTTTTGGGTGGGGCAAAGAGGACGTAGAGTTATACCTCACTGTTATTCTACCACATATGGGGTCCAGGGACATTTTGGGTGCGCTCTTCAGCTCACCCACGAAGCGCTCTCAAATTGACGCTCATCTGAAGGTCGTCCGCCTGCAACTCATCGTTCCTTTTCGCATTTACCATACAATCCGCCAAAATATCACACTACTGGAGCTACGGAACTCAACGAGCACGACGAAGTTGAGAGTCAGGCAGTCAATGCCGTCTCTCGCAGCCCTCCTCGCATGCGTGGTCTTCAGGCTCCAATCTTACCACCCCCAGATGATTTCTGGCGTCTTGAAGATGACATTGAAGAATCTTGAACCTTTCTCGCTCTGTCTCTCCCCTTATCCGTCCTTTGCTTGGTCAGATTCGCTTAGTCAGATTCACCCACCTTCGACCCCAACACATCTACCTACGATCTCGCGATAATAGAACAAACCCATGCCACTTTCTCCGCCGCTCAACTTGCCCAAATGGCTTTCCGAAAATATGCACCTGCTGCGCCCTCCTGTTAACAACTATTGCTTATATTCCGGTTCCGACTTCACCGTTATGGTTATCGGCGGTCCTAATGAACGAAATGACTATCACGTCAACGAGACGGAGGTGGGTACTGATGTTTAGATGATCCCTCCGCGGCAGCGAATGACCAGAGACATTCTGATCGCAGGAATGGTTCTATCAATACGAGGGCGCTATGCTTCTGAGGGTTGTGGATGACGGTGTCTTTCGTGACATTGAGATCGGAGAAGGCGAAATGTTCCTTCTTCCGGGTGAGCCTAGATTCCTCCCTTCATGTGTTTATGCTCAATACACCAATAGCAAACATACCTCACAACCCTGTTAGATTTGCTGGTACTGTAGGGGTTGTGATAGAAAGAGTGCGACCTCACTCATCGCTTGGTACGCCTGATGCGGGTTGCCTTCTCGCACAAATTCTGATCTTATTTGTCCATTAGATCGCCTTCGATGGTATTGCAAATCCCCCGCACATGACAAGCCCACCCTCATACGTGAAGAAAAGTTCCATGTTACAGACCTCGGGACTCAACTCAAGCCATTTATCAAGGAGTGGATGCAAACCCCAGAGCTAAGAAAATGCCCAGAATGTGGAACCGTAGCTGAAGCAAAGTAGTACTAGTATAGAACCCATATTTCGTGAGGCCGGACCCAAACTCAAAGTGTGAAGTAGATAGTATTGACCTCCGCGATATGGCCGCCTTACATTGAGGAGAGGCTTAAATGTGAATCCCATGCAAGACCAATATTTCGTACGACCCACTGGAGTCTGCCAATTCTGTCCCCTCGAAAAGGTGGAACATGCGCATATGCTTATGGGGTCAACATAGATGGACACACGATTCAATGGAGGTGCCTGCCACATCGAGATCTTCGACTTAATTACCAAGTCAGTGTCTCCGTCGAGGATCCTGGTGCTCGGTTACCAGGTTACCATTGAATCCGTCCCGAGCATAACGCGAGACTTCCTCGTGCACTCTCTCATTACCAATGCGATTCACAGAGTTAATCACCACGAATTTCTATGGCCAACATATCCATGTCAGTTGCCTACGAAAAGCCCATGACACCGCAAAAGCAAAGGCTGGATGATATGGGGTCTCTTTCAGCTCTGCAACCTGATCACGGCTGGAGTTGAGGACGTAGTCGGGCTGATCAGGCCTCTTTGGTTGAAGTAGAGTACATGGGCGGATGGGCAATTCCAACGTTACCTCAGCACAGGGGAGGCATATACAAGTATGTAATAAAATGACGTTGCTTGGGAATTCAAGTCTTCAAGGCACTGAGCAGACCCATTACATAATTGTACACGCAAAGATGTTGTTGGAAATGATCAATACAAAGTCTGAGAGCAGACAAGATCTCAAGCCGCTGGAAGGGTGAGCGTCCCTAGCGGTAGTTGTCAAGCAAAACAGGTGAGGCTCCGAGTCGTCGGCAATAGCCATACGAATTTAAAATAGAAAGAAAGAGCAAAAAGTCCTCCATAGGAAAAATAAGGCCATAGAGAAATGTTGAAATGCGCATGATCCGCAGCGGGTATTAAGCATCAGTATATGCGTGGTGTATAGCCGGTGAGATCGATAGCGACTCCGATACGCTGGATGTATCACGGTCGCGAGGATGGTGTCGTGCTATTGCTGAGTTCAGGCGGAGACAATGGCAAAGGTGTAGTGGGCTTCCAGACGGAAGGTGTACCGCTCCCTGTGCGCACTGCTGCTGGAGTTCCGTTGGTACTCACGACAGAAGGTGTTGCTGGCGGTGGCGATACTGGTCGGGACGAGCTCCCCGAAATCATGGCGCCACTTCCGTTGGCGAGAGGCATCGAATAAGGTGCATGGGGCAAACCTGGATGCACAGGTTTGGGCTTGCGCAAAGTGTTGCGCTCCTTTTCCTTCTTCTCCCCCGAACGCTCTAAGGACTGCGATGGGCGGCTCCCTGGGCGCTCTGGAGGGGAGAGCTGGCGTCCACGGATGTCAGGACCTTGGTCGAGCTTAAAATTAGAGACTTGGAAGGGCGCCGCATTGACTGGAGACATGAGCGGAGAGGTAACATTGGCTTGAGACCCGCCATTCCTCTTGCCTTTGAAGAATGCGTCGATTCTTTTGAGAAAATCCTTGGACGACTCGTTCATATACTTGGAAAACTCCTTGCGTTCCTCCAAGAGTGGTAGGCATTGTTCAGGGACCTCGTTGAAGATGTCCTGTTCCTCGAGCATTTGTGTGACGACCCGGATGGCAGTGAGACTCTGATCGCGCAGGGCATCGTTGCCTTTGGCATACAGAACACTTGGTGCGATGACAGTCGAGAGGTTCGGAAGGTCCATCTTGCTTCCCACAGCATCGCTGTGTGTGCCGTGCGAGAAGAGCGACACCCATTTGAGGAATGCGAAGAACACTTCCATGGTACTTCGGTGGCTCTTGGGCATGATGACGCTGGTAATGTGGAGTAGCCGACGCTTCTCGTCTTCATTAGCGACGGCTACATACTCGTCAATTCACCACTGCTACACGAGAAAGGCATTCAACTTACTCTGTGTCGCAATGAACAAGCCATGCAGTTTGAAGGTCAACAAGGGGTCAGGCAGCTCCTTGAAGAACTTCTTGAGCAAGGCAGCGAGCTGCACCGGGTTATCCAATGCAAAGTCACCATAACCGGGATCCTTTTCAAGTTCTTCAATGACTTCCTTCAGACGACGAATATTGCCGTTCTTCCTGAAAATTCCCTCAACGGATACATCTGTTCAAGCAAACTCAGCACACATTCAGGCGTTAACGAAAGAAACCGATAGCTCACCCATCTGCTTCATAGCAGTAATAACGTCATCCACAAAGCTAGGAATCCTTACTGGCTCACGTCCAACACCAAGCGTCGAATCTACCCCCTCCCGCTCCACTAACTCAGACAAGAGCACCCCAAACACGCCTGCATCCAAAAAATTAATCATCAGCACAGTTCTACACCACCTCGGACGTAACCCCCTGGGAACTCACCCTTCTTCTTCCCCTTCTTCTCAGCCTTGAAAATTTTATTCCAAATGCCCGCCTTGCGAGCCTCAATCAACTCGAGTACCTCGTCCAAATCAAATTTATCCTTGAGCTCCGAATGATTGAGCAGCCACACCGCCGCATGCTTGACAATGGCCGCATCACACGCGTCTAAATCCGTCAGGAGCGGTGCAACCCGAGGGATGTCGGTCGCCTTGCCTTTCCCGCCAGATACGGAGCTCATCCGCCGCTCCTTCGCGTGCTCCGCCTCGACGAGCGAGGAGATATCATGCAGCATCAGAACCTCCGACTCGTGCGATTGGTGCTGGCCGACGCTGCCACCCACACGCTCATCGAATGCCTCGGGATCGGCGGTGAGCTGGATCGTCTCCTCGCTCGGTTCGCGGCGCAGCGGACGCTGCTCGTCCTCGATGATGATGACTTGTGTGTTGTGCCGCGCGAAGGCGGGACGCACGGCTTGGTTGTCGCCTGCGTCTGACGCTACTGCTGTTGTTCCCTCTGTCGATGCGAGACTCGCTGAGCTGTTGGTCGCCGCGGGGGACTGGCCACTCGCGAGGTCGGGTGCTGGGGGTGGAGCACGGGACGGTCGTCGTGCAGCCGTCGAAATTGCATTTGAATTCGAGTTGGAGTGCTGGTTCGCACCCTGTTGATTGTGGTCGGTAGCCTGTGCGACCTTTCCTGTCGGTCCTTGAAGAATTGTCGATCGCTTAGGCGTCCGCGCAGTGAGCGAAGTCTTGCGATCAAGATTGAGAGACTTCATCCGCATCATGTCTGTCGATTCCCTACTCGTAGGCGATTGGTTGATCTTCGCTAGTGGACCTTGAGACACTGATCAGTCTGAGCATCTAAAAGCACGGTGAGAGTGAGGACACACCGGTAGGTGGCATTATCGCCCCCCTCCTCTTGAGGATAAAGTACAACCGCCTTAGCGCAACAGTCAAGAGGAAGGCATACTGCTCGAGGCGTGTGACGGTGTAAAAGCCTTCCTGGGTATCCGGCCTCCGGTGGTCGGGGCAGTACATCACACTTGGCGGTTTGCCAATAGCCAGGAGCAACCCATTGACAGCCGCCGAGGTTGATCCCACCCCGTCCTCGGGATGATATACAAAGTGTTCTGCCAGCGAGGGCTGCGCGAGCGGTGTACTCGGCGTGGCGCTAGCACCCAGAGTCAAGGTAGGTACAAGCGAGGTATGTCGTTGCTCGTGCCCATCATGGCTCCCCTCGTCCCCCTCCTCTCCATCGCCATTCCCGGCGCCATTTCCAGCCGTCGGTTTCTCCCGTACCACCGGGCGGCTCCCAGCCGCGCGCCCACACTCAACGCAAGTCAGGCACCACGCATGCCACCGCAAGAACGTGCCGAGGCGCACACAATCGTCCTCGATCGTCTCCTGGCATTTGAGGCATAAATCCGACGGCGGGGTGTACTGGGCCGCCTCGGTGGTGCCATCGCGTGCGTCGTTGTACTCCTGTATGCATGGAGATACGCCTGCTAACTCGGGCGCAAGCGACTTGAAGCCAAAGATGACGCCCTTGGTGCTGGGGGACTGACGCGGCTCGAGCGTGCTAACACTGATCGAGATTTGGGTGGGTGCCCCAGAGGAAGAAGGTCTCGAGGTGTATGAAGATAGTGACTTGGCCAAGTCGACAAGACGGCGCGCGGTCGGGTCGCCGTTCTCCTCTGCCATGCGTTGGAGTGGATCAAGGAAGCGGGACACACCCTCGGGTTCGGGGTACTCCCTCTGCAGCTTGAGCGCACCGAGCAGTGCGATACGGATGAGGATTTTCAAAAAGTGCGCAATACCCGTGATGAGCGCGAGCAGCTCCTGCGTCATGCCTTGGCGCGACGTCTCCTTTTGTGCGTTGGAAAGCGAGGTAAACAGGTCGACGGTCTTGCGGCAGAGCATGCGCGATTCGCGGGCGTACGAAAACGCGCGGACGGCGTCGTGTGAGACGTACAGGTGATGGATGTCGTCGAGCGCAGCGAGGAGAACCTCGACGTGGAAGATGAAGCGCTCGGCGCTGCGTACAGCGTCTAGGTAGGACCCGTCGCTCACGAAACGGAGCATGTCCGAGATGCATGCCGCGCTGGACTCTTCGAATGCGGAGAGAACGGTCCATATTCTGTGGACCATGCCATCCATCCTCCGCTGGAATTCGCGCAGTGACGCGGGGGTATACAGCCTCTCCTCCTCTTCGTGCAGCGGCGGGGCGCTCGATGGGCGAGCGGGAGCGAGTTTGACGTTCCAAAATTTGGAGATCATGTAGCACTCTGGATGGTAGGTCTCGTCACGTGAGTTGCGATTGATCTCAACGTACTGTTTGAGGATGGCTGAGTGGCAGGAAGCGCAGCGGGCGGCACAGCGGGTCGAGTAATGGAAGTGACAGTAGACCCGGTCGTTATCTTCGTAGTAACTGTCGTTCTGGCCAAATACAGCAGGGCATATGGAACATGTAAAGTGGTCTGGGTGGTACTTTTTGTCTGCGTCACGATCAGTGCTTGACCTCGTGAACACCCGAGCTCACGGCTTACCGGACGAGGTGATGTAGCCTGCTCGGAGGGCCTGGCCACACTTTGCGCATAGGAGATCGAGACGCCTGAAGTAGTCTGTCTGTTGGGGTCGATTAGGTCAGAGAATGACGGGTGGTGTACGTGGGTAGCTCAGATACCTCGCAGAGAGGGACCTGTTTGCCATCTGGGAGCTCAAACGAGAAGAATTTCTGCACAACGACGGCACCACAGTCCTAATGGACCATCTCAGCGAGCGATTAGGCGTAGCAGACGAGGGACACCAACGAGACAGGTAAAGCAGGGCGCGTGGAAGACCCCGCCGAGAGCACGGACATAAGGTCCTGATATTGGTTTATCGCATTTTGGACAGTTTTCCTTTGGCGTTGGGTTTGCTAGAGATGGTGGTTGGGACGACTGGGACGAAGTCTGTGGTGTCGATGCTGGCGATGGGGTTATCCGAGCAGACGCGGCTGCCGCCGCCGTCGGTGCAGGTGCCGGTGGCGACGACGAGGACGACGATGAGGAAGCCAAGGGTGGTGCTGGTACGTTTATTGTCTGCGCTATTGGCGGCATCCTAAAATCATAAGTGGTGGTGGCCAGCTCCAAGTAAGTGGACCTCGCTAGCTTGAACCCTGCAGCCGACAGCAAACCCGTTCACTCGGACCATGGCACCAACGTCGACTAGAAAACGTCCAGATCGATCACAACCCGGTCCTCCTCCAAAACGACGCAGATCCGACCCCGACGCCCACCAAAATCCTTCCACAAAGCTATCGAAGAAACAAGCCTCGCAACCGACCCAGAAAAAACGCGCAGTGCCAGTCACAAAAGCTCAAACAACATCAAGTGACAGCAATGAAGAAGACAATGAGGGTCTCGGCCCAGAACTCGCAGACGAAATGGTCCCTGGCGAGGCGCTTTTACGGCTCAAAGATACGAACGGTTGGTTTGCCCAGATCGACGCCTTCTCACAAATCTAACCGTCTTTCCATAGCAGCTAAAGAATCGCACAAGGTTCAAAAAGAACTTTATGCGCAACGCAAAGCCGCAAAACCCAATGCCGGAATCATCGAGCAGGCCAAGCGCGTCTGGGCGGGTGCGCGCAAGCTCAACATCTCCAAGGAGGAGCGCGAAAAATATATCAAGCAGCTCTTGGACATCGTACGGGGCAAGGTGCAGGAAGTCGTATTCAAACACGACGCGAGTCGCATTATCCAGACAGTACGCGGTATTCGCTCTTCGGACAAGTGGGAATGGTATATTGACACGAATCGGCTCTTCGGTGCTCAGCTCGTCAAGTACGGCGGCCAAACGGAGCGAGACCTAGTCGCCTCAGAGCTCCAAGGCAAATTCAAAGAATTGGTACAGAACAAGTACTCCAAGGTGCTCCAGGCCTCCTTCTCCTCTCATTCCTCATCCTGCATTTCGCCCACTGACTAACACCCACTCCTGGCAGTTCCTTGTCACCAAACTGATCCGCTATTGCCCCATGCACCGGGAGGCCATCCTAGCCGAGTTTCATGGGCACGTCCTCCGCCTGCTGTTGCACAAAGAAGCCACATGCGTCGTGGCGGACGCATACGAGCTGTACGCCAACGCCGCCCAGCGTGCCCTGCTCCTCCGAGATTTCTATGGCAAGGAGGTCGCGCTATTCGAACCCAAGGTCGACGGGCCCAGTAGCTTGAAGGACGTGCTGCATGGCGCCGAAAGGGAGAAACGCAAGCGGATTTTGGGAGCTTTGAAGGAAAACCTGGCCCTGATGTACGCCCTTGGACCCTGTCCGTGAACTTGGTACTGATAGGCTGATCGTTGTAGCTTCGACAACCCTGATAAAGGCGCCGTATCGCACGCGATCGTCCATCGTGTTTTATGCGAGTACTTACTCGAGCTGCACTCGCTCCCCTCAGAAGAAGAGGGCGAAAGGGCGCGTCGGGAAATGTTCGAAAAGTGCGTCTTGCCGTCTCTTTTCCTGCTCTTGTTACAAACTCTCTGACTAAACCGCCTTTCGCCCGCTACAGCTGCCAAGAACTTCTTGCAGAAATGGTACACACAAAAGACGGCAGTCTCTGCGTGCGCGAATTCCTCGTGTGGGGATCGGCAAAGGACCGCAAGCAGATTCTCAAAGTGCTCAAGCCGCATCTCGAGAGGATATGGACAAACGAGGAGGGCCAGCTGGTACTGTTCACCGCGTTGGACGTTATTGAGTACGTCCCTTCTTGTTATTCATGCCTGAGGTTGAAAGCGAACGAACGCCTCTAGCGACACCAAGCTCCTCGCCAAGTCTCTCCTCGCCGACCTGAGCACGACTTTCTTCACTCCAAAGCTCTACGGCGAGATCACCGGCCGCCGCGCCCTGCTCTACCCGCTCGTGCACCGGTCCCCGCGACACTTTACACCCGCTTTGATAATGTCTCTTGTGTCCACCGACCCGATCCGAGCGAAGACGTCGAAGAAGGAAGAGGGCGTGCGCCGGGACGAGGTGCGACGGGCTGTAAGCGACGGGTACCTCGCTGCTGTGGTGCGCGATCTAGAGGCGATGATCAGCGATCCGGGTGGCAGTTTACTCCTTGGGGAGGTTATGTTGTTTGCAGAGGGTGGTATGGAAACCTTTACCTCATATTACCCACACTCACGAGACTAAAAATGTTCGTCGATAGACAAAACACAAGCTATCAACGCACTCCTCTCCACGCTCTCTGCCGACCCGTCGATCATCTCCACAGGGCACACATCCCGCCTGTACAAGACCCTCCTCCAAGGCGGCCACTTTTCTCAGTCGACGCAGCGTATCACCCGGTCGCCAGCGTTCGCCCCCGAGGCATTCGCCTCTGCGTTCCTGGCGCAGGTGCCGGAGGGGGCGATACGAGAGATGGCCAGGGGCGATGGGGCATTTATCGTTGCGGAGCTGATTGAACGTGTGTGCGCTGAAGGGAGCGAGGAAGATCGCCCCCGCTTGGTCGGGATATTTGGGAAGGCCGGGAAGGTGGTTCGGAAGGAAGTGGGGAGTATCCAGCCGCGCGGGTGGGATGTATTGGTGAGGAAGTTAGAGACAATTGCATAAGAGTGGTGGGGCAAGGGTGGCCGGGGCTTGATTTATCTATAGAGCAGCCTTCTTTTCTCGTTACAATCGGACTTGAGTAAGAGTTGTGGCCGGTGTCCTGAAACCCATGCTCAATGATCGTTCAACACTCGCCGCATTCAATTGAGTGCCAGAAACTGAGAGTTAGGTGCAGATCGCAAGAGGGACAGTGCCCGCACAAACGCTAAACCTCCACGTCCGTATCCTGCTTGATTATTGGTGACCTGTGCGTAGAAGCAGAAGCGAGGCGAGAGCAGGACCCTGTCGCTACCGGTGACATGTGGAGCACTGAATGCTCAAGATTAGCATCAGATTAAATCAAGGAGAAAGTGGCTGATTGGATGCCAGTGGCGGCGCTGAGCATCTAGATTAAACCCTGGCGCAAAGGGTCACAGCACTTGTATATATGCTAGTGACATGGATGCCTCGGGTGTTTGGTGCATTTCAATATTCCTAGGAACATCTACGACAAATGTTAATTTACCTATATAATAGATATGGCGGAATCATGTGACGACTTGAATAGTTCAGAAGATTCCGATTCCGCTCTTGAATGCGTAGAGTGAGGAAGACGAATCACTCGAGCCTTCATATGAATTCCCAGTTCATGAGATGCTTGTATATGTGGAACAGCCATACGATCGTTCCGGTAATAGATCATAGTTCGATGGCTGCGGCTCAAGGTTTGCAAAGCTGTCAAAGTAGCGTCGTAGGTACAGGTCGTCTTAGTCTAAACGCGTGAGGCATCTTAATGGCCATTTTTGACTTTCCAGCTCAAACACTTACATGCAAAGGCCGCCCAATTTTATACTTGAGAACCCAGCCGAACATGATACCAATGATGGGACCGCCCACGAGTCTTTCCCTGCTTGTGTGCTTAATTGAGGGGACAATTTGGCCATGATTTGCGGTTCTTCCTTGCTTCGGCGCATGAGACGTGTATATCCGATACAGCCTTCAAAATAACCATTTTGAATCGTCGACGATAATCGGAAGGAGGTCGCGTCGGGTCTGAAGCAAGGTGACCCAAGTCCCAACCACTGCACCGATCTCCACTGGCTTCTATCGGATACAAAGTATCGTTTACTTCATCAAAACGCGGTGGCACAGTGTAATCCACAGAGTTCCCATCAGGGTACAGAATGGCACGGCCAAGTCCAAGCGCTCCATGATACTGGGCGGTTCAGTACCTGGTACCGCGATGGTGAACAACCATAGATCAGAGGGTACCGATGTCGGTGAAATAGGGTGCATTGAAGGCGAGTCGGGTTCTTGTGGTACTCATGTAAACTCACGTGCTGGTATATAAGGATGGCGGAAAGAGGACATAGATGATCATCTTGTGTCACGAGAGTCTTTCGCTCGCCTCCTAATCTGCACTGTCTCATCGTTCACAACGAAAAAAGGTGGGGCCTCCTCTGTCGTCCAAAGTCTAAGCAACACCGTGTTCATAAAACATTTGGTACAGTTGGCTTTAGGTGCAGGCGCGTGTATACAAAGGGCTTGGTCACTTGTTCATCATCATCTAGGCAAAATTTGAGCGTTAGTCGATTGCCTGGCATTGGACAAGGTAAGATCAATGTACCTTTACAAATTCTTTATAATCAATCTTTCCATCCCCGTCCGTATCCGCCTCCCTCATCATCTCCTTCAGCTCGTCCGAGGTCAGCTTCTCTCCGAGGTTGCCCATGACGCTCCCAAGCTCGTCGCGGGTGATATATCCATTGCCGTCTGTGTCGAATACATTGAAGGCATTGCGTAGCTCCTCTTCACGGTCCGAGTCCTTGAGCTTACGGCTCATCATCTATTCACGCCAAAGGATTTTCAGTATTTACGTGAAACGAAAGAAGGTGGAAGCCGAACACGCACAACAAGGAACTCGTTGAAGTCAATCGTTCCATTTCCGTCTACATCGACGTCATTGATCATGTCTTGCAATTCGGTTGCAGTGGGGTTCTGGCCGAGCGAGCGCATTACGACGCCGAGCTCCTTCGTTGTGATAGTTCCATCGCCGTCTATTAGCAATATATAATAAGTAGGTGTGGTTGGGGGGTATATGGCGGACGTACCCTTGTCAAAGAGGTTGAAAGCTTCCCGGAACTCTGCGCTCGCGTCAGTACTAACGGCGGGGAGACCGCACCGAGGTTGATCGATTCACTAACCCGCGATTTGCTCTGTGCGCGCTTGTGATTAGTGTCGACGGGAGGAGGGCGCGCTACTAACCTTTAGACTACAAATTTGGCCCATCGGGCGAACCGATCGCGTTGATCCGATCAGAATTACTACCTCCTTCTGCATTATGGTGCTCACAAGTTGGTCCATGGCAAAGGTTAAAGCACTTGCGGAAGTGGTCGAGGTTGAAGCTCAGCGCTTCTGACATCGGGGGGTGCACGGACAGGATTTCCGTGGAGCCCATTGATTTAAGG
>Ga0307513_10009205_pt1 | contig 12506 bp, 8 predicted proteins | sample 15_EM_MG_FD_202174 | JGI IMG/M metagenome (GOLD analysis project Ga0307513, IMG submission 202174) | Populus trichocarpa ectomycorrhiza microbial communities from riparian zone in the Pacific Northwest, United States - 15_EM | ecosystem: Host-associated > Plants > Roots > Unclassified | place... | reverse complement strand
ATGAAATCAATTTTACAGGTGACACATGGAATTGTCAGCGCACATATTCCACTATTGACACATAAATCGTCAATGAAATCAGTTTTACAACTGAAACATGGAATCGTCAGTGCACATATTCCACTATTGACATAGAAATCATTGACGAGAACTGAGTCGTTGTCGACTCGGGAATCGTCAACGCAATTAGTTTTACAGCTGACGCAGGGAATCGTTAGCGCATATATTCTATTGTTGACACAGAAATCGTTAACAAAAACTAAGTCACTGTCGACTAAAAAATCAACGCAATCCATGTCGCTGCCAATTCAGAAATCATCAGCGACGATCAAGTCATTTTTGGTTTCAACCTTTCCCTTGGCTAAACATAAGGTTTACACTAGGCTTTCTCCTTATATATGTAAACCCCACATTGAAATTTATAGAAAACAAAAATGTTTCAATACTTATAGGGTGAATTCAAAATAGGTAAATAAAATTTGGAGTCAAATATTTTACGAAAGTATGGGAATAAAAATTAAAAAATGTTTAAGGACTAAAATGTTTAAAGGAAAGGATGAGGGATAAATGTTAAAGATGTTATGGAATGAAGGACTAAAGTACACAAAAAGGAGAAAAGTAATAAGGGAGTATAAATACATTGAGAAAAGGAGTTCATGACGTTTCTTCTCCCTCACATTCGGCCAGAGCACAAGAGAAAGAGAAAGGATCGGCCTCCCTCTCCTTACATAGTTTTCCCACCTAAAAAACACCTTGCATGCATATACCCTAAACACCTATATAAGAGAAGAGTAATTAGGGTGTGCAGAGCCATAAAATCTTGAGGTTTGAAGGGCATAAGGGCCGGCTAGAACAGAGGTAAAAGGGGAAGGAAAAAAAAAGGAGAAGAAAAATCATCAAGAAAACACCCTCAATCCTTTGGTAAATTTGTGAGGTAAGGATAAACATTTGCTCTTTTATTGTTATTTTGATTCAATTTGAATCCAAATGGAGAAAACCCCAAAATAAATAATCTAGGGTTCCTAAAACTTAATGATTTTGAAAGACCAAGTGATGAAATTAGAAGGTTGAGATGAGAAATGAACATTTTCAGATTCCATGACAAAAGAAAATGACAAAAATTAAGGGAACAAACCCTCCTTAGGGCCGACCATGGAAGGAGAAAGAAAGAGAATAAAAATTTGATGTTAATCTTTGTTAATTATGACCTTACATGATTATCTTAAGGCTAAATCATGGGCTGAACACAAAAACTTAAATATGTTAATATGTTTCTTTTATTTTGGATATGCAAGTATAGAAATGTTGTTAGTGCTAGCTTAAGAGATTGATATGTGTATTAAAATTGTGTCAACATATAAATATGATGAGTTAATGTATTGATTTGCATGAATAAATTTGAGGGAAATGTGAACTACATGTTTTGACCTAGACGAAAAAATTTATAGAGGAGTATTTCAATCTTATTTTGTGCTATTTTGTGAATGTCTTGTACTCCATAATGTGAATTGATGGATGATGTAATATGTAGAATTGTTTTGAGCATATTTTCCAATTTCCTTTTGCTTTTGAAATAATTATGTTGAACCTTAAGATTGTGTAAGGTGTAGTGCTATAAAGATAATGATTAAATTCTAGCCCCTAATAGACTTTATATGAAAGGAAGTCCTATGTGAGACATTGAATTGGTGCCTAGATATATGGACACAAATCTGGACAGTTTTAGTGACTAGAATTACAGCTAATGTTAGACATAAAAGATAATGGAAATTGCTACATATTTTCATATGAAAGTTGTAGAGAGATAAGTTAGCTAACATTTTGCACTAGTCTTGCCTCAATTGAAGTTATAGAACTCCTTATATGAGCAAAATATTGTTAAGTGGTCAAGTTGTTCGTAACTGGATAGTTTTGAAGATTGGAATTCCAGTTAATATTAGACATTGAAGATGACAGAAATTGTTATAACTTTTCATATGAAAGTTGTAGAGAGATAAGTTAGCTAACATTTGGCACTGGTCTTGCCTTAATTGGAGCTATAGTTCTCCAGATATAAGGAAAATACCCTTAACTGTCTAGCCTATAGAAGCAATCCCGGGGAGACTGTTGCGATATCGCGGTCACACAAATTAATTACCCAAACTTAAATAAATAAGATAGTATAGAGAAAACAAGGGGTCGATCCCACAATGAAGTTTTAGTTCAGATTTTTATGCTAGATGTTATGCAATTTGGGGGGGGGGGTTTTGAGATTATCTAGACTATAATAGAATTAAACAATCAAGCAAAATTAAATAAATTAGAAAACTATCAAGAGAACAAACCTTGGTTTCAAGTAAACATTCACCAATGGAAATCATAACCGATCATTGAAAAGAAACATCAATTTATATTCTAAACATTAACTTTTCTTAACATTGGTTAGTTAACAGATCTGTCGTATAACTAACATTAACCAACAAACAATCACATTGTCCGCACTAATAATTTAATTCAATGACAGCCGTAAGAACTAGATAAATTGATTAATCTAGACAACATAATTGTCTGTAGTTCATGTTTGAATGTTCTCCCTAAGATTAATAATGTAGATTCGCCACAATTATTAATCTCAGTTGCTTCACAAGTTTATATACCACAACTCCGGTTTTGATAGCAAACTTAGCAATAGATTGTTCACAATAATAACTTAAAGTCCGCTCTAGGAATTAAAATAAACAATCAAAGGAAATAAGCATAGGAAAACAAACATATTCATTCATCATATAAACTGAAAAGAAAATGTAAAATAAATCTCACAGTTCTTAAAATCCGAAGGTTTTTGTGTCCTTGCAACCAAGAAAAAGAGTTTAGCCTTGCATGTCTATTGAACAACTAATCAAAAAGAAAAAAAATGCATGAATTCGGGTTTGTGGAGGAAATGGTGTGTTTTTCTTCTCTTCTAGTTGCCTCCCTTATTTTCTTTCTCTCTTTCTTCTTATTTCCTAAGAAACCCTAATCCCTTTTCTACAAAATAGTCCTTTCATAAGTAGACAATTTATACTTAAGTGTTTCAATAACTATTTTCCTAAAAAAGAAGAAATAGTCTTGCATAAAATCTTCAAGCTTTGACTTTTGACTTAGAGGAGCTAAATTGCCAAAATAAAGACTTGGATGTCGGTTTGGATGCTTTGCGAAGTACTTTGGACTTGTTTCTTCACAAAACTTGTTTACTGGCAGAATTCATATGTCATGTTAGAAAAATCATATATCTCTCATATGAGATCTTTTTCTGCTGACATTTTGTAGGCTGATAGGTCTTCAAGTCAGGAATCCAACACAATTGAGTTTGCATCAAATGGACTTCTCTAGCTCAAGTTATTCAAGTCGGAATGGTCGAAGGTCAACACTGGCAAAATGCGAGATTTGTCTTTGAAGGCTGCGATTTCCATGCTTTCTCTTTTTATTTTTCTTACAATATATGTGTAGAAAGATATGGATGTTAGCTTTCTAATTCTACTAGAATCACTTTGTTTCAACCTCTAGAGCTCAAGCTCTACACATAACATCGATCGGAGGTCAAATCTGCCAATTATCTCCAATTTACTTCTTTTTGAATCTTACATTCAAAAGTGCCTTCAAAACATAAAAGAAAGAATATCAAGGTATTTTATATATAAAACATAGGCAAGATACTAGGAAAATGTGGGTAAAACTATCAAATAATATGGTTGCATCAAAGACAAAGGAGCTTCAAAGGCAAGTAGATGAGCAAATGATGAAAGGGTACATTCATGAGAGTATGAGCCCTTGTGTTGTGCTAGTGTTATTTGCGCCTAAAAAAGATGGGACTTGGAGGATGTGTGTTAACTGTCACACCATCAACAACACAACAATAAAGTATAGACATCATATCCCTAAGCTTGATGACATGTTGGATGAGTTGTATGGATCATGTATTTTCTCTAAAATTGACTTAAAAAGTGGGTACCAAGAGATTGGGATGAAATAAGGTGATGAATGGAAATCAACATTTAAGACTAAACATAGTTTGTATGAATTGTTAATCATGTTGTTTGAGCTTAGAAATGCACCTAGTATGTTCATGAGGTTGATGCATCAAATTTTGTGTGCATTCATTAGTAAGTTTGTGACTGTGTACTTTGATGACATCCTAATTTATAGAAAGAACTTAAATGAACATCTTGATCATTTGCATAGTGTGCTTAGTGTATTGTGTAATGAGAGATTGTATGCTAATCTCAATAAGTGTACCTTTTGCATGAAGAAAATTGTGTTTCTTGGATATGTAGTAACTGCACAAGGTATTGAGATGGATGAAGAGAAGGTTAAGGCCAATCAAGATTGCCATACACCTAAATCTGTGAAGGACTATAGTACTATTGCAACACCTTTAACTAAAATTGTGAAAAAGTCAGATTTAAATAGGATGTAGAACATGATAAAGCTTTTAATTTGTTGAGGGATAAACTTTGTGTTGCGCCTATTTTAGCTTTACCAGACTTTAAAAAAGCTTTTGAAGTTGAATGTGTTGCTTCAAGCATAAGTATAGGAGCTATGTTAATGCAGAATAAGAGTCCCATTGCATATTATCAGTGAGAAACTTAATGGGACAATCTTGAATTACCCTACATATGATAAGTAGCTCTATGTCTTGGTGAGAAATTTAGAAATGTGATATTGTTACCTGTGGCCTAAGGAGTTCGTGATATATTTAGATTATAAATCATTAAAGCACTTGAAAGGACAAGGTAAGCTGAGTAGAAGACTTGCCAAATAGGTTAAATTTATTGAAATTCTTCTATATGTGATCAAGTATAAGTAATGGAAAAAAAACATTGTAGCTGATGCACTTTTATGTAGGTATGTTATTTTGTCCATTGTAAATGCTAGATTTCTAGGATTTGAACACATAAAAGAATTATACTAGGATAATAATGATTTTGCTAATATTTACATTGCTTGTGAAACTTTAGTTTTTACGAAGTTCTATAGACTTGATGGATATTTGTATAAAGAGAATCGTTTGTGTGAAACATTAAATTCTATGTGTGAATTGCTTGTACGTGAATGATGCAACCATATTATTTGATAGTTTTACTCATATTTACCTAATATTTTTCCTATGTTTTATATATAAAATGCCTTGATATTCTTTATTTTATGTTTTGAAGGCACTTTTGGATGTAAGATTCAAAAAGAAGTAAATTGAAGATAATTGGCAAATTTGACCTCCGATCGATGTTTTGTACAGAACTTGAGCTCTAGAGGTTGAAACGAAGTGATTCTAGTGGCATTAGAAAGCTAACATCCATACCTTTCTGTAAATATATGGCAAGAAAAAAAAACAGAAAGAGCATGGAGATCACAACCTTCAAAGACAAATCTCAAATTATGCTGGTGTTGACCTTTGGCCATTCTGACTTGAATATCTTGAGCTAGAGAAGTCCATTTGATGCAAACTTAATTTTATTGGATTCCTGGCTCGAAGACCTATCATCATACCAAATTTAAGTAGAAAACAAACTCATATGAGAGAGATATGATTTTGTAAGATGTCACATGAATTATGTCAACAGACATGTTTTGTGAAGAAACAAGTCGAAATTACTTCCCAAAGCATCCAAACCAACATCCAAGTCTTTATTTTGGCAATTTAACTCTGATAAGTCAAAGACAAAGTTTGAGGATTTTATGCAAGGCTATTTCTCCTGTTTTTAGGAAAATAGTTATTGAACTACTTAAATGTAAATTGTCTATTTAGGTAAGGACTATTTATTAGGAAAGAGATATCAGGGTTTCCTATCAAATAAAAAGAAAGAGAGAAAGGAAGAGGGAGCGGCCAACCAAGAGAGAAAAAACACACCTTACTATAAGAAAACATGAAAGCATGCATTCTTCTTTCTTTTTTATTAGTTGTTCAATAGACATGCAATGCTAAACTCTTTTTCTTGGTTGCAAGGACACAAAAACCTTCGAATTTCAAGAACTGTGAGATTTATTTTACCTTTTCTTTTCAGTTTATATGATGAAAGAATATGTTTGTTCTCCTATACTTATTTCCTATGATTGTTTATTTTAAATGCTAGAGCGGACTCTAAGTTATTATTGTGAACAATCTATTGCTAAGTTTGCTATCAAAACTGGAGTTGTGGTATATAAACTTGTAAAGCAACTGAGTTTAATAATTATGGTGGATCTATGTTATTAATCTTAGGGAGAACATTCGAACAAATCAAACATGAACTGCGGACAGTTATGTTGTCTAGAATAATCAATTTATCTAGTTCTTAAGGGTGCCATTGAATTAAATTACTAGTTTAGACATTATGGTTCTTTATGGTTAGGATTAGTTATACAGCGGATCTATTAACTAATCAACGTAACAAAAAATAAATATTCAGAGTATTAATTGACATTTCGTTTCCATTATTAGTTCTGATTTCTATAGGTAGACATTTACTTGTGACCAAGGTTTGTTTTCTTGATAAATTTTGGTTTTCTTTTATTTAGCATTGTTTGTTTCTTTCTATTTACTATAGCATAGCATAGATAACTTCAACCCCCCCCCCCCCAATTGCATATCATATAGCATAAAAATCTGAACTAAAACTTCCTCATGGGATCGACTCCTTGCTTGTTCTATACTATCTTGTTTATTTAAGCTGGGGTAATTAATTTGTACGACCGTGACATTGCAATAATGAAGCATGCAAGGAAGACTTATTAGGCTATAACACCTTATAAACTAGGAAAAATCAGATTTAATATCTTTTATTTTCTTTGTTAATTACGGCAGCAACTCTGAACCTTTATTTTGGGCTTGTTTAATTAAGGGTTTGAGTCTGATTGTAAGCGGGTTTTACACAAGTACACAACTTGGGTCCATAAGGGTTTAGAAGCTTAAGTTTTAGTATTTATAGCTTTCTTAACAGACGTGAATGTGTTAGACTTCTAAATAATAAACTTGTTGTTTTTGCCACAAACCTTGTTTGTGTGTTGGTGAGATATTCTCTCTTCTTTGGTTCTCTAAAGAACTGAAAATGACTTATCGAAGAACACATGACTTTGTGACATCATTCTTATACTTCTCGTTCACAAATCAATAATCATTGGGTAGGGGTTCATTTGCAATAGTGCTGGTGTTTAGATACGAGTTATATTTGTGTCACATTCCCATTAAATCTGATTTACTTGACTTTCTGGGAATTGATGTCTTAGCATATGGGTTGCTTGACCGCGTGATCAAGAGGTTTGCATCAATCGATATATGTTATTTTCTCTTGAAATAGGTGGCTATGCGCAGCATATGTTCTGGTTTCTTAAAGAAAAAATCATATTGTGTTATTGAATTTTAAGAATTAATTAGAGACACATTCTTAGGGATTGACTTGCAAACTATGAGAATGTGGCAATGAAATTTTCATTATTTTGTTAGTTATAGGGATTCATTGCCATTTTGTGCCATCTTATCAAGGTTTCTAACTGTTTTTGAGGTTTTGTCTCTTTCTTCATACAGATTATCTTTTTCCTGATCATTCTGGACTGCATAATATACCACTGTTCATTTGTCACTGGAATGGTGATCTTCTATGTTAGCAACCTTATTCTCGTCACATATTCAGTTACAAAGTATGCTTGGCACTTAGAACATTCCCAAAATGCTGCAGGACTAGCTGATGCAAATCAGGAAAAGGATTCCCATAGTTCCGTGATCAATGCCTCCGTAAACATTGGAGCTGCTGGAATTCTGTTTCTTTCCTGTTATTGTTTTTCTAGTTTATTACTTTTCTAGTTAGAGTTGGAGATTTATTACTTTCCTGGTTGGAGTTGGAGATTGTATGTTTGGATTACTATTTAAGGTAGGATGAAAATAATGCAGAGGACAGTTATTTTGGCCATCTTATGAATTTGAGTTGAGATTTTCTGGGAGTGATTCCAACAATACAGGGAGATTCTGTGTTTCCCCTGTTCTTGATTTCAGCGTGAGGTTGAACCGAGAGAGTTGGCACCACTAGTACTCCGTGATATATTTCTTGCAAAAGCAGTTTCTCTAGCACTACGAGCCATACAAATTCGTCACGGGATTCCCCATAAAAGCACCTTGTATTGGCAGTTTTTAACCAGCAAAGTTTCACAGATCAATTATCTATGCTATAGACTTTATCTATGCTATCTTCTTCTTCTTCTTCTTCTTCTTCAGTTTTGGTTAAGTTTAGCTTTGCAATAACACCAATCTTGCTTAATTAATATTTCATGAACTGCCTCTAATAGTTCCATGACCATAACATCATATGTGTTTCTTTTTATTTTCTTGTCTTTAACCATGTATGATTGGCTGAAGGTAATCTTAGATTTTTCTTCTTCTTCTTGTTTTTTTTTTTTTTTTTTGCCAAGTCTAGAATTGCAGTAACATCAATCTTTCTCTTTTTTTTTTTTTAAGTGAGTGTTCGAGCCAACTTGCTTGTACCTCGACTAATCCCTCGGGTCTTGAAGTTAAAGACCATGTAAGCCTCCAGTGGTCATCATATTAGCAACCACGGGGCTCGAATCTGAGATCAAAGAAGAAGCAAATCCCTTAATTTCAAACTCTTACCACTGGCCAGGTTAACATCAATCTTTCTTAATTAACTTCAACATTTCATGAACAGCCTCTAATAGTACCATGACCATGACATCATATGTGGTTCTTGTAATTTTCTTTTTTTGGTTGGTAATTGGGAATAAAAATATTTTCTTGGAGACGTTAGCCCTTGAATCCTTCTTTGCCACTTGAAAATCTCATGCTGTCTTAAAATGCTCCAATTTAGCAAGGTTGAAATCCTCCATGAGAACACATCATACACCATGTTGGGATCATAGGAGGACCCATTAATGAATGAAAAACTAACAGAAACCCCAAGAGAACCGATTCTGTGAAAACTCAATCTATTAATCAATCAAAATTCGTACTGTCTTGGATGACTAACTAGGGTGCTATATATATATATAAGCATCAAAGCAAATTGCCATGAATTATAAATATGAAGTTTCTGTTACCTGCAGGACTGTATTTTAAGTAGCATCAGCTAGCATTCTTATGCACCATTTGTATATTCCAGTTGCTTCATCATTCTTGTCCTTGACAAGTAATCAACTGCTTGTTAATTTGGTTGACGCCTTTTCTTTTGTATCATTTTACTTGAAAATTTGCAAGTTTATGCAAGTCTGTACCTTGTCAAATGTGATGCTGTCTTGAATCGAGCTCAGCACAAACAAGGAGAGAAACAAGCGAAATGGACCAAATGTTGCAGTGGGATATGCCTGCTCTTCATATTACTCTGTTATTTGGGCTCCTGTGCTGATAAGAAACTTGTGACACTGAAATTATTTTAACATGGAACACGCGTAAGCCAAGTACTAATGTGAATGCATTCAATTATACTAGAGCAATTTAAGATTTCGAAGTTCTGAACAAAGATATATGATATCTTATAGTTATAATCGTAACATTTACTAAAGCAAAATGGAATTCTCCACAATGCTTTCCACTGTTAATGGACAGCAGTTTAGGAAGAGTGCCACGTGCTCCAAAGGACCTTTTTTTGGAACAATTTTTGTCCAAAAGAACGGTTTTTTGGTGCAGGAGAATTAATCTTACCCCTCCATTCCAGCTCCATCCCAACCATAGGTTATGTCTAACTTTATCATTTTGACTAATCCTGATTTGACTGAAAAGAGAGAGAGAGAGAGAGGGAGACATTGCCAAAACCCACAAGAAACCAGTGTCCAAATATTCATGGTTGCATGAAAATGTTTCCCCTTCTCACGAGGAGTTGATTGTCATATTATATGGCTGTTTTGCCTTCATTTTCTGAGTTCTAAGTCAAAGCATATCCAGATCTAAAAGTTGGTAATTTGAGTGTTGGTTATTTAATCATGAATTAAAGTGGATTTTTAAGTTTCAAACTATACTTCTGAGTTTCTATGGTCCATTAGGAGATATTTATGGTTGAAACTGGTGCAAGAAATACAATGCTTGGGATTTGCTGTCAATAAACAGATAAGCCACGATCCCCTGCTCATCAGAAGTTTGGGGTGATGATAGGAAAAATGATGCATTACAAGCTTTTTTTTATTATTATTAAACTTGCCTCATACGGGTTGGCTAGACTCATACGTACAAGCCTTTGCCTAGGCCGTCACACAATCCACTCAAACAATGTTTCGGCTCCTTTTTTCACCAAATTTCTTTTAAGGCCTTTTCATTTTGACTGGGTTTACACACCCACACCCACACATATATTTTAGTTGAGGCAAACTTTTCAAATGTCATTTTTCTCCTTCTTAAGCACTCTCTTTCTTAACGTTTTCCTTTAATAAACTCATTGAAAAACCAATTAAACAAGGGTTTTTCTTGTGAAAATCAAATACCCCCATAAATTAATTTTATATTTCTTGAAAAGAAGTGCCATGTTAAGCGTTGACGACAAAGGAAAATCAAACTGATGGAGTAGCTAAATTATATTTGTATTTTAGGGAACTTTCTCTTTCGAAAATCGGCTTCTTGGATCAAATAATGTGTCTGAGGTAGATTTCTTGGTGTGGGGTTTAAGGTTTTGAGTCATGGGTGATTTTGTAAGCAAGGGCTATACCTCTGGTGCTATTATGTTAACTCCTAGGAGTTCTAATTTATATATAAATAAAAGACGAATGTTTTATCCTCGATCGTAGCCATAGGGGTTTTGAGAATTATGTTGTTTTGAAGGCTTGGTGGTTTCTTGTTTCTCTGATCTATCTACTCTCTTTTTCTTATTATTATTGCTGTACCTTGGGTGCTATTTACAGCCAGATTTAACCATCATTTTATTTTTAAACACATCGACCATCAATTAATCGATTTCTGCATGTATGAAACCCTAACGCTAAATTGCCACCTATGCACTGGAATTTCTACATTTTCAAAGTTTTTCTGCGTCAATTTGACATCTTGCACAAGTATGATTCTTTATTCTTTTATATTATAGAAGCACATCAAACAATTAATCGCTTTATTTTATCATTTTGAGAAGCACATCAAGGTTTTTTCTTTTCGTTTATCATCAAATAAATGTTGAGCTAGTCTATTGGAACAAATTAATTAAGATATTATTTGCTGATTTTATGCTTTATTATAGCATTTCGGTTGTTTGTTTTTCATATAAATGTAATGAAGTTTTAATGAATAAAATAGTAACTCAAGTCTTTACAACAATAGCAAACTATTATCTTTGAAAAATTGTTGAAGAGGGTTATGATGTTCCTCCATTACCAAATAACCCAACCATGACTTATATCAAAATCCACAAAAAAAAAAAAAAAAAACTAAAAAATCAAAAGCAAAAGCATGCTTGTTTAATTTCATTTCAAATACCATTTTCATAAGAATTTTATCTCTCAAATCAGCAAACGATGTTTAGGACTATCTGAAAAAAGAATATGCATGAGATGAAAGGATACGTGGCATGCAAGTGCTGAATTTAATAAAAAAAACTTGAGTTACAAAGAATGAAAGAATCTGATTATCAAGGAGTACTTAGATAGATTGCTTGCTATGGTTAACAAGGTTAGATTACTTGGTACTATATTTACAGGCTCTAAAATTGTTGAGAAAATTATAGCTACAGTGCCTAAGAGATATGAAGCATCAATCACTACTTTGGAGAACACAAAATATATGTCCGAAATTACATCGGAAGAACTTTTGAATGCCATGCAAGCTCAAGAACAATGAAGGCTTATGAGGTAGGATCGTTTTGCAGAAGAAACTTTACTAGCCAAGCATCAAGATTCTGAAAATGATAAGAAAAAATTGTTCAAGAAAAACCAGGTTTCAAGCAGTAAAATTATTGTTAATTAGTTTCAGAACAAGGGAAGATCTTTGAAAAATGGCTATCCACCATGTCAACACCGTGGCAAGACAGGTCATCCACCATTCAAGGAAGAGACCATATGCAAGGTACAACAAGTGCAAACCAAACCTTATAAATAGAAGGTAGATGCTCAAGTGGCTGACCAAGATGATGAAGATCAAATGTTCATGGCTATCTTCTTTTCAACTAGAGACTCCTCAAATCATTGGCTCATTGATAATTATTACACAAACCACATGACTTTTAACAAGAGTCTTTTCAGAACATTGCAACCTATAAGAATTACAAAGGTTCGGATTGGGAATGATGATTATATAGCAACAAATGGAAAAGGAACCATTGCAATCTCAATAAATTCAGGTACAAAAACAATTTCAGATTTCTCTATGTACCTGATATAGACCAAAACTCGTTGAGTATTGGGCAGTTGATAAAAAAAAGGAATGAAGGTGACTTTTGAAGATCAATCTTGGTTGATAAAAAAAAGGAATGAAGGTGACTTTTGAAGATCAATCTTGTCATATTTTTTATGCTACTAGACAGAATATACAACAAGCTAAGATGAGAGGTAAAATTTTCTCATTCTTACAATCTAAAGAGGAGCATACAACTTTC
>Ga0307513_10009204_pt1 | contig 12508 bp, 15 predicted proteins | sample 15_EM_MG_FD_202174 | JGI IMG/M metagenome (GOLD analysis project Ga0307513, IMG submission 202174) | Populus trichocarpa ectomycorrhiza microbial communities from riparian zone in the Pacific Northwest, United States - 15_EM | ecosystem: Host-associated > Plants > Roots > Unclassified | place... | reverse complement strand
CAGTTCCACTACTTTGGCCAGGACAAGAAGGCCCGGAAGCGCTTCAACGCGGTCGAGGATCTTCCGTTTGCTGCCACCTTTAACAAGCCTTCTGTATGTTGATCAGTGTGCAAATGCTTCACATCACTCATTCGCACCGTAGATCTCCATTGTCTGCCAGCACGAAGCTGTCCTGACCCTACGAATCAAGTCGGGTCATTTCAGGCCCGACTTTAAGGAGGGCGCTTCTCGCAATTCCTGGTGAGTGTCATTTGGCGCGAGAAGGTGTATTTTTCTTACTCGACCGCTTGCAGCGAGAACCCCACGTACTTCTCCGACCTCATTTTGACGTACCGCATGCCGTTCCAGAGGCAAACTGTGGGCGGTGGGGAAGGCAAAGTTGGCAACGGAGGACACAACAAAATCAAGATGCTCATCTTCGACCTCGTCAGTAAGTACCCTCGGATTTAATAACCCCAGACCGGTCTAATCGCAGTTTATTCAAGATGCTCGTCTGTCTTTCGTCGAACCGGAGGGAACGACCAATACCTCGGCCATCGGAGGCTACATGAAGCATTACCTTTCCTTCCTCCAGCACGCCGGCCACCATGTCCTCTATAACCTTCCCGACTTTGACGACGAAAGGTCCACCATCAAGATTGACTACTCCCTGTCGAGCGACGCTGTGGCTATCCAGAAGTTGTTCCCCGACCTTCCCGTCTGCGGTTATACGGTCGCTGACATCAACGCCTTCTTGTACACCAAGTGGTCCCAAGCCGCCATGGCCGACGAGTCCACCGGCCTTTCCAGGTGCTTGTCAGAGATGAAAAGCTCGTGGCTAATGAACTGCTGCATCGAGCTCGACTTCCATATGTTCCTTGCTAAGCCGCGCGTCATTCCTCTGTGCTCGCACGAGGTTGTCCTCATTTTCCATATTGAAGAACTCGCCATCTTCACCAGCGAAAATGAGGAGGATTTGTGGTTCAAGGACTGGGAGATCGCTTTCATCGTCGAGGTCAAATACGAGAAGGTTGATGGCGTCAACAAAATCTCCCTGGACTTGGAGAACAGTGAGTGTATCGCAACCACTTTCTGTCGTCTTTCTGACCGGTGGTTGTCAGGCCCCCGCTTTTCTGCTGCTTATTCGACGATCCTCATTGAGGAAGTCGGGCTCACCATCTTCCGCTCGATCGTCCACTTTATGACGGTCGACTACTTCGACATTCTCGTTACGTTCAATCATCATTGTATCTACGCTTTCGATGAGAGGACCGTAATCGACTACCGCCCAATCGGTGAATCCGACTCCTGGACTGGGGATTCCGAAGACGAAGAAGTCACCCAAGGCCGCCAGGGCGGCTCGGTGATGATCTGGACCCAGCGCATCCAGCAGATGACCCTGTTTGGCTTCGACCAAGTCCTTGCCGTCAGCGAACAGTCGATCAACGACATGTTCTATTCGCTTTGGGTCAAGGCGTCCAAGTCTCGCGGTGGCCGCCTTCACTCACTCTATCGGTACAATGAGTGTCAATTCGATGCCACCCTAGGCGCACTCTCCGTCCACCTCCTCACGAATAACAAGGCCATCATTTTCGTCTATATTGAGGAGGGTACTCTGTATTCTGAAGTGTGAGTATCCTCACTTATGTCTCGTTCCGAGATTTACCTTGACCCTCCGCAGTGAGACTGAGACGAAGTCTTATGGTCTCATAAGGCGAGCTACGAATGCCGTCCGCAATAAGTTCTTTGGCAAAAAGACAATTGCAAAGGACTGCTGCTGTACAAACAAATTCAGCAATGTCCGTATCGCCTTTGAGGTGGACTTGAAGGCCGTTAAGCACAAGGTTATCGAAGAATGCAGCCACGACTTTATCGAATGGTTCGTTACAACCTACATCTTCGGCTGCCACTCCGACAAACCGGGACGTTCGTTCAACCACCTTACCCTTGACTTCACCAGTTAGTGGCCTCAGCACCCTGATATTTTACTCAGCTGACCTTTCTTCCAGACCCCAGGTGCATACCCGAGCTCTGCACTTTCGACGGCCTCGGCGAGGGTGCCGATCGCCTTCAGGTCGAGAAACAAGTCGCCATCAGGGAATTCGTTCAGAACTACTTGAAGACTCTCGTCAGGGACGGCCACCATGTCATCCACTCTGTTCCTATCTTCAACGCTTGTTCAAGCGTGGCATTCGGCCTCACCTCTGCTGAATTCAGGGTGATCACCAAGACCGAGGTTACGATGCACAACTGCAGGCGGCCGGTTCCTTCCGCCGACGCTCCGGTCATCCTTGTCCTCGGGATGTGCGGTGGTCGCCCAATGCCGGTCCTGGACATTAAGTGGCTCTGCGCCTGGATTATTTCCACCAAAACCCATAAGACAATCGGTACCCTCGGATTGTCCCGCGAGGCTTTCTTGGAAGGCGTCTTGCTCAAGAAGCTCATGTTCATCAACAAGCGCACCACGATTGTGCCCAAGATGGCTTCGGTTATCAACGGAATTTGGAGGTTCGAACTCTCCCAATGGTCCGAGCACCAGATGCTTCACGATTCCGATTGCAATTGGAAACTTGTGAGCGCCGACAATAGCAAGCTCGTCTATGGTTGGGAACACCACACCGCCTGGAGCCATGAGCATGAGGAGACCTCACATGATGACCGCAACGGAGAATACGCTCTTTCTTGTGAGTGATACCTCGGACGATTCTACTTCCTCTGTCTAACACTACTTAGGCCGTACCAAAAACTACGTCGAGATCCCTGTCCAGTACAGCAGCAAGCCATTGGAAATTACTGTCAAGGGCGAGTCCACCATCAGGATCAGCGGAAAGACCAACCACAAGAAGTGGAAGAAGAAGACCACGGCAGTCTGGTCGGCTTCGATCGTCGCCGAGCCCAGTCCGTTTGGCTTGCGCCTCCGAGTTAGCGGCGGGGCGCAACCCGTTATCAGCGAGGTCGAGGCGGAAGGCGATTGTATCTGGGATCTGGTTCAGCTCCACCGCAACTACATGCCCAGCACCGTCGATATACAGGGGGTAGTCGAAGCGTTGAGGCAAACCTTGGAGGGCACTTGGGAGTTCTCGTGCCCGGGATCCACCACCTACGCGCTCACCAATCCGGTCTTCACTGTCACCGGCCACCTTATCGTCTCTCTCGTGTCCCAAACTAACGCCGCCCCTCCTGCTCTCTTGACTGCGGTGGAGACTACCGTTACCAGCGTCGTCGAAAAGTCAACGACCGTGCAAGTATCGAACGGAGTTCTCACTACTTCCTCGACGACGGCCCTGCTCGCGGTGTCCTCCGGTTCCGATGTGGAGACCCCTCTCCCCACCCCCGCCCTGGAGGCGCCGACTCCCCGAATCGACTATACGATGAAGTATGGCGCGACTGAAGAGAAGCAGGTGTTCGAGTACAGCACGAAGGAGGATATGAAGGTGTTCGAGTACAGCGCGACGGACGACATGAAGATGGAACACGACACAGAGATCACTCAGCCGTACGAAACGGCTTTTTAACAGACGGGTGCGGGGTTCAGTGCTGGGGTTTTCGTTATCTATATAGCTGCCTTGGATTCGTCCTCTGTTGCTGCTCCACATCCTCCTGCACGACCTGCACTGATACCTTATCGTGCTCGTGTTCTTGCTGTTGCTAATATCTGTCGGAGGATAAATTCCTTTTTCTCTCCCAGCACGACTCGCTCCCGTGATTTCCATTGCCTTCTCCTTGATCGCTGATTTGGCTGACACCGGTGTGTACTGTACATATAAAAGTCGTTCTCCTCTCTATCTGTGCTCGAAGACGGCGGAAGCCCGGATATATTAAGGCGGTTGTTTCCCAAGACGGGGGAACTTGTCAAGGTCATATACTGAAGATTGTAAAACCAAATCATTTCCAGGGACGGAAATGGCATGCACCGGTAGGTCATATATGAAGATGTCAGTTGTAGATGAGTCGCGAGACGTACCGCCTTTCCTCCAGTCGGCCAACTTTCTGAGCCACCGGCAATACTCCTTGTCCGGAGGACTCAAGGATGAAGTCACATTCCCTTGCTAGACCCGGACTTGCCTTGAGTGTACAGGTATTGAGTCGCTCATTATTTTTCTCACCTCTCGGCTTCTTCCCTTCTGCAATTCAAGGCAGGTCTCTTCTTCCGTGTCTTCTGTGCACCAACATCCCCATCCACCTCATCTTGTGCACCAGCGGTGACAACGCGCTCCTTGACTGCGAATGGGCTTTGAATCTGTCGCTTCTTTTCCGCGTCAACACCGTCATCTAGACTTCGAGAACTGTGTTCTCAGCTCTCAGAAGTGGTTATTGGGCGGGCCGGTGCATCGACCTTGTGCACAAGGCCATGACAGCATGACATTTTAGGGAGCTGCGGACGTGGGTGCAAACCTTTGATAGGCTTGAGAAGGACAACAAATGTTGTGTAGTGAGTGCCTAATAACCAGCATGTTCTGCTTTGTACGTCATCGAAGAAGCCATCTCAATGGGGAGACTGGTCGACGGGCAGGCGGTGCGCGAAAGAAGTGTCGGTTAGAGTTGTACAAGGCTCAAGGAGTTATGTGGTAGCCCTATCCATAGGAGAGCAAGCGACGAACTGCCTCTCCGAGACACTATCGGGTGTGGACGGACAGCCTTGAGCATCTGAACGAGCGTACTGACTCGGGAGACGGGAACGAAGCCCGCAGATCCTCCGAGTCGCCTGAGATCGAGTAGGTGGAAGATATATGTTTGTATGCATATTTGTATCCTTGAATCAGATCGATGGGTAGGAGGCGGGCAGCTACGCGGATGGCTGTGGTTCGGTGAGTGAGCCACCCGGCGGGTAGGACCCGTCCCCGATATGGCATCTCTGTGTGGTCCATATGTCCCCGTATCCCCCGGCGGGGCATCAACTACCAGCCGGCCCAGGGCGGTCACCAAGGGTTACCCTCAACCGCACCAACTCGCAGCACTCGACATTGCTCGCTATCTCAATATTCCATTGTAAATGTCGAGCTTTAGATCCAAACGCCAGGAAGCTCTCATGCACACCGTCACCGGAGGCGGTCCTTCTCAGGCGTGGTAATAAAATTCGAGTTCCCGTCCCTCGACCTTGTTACACAACCTCATTTCCTCCCTACAGGACTGGTTCATCAACCCACCCACCTCTACATACTCCTTCCATTCGTGGTCTCCCCCGCCCCGGTGTTGCTACCCACCGTCCCTTCGCGTCGTTGCAGGCCTACCCAACCTCAAATACTAGCGCAAGCGCAAGCATTGTTCCCCTTGTATCCTCAGTGGAGCCAAGGAGAGCAATCGTACATGCATACAACCTAGTGGCTGGAGGCGCAGAGGTGCAGTTCCTCATAAGGCAAATGACCAAGCCTAGTCCCGATCGAATGCGAAGCCTTACATTTATTCTTCACAGTGTAGAAGGTACATCACAGGCTAACGAGTATGAGATGTCCTTGACCTTCAAAAGTGGAGGGATAGAGCAATCCCTCGGTGGGAAGGAGACCGCAATTATCCTAACAGATCCAAGCATGCTAAAGTTCCATATATTGTATGCAGCCTTTCTTTCCCTTTCAGCCGATTTGGCTTCTCACTTAACGACATCAGCATTTTCCCAAAACCGAGTTTCCCTGAGGGCAGTCTGTTCTGTGTCAGGGTTTGGATGGAGGCAGGGCCCCATAGTGTGCAACACCGAATCTTCTCCGATAACGGCCTTTGGGTCGCCCGAGACCCCCCTTTTCACACCGTCGAACACATCGCCCTTACACGACTCGCCCCGATAGCACCAATGATATCAGATACGTACTGGTCCCGGACATATCGAGGCTTCGTAGGGCAAGCGCCGTGCGATTTTATCCCTTCCTTAACACTACTTAACCCCCTCGACCGCGTCTATTCTGTAGCTTTGTATTATGAATCTGGAGGGGTGAAGCGAAAAATCTTTGACGACATCAAAGTACGACTACATTGTCGACCGGAAGACATACAATTCATTATTTAGTAGGTCGTAACACCGCGGTCCTATTCCTTGACTAAACCCGTCCTTAGTACCGTACCACTGGAATCGTCTTTGAGACATTTTAATCACCGACTACGCGTCTGGATGAGAGGCCAAAACCGTGTCCATACACGGCTCTACAAGAGCGATGAGTTCCGGCTAGGAGCGTTGCTTGACTTTTCCCGGTTAGCGAATGGTGCAGGACGCGTCGTGTTTGCCGTTCCAGACCCTCATTCGCCGAGCACTGGGTATCGCACCTCTTTGCTACCTAACAATTCGCCTAAGCGGGGTACAAACCCCATTTCTCCGTTATCGGCGACCGAAGAGTACCCTCCTGCGTACACAACCACACAAGGGAGTTGAAATGACCTTTCTGTTGTCACTTGGATCCTCTTTACTCTGAAGGGCTACATTATAGATACCGGTTACTCCTATGTTGCGCTTCATGTATTATTTTACTGTATGCATATGTCCTGGGTCGCGCTGTTATTATAATCGCTCTTGCAAAGCGCCCGCTTGCTTGCAGGTGGTGGTTTGTTTTCCTAAAAACCTAAAAACTCAGCACGCAGGCGAGTCCGCAATGCTTCGGACTGGCACACGAAGTAAGGTTGTTCACAGTATACGCACAGCAGTATGGAAAGCACAGACACGCACTGCGGTTTTTCGTCACGGTCGGATGGTTCAGCCCAACGAACCAGGACCTAAACCCCTTACATGGGGCGGACGTGCTCCTTTTGGTTTACGCATGCTAGCAGTAGGATCGACCCTTGTTGCTTTCTACTTTACCTACTGGACCAGCGCAGCCGAAACGTCGGAGAGACCCCCAGACCTTAACCTACGCACCTTCACGCGGGCAGTGGTCCATTCCATCACTCAGGACCCTCCAGACCTTGGATCCAAGGCCGACCACATGGTCGTGAGGATGACTATTCCGCAACAGTTCTTACCAAAGGACGCCTCGCATTTGGCGAATGCCATACACCATATTTATATCAGGGACGACGATATGCAGGTCGAGCGACCGTATACACCTCTATACGGCATCGGAACGGACGGGAAGGTTGTGCTCTGGGTGAAGAAACATGCAGGGGGCGAAGTATCGAATTGGATTTCACGGCGGAAGAGAAACGAAAGCGTCGGGGTTCGCGGCCCCGTGTTGCAGTGGGATTGGCGTTCTGGATCGTGGGATGAAATCATCATGGTTCGTGCCTTGCTCTGTCCCTGCGAAATTATCCTTTCTTTGACTGAGACGCCCGCGCAGATCTCTGGAGGGACTGGGATGACGGCATTCGCTCAGCTCCTTAACCAGGCGCTCTTCTCTTCCAACCCGGTGTCCACAGTGCACGGTGCCACGACTCGTTTCACACTGCTGCACGGACACCGCTCTCCGTCGCAACTGCCTCCACAGGTTATCACTGAAGATTTTGAGAGATATAGAGAAGGTGATCCGGACCGATTTCAGGATCGGGCATTTATAGACCGGCTGGAAACTGAATACGATGAGCCCCCGCGGGGGGTAACCATTGGGAGAATAGACAAGAGCGTCTTGGAGAAGGTACTATTAGAGAGGGGAGTATTGTTGGAACCTGAACCCCTTACTCTGGCCGAGAAGATGCGAGGCGTGAAACCACGACCAAGGATGATCAATCCGAATAAATCTGTGAAGATCCTTGTATGCGGACCAGAAGGGTGAGCGACGTTACGAAGCGCTTCCCCATGATCTGATGAGTCGCAGCATGATCAATGCCCTCGCCGGCCCTCGCCTCCGACCAGAAGATCAGGTCAAGATCGGTGGCGTACTCGGCGAGCTTGGATTCAGACCGGAACACGTCCATCGCTTATAGAAGCACCAATTTATTCCGCTTTATATATACCTAGACAACAGACCATCGACTAGAAGCGTACGGCGGCGGACTTCTCGACACCCTCGATGGATACTTTGTGTCCCACCAATGTTCGGATGTTGTTAATGCCGTATCTGGAATGCAAGTCATTCGGTGCGGGCTCGGCGCAAAGAAATGAGGCTTACCGGATCATGGTCGGCCGCTCCAAACTCAGACCCCACCCTAGAGCGTGAACATCTCTGGGAAGACCCATTGGCTCCAGCATCTCAGGTCGGAACATTCCGCTGTTGCCGATCTCAACCCACTTCTTGAGAGCAGGATGGAAGGCGAAGATTTCCAGTGAAGGCTGAGACCGAGGTCAGCTAATCTTCCACGTTGCACACAAAATTACCTCGGTGTAAGGATTGTACGCAGGTTTGAACCTTAGATTCTTGAGGCCCATCTTGCCGAAGAAAGTCTCCATGAAGCCTATGGGTCGGGTATCAGACTTTGAATGGCACCATACCATAGCACAAACCAATTAGATCTCCCAGGGTTATGCCATAGTCGGCGACAACACCTTCGACTTGATGGAACTCTGCCAAGTGGGTCGCATCCGTCGCTTCGTTTCGGAACACCCGATCGATACTGAACATTTTGACGGGCTTAAACCCTCCCTTGCGACCCGCCACCTTGTGCAGCATATACGCCGATCGGGCTGTGGTGTGGGTCCTTAGCAATAATTTGTGCGAGTCGGCATCCGACCAAGGAGCGCGGTACCCCATCGAGTCATAACCACCCTTCTCGTGTACGGTGGCCACTCGCTGGTAATATTCTGAGGGAGGGTCTTTAGCCGCTTGCGGATCGGAGATGTAGAAGGTGTCTTGTAGATCGCGGGCTGGGTGTTGTTGTGGCACGAAGAGAGTGTCAAAATTCCAGAAGCCTGACTCGACGAATTGTGCCGTTGGCATTTCCGCGAAGCTGTGGAACCCGTGTTATACTGGTGAAGCAAGGAGACGAACCAGAGAACGCACCCCATCTCGAAGAAGATATTACGGAATTCCTCTCGGACTTTCAAGAGTGGATGTAATGCACCACCGTTGGTTGGGATACCTGCCGCCTCGAAGTTGTAGTTTTTGAAGGTGGCTGTCTTCCAAGAGCCTCTGAAGCAGGTCAGGAACCAGTTCCGCACAGTGATAAGGTAGCTACCCACGATGTCAACATCTCTGCAGTAAGGTCGGTTTCTGGCTTGGCAGTCGAGAGGCTGAATTCAGGTCCTTTTTTGACAGTGAACCATTGACCCTTCCTGAACGCGGCATTAGGCTCAGAGGAAGGCCATTGATAGCCACGATGCCCACTTTTGTATGATAAGTTTCCTCTTGCGCAGCTCTGCGAGCACTTTCTCCCCGGCCGCCAGTGTGCCTGTGGACTTGACTTCTTGCAGCTCGATCTGAGCAGTATCTGTTATCGACGAAACCTAGGCGCGTTAATCAGTCCTGGCAAGTCGTAAGACACTATATGACCTCACTAGCTTGACCAGTCCGTCCCCCTGCTTGCCGACCCAGCCGTTCTTGAAAGCTCGACCCTGGCCGACTTTTGCGCTCTCATCCCCGACCTTGCTTTTGAGATCGTTGATGGGTAGAACTGTACCAGACTCCTTGTCGGGTACGGCTGCCCAAACACGAGCTTCGTGCGATCCTTGTTCTGCGATCTGCTCGCCTTCTGAAGTGAGGACATGGGAATACACCTCTTGAGTCGCGTAGTTGACCATCTATGTGACAATTCAATATATAGTAAGCTTAGAACGTGGCTAGGCCTGCATACGTTTCGCGAATTTAACGAATTGAGAGCGGCGATGATCAGTAGCTGGGCGTCCTGGCTCGCTGCGGGCGTCGATTCGCCTGGGAGAACGAGTTGTCTTGTGTCCTTGATTTCCCCATCTCGATCGAGGCTGGTCAGAATGAGCTGCTGAATGGCTTCGGCCATTTGGGTTTCGAGGAAGTGACTAGACAAAGCAGCACCTCTTCGACTCTCCAAACTTTCCAAAGGCTTGAAATGTCTCGCGGTCGTTCAGAATCACCACGTAGGCTGAGTAACAGTCGCCACTCGGACGAGGAAATGCGCTCAGTGTCGCGTTCCCCGTTGCCCAGAGACCGCGACGGCGCCAAACCAGGCCCAAAAGTTGTCATCGTCCTCAATCTCACCCGCAACGTCGCTGACGCGCATCTACGGGCGATATTCGGTCTATACGGAGAGATTAGAAAAATTGATCTCCCAGTCCATGCGAGATGTACGTCTTCCTTGCCCGGTCAGTGCGTGTTGCTGACAATCTGTGTATAGCAAAGCAAAGTCGCGGGAAGGCTGCTATCGAATTTGCAGAACCCGACTATGCTACATCAGCTGTAGAGCATATGAACGGGAGCCAACTTGATGGCAATGTGGTCACTGTAGAAATTTCAGATTTGCCTCTCCCTCGTTCACCCTCTCCTCGCCGGCCTGCGGACGGCCCTCGAGCTCGAAATGGGCGCGGGTATCAAGCTAGGACTCCTTCCCGTTCGCGGTCCCGTTCTCCATCTCGTTCGAGGAGTCCTCGGCGGCTGCCAGGCGGAAGATTTGGGAGGGGAAGTCGTTACAGTCCACCACCTTTCCGAGGCCCAGATAGACCATACCGTGGACGTGGTGGTCCTCGAGGAGGTCCTCCTGGTCGCTTTGGCCGACGTAACAGCCGCTCGCGCTCCCCGCAGCCTCGGGGTGGAGGACACGGGCCTCGCAGACGTTCCCCGAGTTATACACGAGGTGGGCGGAGGCGTTCCAGCACCCCTCCACGCAAGCGGACAAGCCGTGCTCGATCGTATTCTCGGTCCAGGAGCCCATACTCGCGCCGGTCGTATTCTTACTCCCGCTCTCGGTCAAGGTCACGAACACCACGTTCGCGTAGTCGCTCTTACTCGCCCTCTCGCAGCCGTTCCTTCCGCCGCTCGCGCAGCCGTTCCATCTCGCGCAGCTTTTCCACCGCGTCCTCCCGAGACAATCGTGCTCGCAGTCCTGATCGAGCTAGCAATCGCAGCAACGATATCAGGGATAGCAAGTCGCGTAGCCACAGCCCTCAAAAAGCCTAATCAAAGTCATTCTGCAACTACCGTCTTGACATTACGATGTAACCTATTCCTTAGCAATAAAAATCTGCCCAAAGCACCCGTCTTTGGTCCCTTTAGTTCGTATCATCAGAATCGTCTTGGACAAACGGCGTGCTAGAATTTTGTCAGCCGGTGCATAACGAACCCAATGCTTAGTACTCACTACTCGTAGTCGTGTCTGCGGATAGCATTACTCATCCACTCCTCGTCTACATCCTCGAGGGCGTAGCCCTGACCACCGGCTAAGCTGAGCACAACTGGCAATAAGACTAGACCGTGTAGGACGCCAGACAGAATTAAGGTGAGCCACATTCGGAAGTAATAAATCTATCGTATAAACCCTGAGTATTTAATGTATTGCCATGAGAGGCCTGCGCACCTCAAGCAATTTTGATCTTGTCAAAGCAAGAACAGAGATACCTATCAATTTGGTGAACGTGATTCCAGATAGGACCTGTACCAAAGTTAGCTCGCAGTGAAATGGGAATAATAGTAATCATACTGAAGGGCCAACATCAACTAAAGCGCTCCAGACCCGCTCGTCCCTTTCCCTTTGACTTTCTGGGTGATCGATAGGAATACCACTCCCTCCAGCACCCATGAACGCCCTTGCGATGTGCGAGCAAAACTCGACTGCAATACCCAAACTGATGACCAAATTGACCAAGCTCAGTGCATTGAGGCTAATTCCCCAAACACCCATGATACCCATCACATTGGTAACGGCGAGCGCAACAACGAGCGTGACAATGATACCCGTTCGCCAGGACCCGAGGAGAATGGCAGTGACGAACAGGACCGATGCAAGACCGAGACCGAGCACTTCTTGCGTGATGTTGATTATGTGCGCATATTGGTCGAAGAAGACGTAGAATAACGAGTAAGGGAATACGGTCGTCCCAGTTCGGGCAGATAAATCGGCAGCGATCCGGCGAGCGGCATCGAGGGCGTAGATGAAATCCGACTGGCTCTTGAGAGGTTTATGATATGTCCTGAAATGAGAGGTAGCGATGCCAGAATTGTCGTCGGTGATCGACACGGCTGAGCTGTATGATGCTTGACCGCCGAGCGGGCAATCTTCATCTGCAGGGCTCTCCAACCAATGCCTGACGAGCCGCATGAATTCTGTCCCCTGCGGCAGCCCGTCCATTGTGATGTTCCAGGTGCCCGGTTCTAAGCAAGGCTTGCACAACCTTACTGGTGTGTGCGCGGTACAGAACTGCGTTGGGTTGTTCTTCCTGACACGACAGCATCCATCAAGCATCGGGTTGGTCCATTGAAGGAAGTCATCGATCCAAGAAGCGGTTGGTTCGTTGATGAAGGATAGGTCGGGTCGTTTGCGTTCGCCTTCAAGAACATTGGCGACTGAGAACTCTTGGCACGTGGTGAACCGCCCGCATAGACCGCGTTGTCCATCTCTCTGTGTGACATCGACGTTGGTTGAGACAAAATATACTGGAGGTCCAACGTCGAGGAAGGCGTCAACGGCGTCGAACCAGGGGATCAGGTAGGATTCAGATGGAAGGGCGAGCCGCTGGTCTGGGAGAAGGTCAGCAATGAGGTACACTCAATGA
>Ga0307513_10009203_pt1 | contig 12508 bp, 17 predicted proteins | sample 15_EM_MG_FD_202174 | JGI IMG/M metagenome (GOLD analysis project Ga0307513, IMG submission 202174) | Populus trichocarpa ectomycorrhiza microbial communities from riparian zone in the Pacific Northwest, United States - 15_EM | ecosystem: Host-associated > Plants > Roots > Unclassified | place... | reverse complement strand
TCTGCTGATGACTGACTAGAATGTTTGCAGAGAGACCGCCTCGACGAACTGCGACACCACTTTCAACTTCAACCAAGGTTGCGGGACCAACGTTCGCACTCCGGGTTCTTACGGGGAAGATTTCGACTCCAATGGAGGCGGATTCTATGCCCTCGCGCGTAGCAAGGAGTATGGGATCAAAGTTTGGTTCTGGCCCAGAAGATCATTTGTCCCGCTTGATGTTCGATTCAACGTTGAAGTTGTCAACCCGGACTTTTGGGGTACTCCCACCGCCTACTTCCCGACTGGAGACAATTGTGGGTACGAGGAGCATTTCGACGCTCATATGCTTGTCTTCGATTTAACGTTCTGTGTACGTTGGTTTCCTACCTCCGCTCGATGATGTGATGCTCATTTCACGATGTTTAGGGCGACTGGGCTGGGTCTCCTTCGGTTTGGCCGGCAAGTGGTTGTTCTCCCCTGTCTTGCAACGATTGTAAGCTCCTTTTCCACTGCCGCGCAGGGCGGTACGTTGATGGGGACACTTTACCAGTCGTCGACCAGAACCCCGAGGCATTCGTGGATGCTTACTGGGAGGTCAACTCCCTCCGTATCTACACCCCTGTGTGCGATTGATCCTCTGCATACATTTGTACAGTGTTTTCTTTCCTGTATCGTTTTTCGTCCTCACGATTGGGTATACCCTCGCTAGTACGCAGTCCACTGTATATAGACAAGTGGACAAATATAATGTCATTCGTTTTGTTCCCATATTGTAATACATCGTCCGCGGTTACTTAATGGATGAGACCAAGGTATCACTACTAGCTATAGATCTAAAAAATTAGACGGCCGATGGCTCGCACACGACGTCAAGAAACGAATAAACGTGATCATTACCACCCGACGTCTCCACTTGTGTACGGTTCCACAGTTATGCCGGCCTCTCCTTGAACCTTTCTGATGACGTGTCGCTCGAGGGTGAAACTTTCAAACGAGGCTACAGCGAGCCGAGCGGCGACGATGTGGTTAGGACGAGAGTTGGCAGCGATGGCGTGTCGGCGAGATTGCCAGATGCAGGTGGCAAGATTATTACCCTCCGAGTCGGGTGCGCCATACCAGTACATGATGAGCTAATCGCGAATCACGGATGAGCATCGATGACCTCATAAGATGAGGAAGAGGATCACTTACCCCACCGTTCTGAACAGCTTCTTCGTGAGCTCTCCGATCAGCTTCGTACAACGCTAGATACGCAGAAAAAAACATTGTTAGTACTTAGTAAGCCCAACCAAAACTGGAATTAGGCTCACGTCCACTATCGCTCCCCGGTTTTCTTTTACTTCTGAATGCGACGACGTACCACTCTCGTTCCTGGTCCTCCGGTAGCATCAGCGAATCCCAGTTGAAACTCTCAGCGTATGGCTGAGTCGCATAGTGGGGGTTGACGGGGGAGAAGTAATGCAACGCCTTGTGTAGTGACAACGACGCTGGATCGATATCCGGGAGGTGGGTTTCGGTCGTGAGAGGTGGCTGGTCGGGTGATGGAGCGGGTGTATGGGAGAGGCCGTGAGGAAGGGAAGAGAGGAGGGGAGGGAGGAAGAGGACTGGAGAGGATTGGAGGTTTGAGTCTGAAAAGTCGGGGACGTCATGGGGATCCCGCTTTAGGTGGGAGTGCTTGAGGACATCGAAGTTGGCCGACGCGTCAGCAGCACGCTTTGCGCTGTAGCCAGCATCGAGAGTAGGAGCACTGAAGAGGCTTTCGAGAGGTTTGGCGACAGTTAACATCTTGTCGTTTTCCTTGACGGCTCAGCAAGGGCAGTTGAGGGGGATGGTGTTTCTTTGTTGCGGTTGTCGCCCATCGCTTGCAGGCTTATATACCACGGTCATATGTTGACGCAGTAATAGCACAACGGACCGTCCGAATATCGCGAAATGGCGTGAGGGCCAGATTAGGACGCGGATGGCGAAGATCGCGTCATCGACGCTTGATTGAGAGAGACCCGCTGTTTCTATGAGCGAATACCACGGGGAGAGACTAGAGCCAGCCAAGAGTCCATGACAAAGCACAGTCAGCAGTCCAGCATATAAGAGATCCGAGGTTCGACCTTTCAAGTCAGCACCCGCGATAGGTGAGACGCGGTCCAAGTTGTTTGTAAGCCCATTCGCGCGAGCGGCCACCGGCCATTCCCTGTTGGTGCCGACGGACCACGTGATCTGCTACCATCTACCACACCTCCCCAGTCGAAAATGGCGTCGAGGAAGTTGACCGATTCGACTCTATACCATGTTTCTCCGAAGGGGTTCTGGAAGAAATTTCGTACGTATTTCTTTCTCTTATGAGAGCTCACTCGAGGACTGAAACATTGTCTTTGTAGGCGACGCGACGGTCGTTAACCCCGAAATCTCGAGTGGTCTCCCGATTCCCTCCTTGAACAGGTACCCTCAGCCGGCTTCCAGGCCGGAGAAGTACAGCACACCCGCTACCAAAGGTGCGTGTTCTGGCTGGCTGGATTCCGAGTCGTGTCGTGGCTGAGTGTTGCGGTGGTTGTTCTAGCTTCCGATCCTGCCGAGAACCCATACTGGAAACGAGATGTCCGGAGGGCGTTCCCTAAGCTCTCGGTGGTCACCCAGCCGGAACTCTCCGCTTTCCTCTTGCAAACTCCAGAGAAACCTGCGTGCGTACCCCTTCCGGGGTCCCTCCAAACCCCACACCTGTCCTGATATGCACCCTTTTCTATAAAGCCAAATCCCCGGACCCGGTTCAAAGGTTGCAGATACTTCCATCACCGCCGCTTCCGAGCTCCCAGACGCTGTTCCATTGACCCAAGCCATTTCCACCATCACTTCCCGCGGCAAGGTCTTCACCGAGTCCAACCTCCCTCCGAAACTCCCAACGTCGTACCCTCGTTGGAATCCGGCTGACTCGGAAGACGCTCCCCACGATCCTAATTCATACTTCCCGATGAAGCTGATCCATTGAGATATCTAGCTAACTAGATATTTTTTTTCGGGTGGTACTCTGAACAATAGTATGAATAGAGAGAGGGCCGTACGGTATTTTCCCTGCGGAGCGATTCGGGGGACTGAGGCTTTCGGGAGCTTTCTATTCCTGTGCGGTACCCTGAAACACAAGCCCAGGGGTGAATGTTGTGCATGCGTATGGCGGAAGTATAGCTTAGCTTTGAATATCGTTACAACCTCCCTTACCACATCAAATCGCGGTGGCGGCTTCCCGTTAGCGCTTTCACAAGACACACTTCCCCGGACGGGACACGACCGATGACCGATAACCCTCTCCTGGCTCCCCCGACCACGACGGCGGGCGAGATATTCTCCGTCGAAGATCCTCGCGCTTTTTTCAACAAGGAGACCGGCACTTGGCGTCTTGAGGACGACGATGGAAATGAACTCGAGTACGATCAGTCGAAGGGTGCTTGGTTCCCCCTAGTCCGTTCATTTCCCTCAGACATGAAATCTACCCTCCGGGTGTGGGATACTATACGGAGAACTCTTACACGATCTCGTTTAGCTCCCGGATGACCTGTTGAAATCTCAACAAGCTGCGTACTCTATCGCAGGTGTGGATGAGGAGGTGGGTTACCATATCCCCTCCTGACCCTCCCGAAGCTCACGCGCGTATCTACGTTCGTAGGCTCCCGCCGCGCCCATACTTGCTCGCGAAAAGAAGAAAAGGAAACGGAAAGAGGATGAATACGATCCGACCTCAGTTACGACCTCGATCAAACGGGGCAAAGGCTCGAACAACAACAATAATTCCAAACCCACAGACGCTCCCAAACCGCTCAAATCCAAGAACACCGCGGTTTATGTGACGAACCTGCCACGGGACACGGAGGTCGAGGAACTCCTCCAGCGGTTCGGTAAATGCGGGGTGATCGAGGAAGATGATGAAGGGGAACCTAAAGTCAAGATGTACGCTCGCGATGACGGGACATTCAGTGGCGAAGCTCTCGTTGTATTCTTCAAGGAAGGTTCAGTGGCGCTTGCGTTGAACCTGATGGACGAGGCTGAACTTAGGTTGGGTGATACGTCCACGAGGATGAAGGTTCAGAAGGCCGAATTTGGGCATAAGCATCAACAAGGAGCGGGTGGGCAGGGAGGAGGCGAGAGGAAGGTGGTGGATAGGAAGAAGGTGACGAGGAGAATCGGCAAGATGCAAAGGTGGGTTCTTTGGAATCTTTGGTGCTAAACTGACACGCATCATGGGACTCAGGAAATTGGAGGATTGGGACTCGGAGGACGAGTTCGGTCCGGCGCTTACAGTGATAGACAAGTTCAGCAACCAGGTGAACAAGAATGGTCGGGTCGTTGTCCTGAAACATATGTTCACCCTGGAGGAGTTGGAGGAAGATCCTTCGTTGCTCCTGGACCTCAAAGAGGACGTAAGAGAGGAATGTGCGACGCTTGGTGATGTCACGAACGTTGTGTTGTACGATGTAAGCGAGCCTCCCCCTTCTAGCCACCCCAATTGGTTGCTCATCGCGCCATTTACTCGTTCGTTTCTGCAGCAAGAATCGGAGGGCATCATGACGGTCAAGTTCCGTGACCCGATCAGCGCGAAGGCGTGCATAATCGTGAGCCATCTCTTCCGTCTTTGTTTGCCCGCCCCTATCTCTTGTTCACACTTCAAATCTCCAGAAAATGCAAGGGAGGTTCTTCGCCGGCCGTCGAGTGGAAGCCTATCTCTACACCGGCCAACAACGGTTCAGACGTTCGAAAGGCGAAGACGACGACATGATAGGAGACAGTGCAGACTCGGAGCGGAAACGTCTTGACGATTTCGCTGAGTGGTTGATGAACGAAGATGAAGCTTGAATCTGAGCCTTCTCGTATCTGTGTCAGCGATGTTCACCCTTGGAATAAAGGAACCACAACTAACGCATGTATTTGTACATTGTTATGACAACAAGAGTCACCCGTCATTTTTGGAGATGCGAACAGAGTGTAGAAGGCTATGCGCGAAGACGCTATATGGGGAGGCGCGCGTGGAGATGGACTCAACGGTCACTCCCAACTGAAGGTTCGATTTGTTGATTCGTTTCACCAAGAGGAGTAACGGTTGTCAGTTCCCATGGGGGAGGGTGGAAATCTCTTCACCTTGATGATAATCGGCTTCGGCTTCGGTGTTCTCCTCATCATAATCCAATCCAACCTCAGCTCCTTCGCAGATATCCGGATCCATCCACCTCAAACGGAGCGACGATCTAGCATACATATATGACTTGCACTTGGACATCTACAACCGATCCTCATCTCCCACCTCGGACACGTTCGAGGGATGGACTTCTTCCGCCGCCCCCGGTAACCCGTCTCCGTCTGAGTACATTTCCTATCCCAGAGCACGAGATCTCAGAACATGAACCCGTTTCGCAACCGCGACAACGGCCCGGGGAACGAGGGGAACAAAGAATTACTGCCTAGAAACAGGAGAAGGCATTCTTTAGATGAATGGTGGAGAGTCACCTGTTTACGAAGAGGGGGACAGCGCCTTCCGCGACGCCCCGCTGCCGGGGGGACCTGGGTCGTCGATCACGGCGCAGATTTTATCGCGTTATCATGGTCAGCAGGCGAAAGCGAACTTCGAACGTGTTCGAAGACATGAGTGATTAATTGCGTCTCTCCATACGCGGGGTTGGGGGGTGCTGCTTGTGGTGGGTGCTCCGAATTTCCAGAAGGTCCTGGACAAAGTACGGGGCTAGTGGTGGTAGCATGAATCATTACCGTACGTTCGCGTTTACCGAAGCGATTCCCTTGGGAATGCTGACCGCGTATCTTCGTAGCTCTCATGACACTCCCAGACGGGTACGATAATCCATGTGCTGAGACCTTGCGCAGGTTTTACTGATATCGAAGGACGGGTTGAACGCCACTATTCGGTTTCTCTCCCGACTTCATTTTCTCCACCGGCTTTGCTACCAAGGGGATCGTCGTAATCAGCGGCGTGACCACTGGAATCGGGCTCGCGCCCAGCTCCCGGCATCAGTTTTTTTTTTTTTTACGATGAGGTAACCGCCGCCAAGTTCCAAGTTGGTTCTGGCTCTTGCATCATCGTCATTCTCTCACATGCTGACCCCTTTCACACACAAGGGCCAACCCCATGATACCTTCGACGGCTGATTTTTCTGCCTGCCGTGTCGCTATCGGCTCCAGAGTTCGTGCTGATATCCTCCATCGCGCTCCTTGCTTTCGCCTTCTTCGCTTCCTACCAAGTCTGGTCAGGGGTGGCCCTGATCATCTCTTTCCTGTATGGCGAGTGGCGAGTACTGGTTACTCTGCAATACCTCTAGATTGGTGTACGTCTGATCACGCTCGGTATGTGCTGGATGCAGTTACTCTCATGGAACGAGGAGGTGGAACCCCAAGGAAGGAGAAAGATTATGATTCGTCAAAACCAGTTACAGATGTCGCCAAGGACAAGATCGTTAGGTACGGAGAAGATCATAATGAGAGACAAGCATAACAAGAGACAGGCATAACGAGAGAGAAAGAAACGTAACGAGGAAGAAACAAACATAAAGGTCCCGCTCGGAAATGTACCACTCACAACGACACACGACAGCAACGTGATCCTACCTACACATTCTGCACACCTCAGCAGTCCGGTTTTTTGAACGACAACTTCCTCACAACTCCATCATCCCCGACCATGACGAGCGACAGACCGGCCCAAAAATGACCACCGTTGCCCCTCCGTACGTTCCCCGGCGGGATCCAACAGATCTTCCTAGACTTTGTGTCGGGGACCCATTCGAAGTTCTCATCGAGAGTGTACGGCGGTGTCTTCCGGGGCTCTAGCAGGGCCACAGGTTCGCCCTTGGTTATCGTGTGTGAGTATATCCCCGACGGCGATGCAGTGATGTGGTAGGGAATTTTGATGTGGTGCCCCGGTCCGTCTATCTTGAGGTAGAACCTGGTCTCCGAGTCGAAGGTAAGATCGTGAACCTCCCCAGCTGCCAAATTGTCATCTTCCAGAGGCAGCTTCACGAGTACGAGTCCGTCTTTTGCGTCTTTCACGCGAAACTCCCATTGGGGTGGGTTGTAGACCGAGGCGATACGGGTGCACTTTGGTGACAATCCGCTCAACGACATACCCTCGTTAGCTGACTCAGTCCATTTAGGAAGCGGAGTATGCGACCGCCACGCCTCTATGACTGTTGAAATACCAAACTCTGCAGCTGGCCCAAATGACGAGCAGGCAGAGGAGGATTGACATGTGGGCAAAGAGCTGAGTGAGGTCTCATCTTTGGGATGGAGTTTTTGCAAAGTCATCAATTCGAGTAGAGTGAGACTCCTGGCATCAGGAAAATGTGGGAAAAAATTTAACCCTCATGACCTGGGCGACCCCTTGTACGGGATTATAATGCCTTATAATCTGACTGCAATCTTACAGTGTCAGGTGTAGTTTGTAATCAGATTTTAACCACATTATTTGGCTGCATGCGGATGCGATGGGTCTCATAATTCATCATATGGATACCAAGGGAGATTCTAAGGGTAAATAATTTGGTCGAAAGCCTTTCAGAATATGTGAAATTGGTTCTTATCATTCTTAAGCTACCATGGAGTACATATGAGTGTCTAATACACATTTGCGGTCACCCCATCTGAGCTCTCTCTGGGGTCAGAAACCCCATCTCCTGGGTTGTCAAACCTGACCAAGTCGTTTAGTTTGATGTGCTGTCTCAAGTCCACCTCAGTGAGATCTGTGTATCCAACTCCACCACATTACAGCTGTTTGTAATTTGATAGCACATTTTTGAAAAAACACACACAATTTTTTGTTTACATGTAGAGCCTAGCCCCACTGATATGCTCCATAGCCCATGTCAGCACGTACACTGTCAAGGAGAAAAATCCATTTAAAAACTTTTATAACAAGAAAAACACAAATATTCATGATTCAGAAACATCACACTCCTTACCTTTCCATCTCCCCTCCCCTCATGATCACATGATGCAACAAGAAAGAAGATAATCATTGATACAACTGCGAACAGTTGATGTACAGACACTAGGCTCTTTGGCCTCCACTACAAGAAGTACATGTGCTTAATCGTCATGGGTATTCCCCTCAAAGTCATGGACCTCCCCCTGATCCTCTGCCAAGGTCTCGTTGTCTGAAGTTCCAACTCCACCCAATCCCTCTTTCATCTCCATGTGATCAGCTTGCAGCAACAGTGAGAGTTGTTGGACATGGACTGCGTTCATCACCCGATGCATTGACTCGAGAAGTTGGCGTATCATCAGACCCCTCTGACCCGAGTGGAGAACAAATGCTCTCACTTCCTGAGCATTCATCATCTACCCCCTTCCACTCAGTTGACACTCAATCCTTCCAGTTTGAACCTTTTGGAGATAGTGGGAACAGAATTCCTCTGATGAGGGTAATCCCCAGAGTTGTCCTTTGAAATAGGAAGAACAGACATAGGGATGGTACTTGCTCAGTGGAAGACTTCCAGCAGATTGAATACAGCGTTGTCCACTCACTGTGGACCCAAGGATAGGCTGTTCCTCCAGAACACTCTCATCAACTTGATCCCCTCGACAGGAGTCTCTTCCTTGAGATGCAACGGTGACATTGACCACTCCTCAGTCGATGTCCCCTCACTCTCTTCCTCTTCTCCCTCCATGGGTGCATCTGAAGGAACCGTTGCAGGGCTAGCTGATGGGTGAACCTCCAGCTCCCTGATGGGAATCATCAAGACCTGATCCTCAGATTCCATTGGCAGAGTCACATATGCGCTGTCTGAAGCGTACTCTAGCAGAGATCCCGTGTGAGGAGAAGGCACAGGAGACTGTTGAGCAAATATATATTCTATATATACATTGTACTCTACCTTACCTGGTAAAGAGCTTGAAGAGCTTGAAGAGTGGTGTCGCACACCAAGTCGGCTTGGGTGATTATTGGTTGATAGTTGAAGTGTATTCAGCCTACCACACATTATAAAAAAAAATCGAGATAAAGATTAGATAGCAGACAGGGAAGATAAGATAAGGAAAAGCGCAGAAGAGATAAGATAAGATTAGATAAGATCAACTCTTATCTGATAGAGGCAAAGGATAGGAAGATATATTCTCCCAAGCTCACAGACAGATGGACACATAAGGATCCACTCACAGACACAAAGGCCCAGACCCGAAGGGACCCTCAAACAGTCACACAACCATCCAAACAAATGCAGAACACAGGAGAGCAGGAGGACAACACATATCCCCATGGCAACAGGAGGAACTTTCTAGAACATCATAGAAGCCCTGGAACCCTGAAGAACCACAAGGAGCCACACAGAACATCATGGAATCCCAAAGAATGGCATGGAAGCTCATGGAAGCTGATATAATCTATCAGAATCCCACAGAACACCATAGAACAGAACAGAACATTCTGGAACATCAAGGAACCTGAAGAATTGAGGAATTATGTAAGCAGATGGAAGTTTCTGGAAGCAGATGGAAGTAGATAGAATTAGACAGAACCTAGGAAATTCCACTGAGAAGCTTGGAATGTTCCATGGCCTTCTTGACTGGATTTCTTTAAATTAGCCTCTACCCCTTTTCTAAGGGTAAGTTATCCCCCCCTGCTTTTGTGGTAAACTGCTCTGCAGAACCCAAAGTTACATCCCCCCTACCTTTGTGGCAACCTGCTCAGCAGACCCTCAATTCCCCCTATCCTCCCCATCAGCACCCACCACCTATCACCCAAACAAACACTTAGACTCATTACCTTTGACCTGTGTGGCAGAAGTGACATTTGCTTGTCATCTTATACAAACAGTTCTCCCAACATTGCATGATCGATTGTGTGAAGACCATATCTCAGGCCACCTGATTGGTTCTGTATTTGCTGGCATCCAGATCTCCGTTTATGACTGAAGCACGAGTCTTCAGAGTGGGGAGTGTCAGACAAAACAGACAGGTAATTGCTATATGAGTGGACGTCCTCAGCAACCTTCAAAACAAGTTATCCAAACCTTCTGCTATCCGTTTCCATCGATTCAAGTCACTCAAGCACCACACAGCCACCAAAGCATAGTAAGCTTTGTTCACACATTCTTTCACCACAGCTCCCCCACATGAACCCTCATCCCCACAATAAACACAGAGCCCTCCAGACCTGAACACAGTTTTCTCAGACCACAGATTTCATATGGCACAGACCACAGATTTCATATGGCACAGCCCCCTTGCTTCCGCACAGCCCACAGAACCCAGCAACAGTTACCCCAGCAATAGAACACTGATTTATTGAACCCTTCACAGCCCCAATCAGACACAGCCTCAACCCAATCACCACAGCAACCATCCCCTTAGCAACCCCTCTTCCCCTTCCATTCCTGATCATCAAGCAGACCAGGAACCCATTTTCCATCAATCCCCTCCATCCCTCAGGTGTGGAACAACAAGGTTCAGACAAGGAGAGAGTGTGTGAAGAAAGATTGTACCTGAAACCTTTCAAACATTACTGAAGACTGTCAGCGTGTTTGCTGTCATGAAGAAAACCCCATTTTAAAAATTTTATACTAAACAAAAACACAAGACATGCACGACATCCCTACAACCAACTCAATCCTTACATTCCTTTCCCTTCCATTTCCATTCCCTCTCTCATGACACACGATGCAATCAAACAAGAAAAGAAGACATCAAATTGGTACACTAGGCTCATTGGCCTCCACAGTGATACACAAGTACTCTAGTCATCATGGCCATTCCCCTCAAAGTCATGGACCTCTCCTTGGTCCTCAGCAAGGATATCCTTGGCCATCTCTTCAGCCAAGATCCTGACATCTGAAGTTCCAGCTCCATCTGATTCCTCTACCATCTCCATGCGACTGGACTGCGAGAGTAGTGAGAGTTGTTGGACTTGAACCTGATCCATCACTTGCTGCATCGCTCCCAGAGCTTGATGAATCAGCATCCCCCTCTGGCTCGACTGAAGAACGAATGCTCTCAGTTCCTGAGCACTCATTGTCCGCCTCTCTTCCACTCGGGCGACACTCGATTCTTCCAGTTCGAACCTTTCAGAGATAGCGGGAACAGAATGCCTCTGTTGAGGGTAATCCGTGGAGTTGACCTTTGAAGTACGAAGACTGAATGTAGGGATGGTATTTGCTCAGCGGAAGACTCCCAGCAGATCGGATACAACGTTGCCCACTCATGATGTTACCAAGGATTGGTTGTTCGTCCAAAATGCGAGTCATCAAGTCGATCTCTTCACGAGACATGATGGCAGGACCTTCTTCCTCTTGATGCAAAGGTGACATCGACCATTCCTCAGTTGAAGTCCCCTCACTCTCTCCCTCCTCTTGTTCCATTGGTGCATCCAATGGCACTTCGGCAGAACTGGCATCCTGGGTTCAGATGTTTAGTCTAAGACCAAAAGACTAGACTAACCCCCTGAACCTACCTGGTTCACACTCATTTCCAGTTCACCCATCGGTCTCATCAAGATCCAATCATCTGACACCATTGGAGGAGTCAAGTACGTGTTATCTGAAGTGTACTCCAATGGAGAACCTGCCCTAGGAGAAGCCACAGGAGACTTCTGGTTGCACGAACAAAGATGTTCAGACATGGTAGCCATCGTCGCAACAATGTCCTCCAGGTGTTCTGTCAGGGTTGATGCCTGCTTACTATTCGCTGGGCACCAGAGGTGTAGTGATCAAAGGGTGGTTCGGGGTGAGGGGAAGTAGAGGGGCGTGTGAGGGTCTGAGGTTGGGGGACTTGTGGTCGTAGGGGAAGATGGGTTTCCAAAAGTCACTGGTGAAGTCTGCGAGAGTGTGGGTAAATAACCAGAAACTTTCTTCTTGATTATGAAGTTCAGAAACTCCTTACAACCAGGCAATGAGTTGTCCGGGAAGAGTGGTTGGAAAGTCCCACCAACTGATGATGCACGACTCACAGTGATAGATGGGGTGAGGGGCAATGAGCACTTGAGGTACTTCTGTATGGTAGGCAGGGTGTACTATGAAAGTGACGATGGCCAAAGGCTGATTAGTATAAATGGATCGCCACTCAAAGTAGTGTTCGGCGGTAGAGAAGAAGGGTGGGGAAGGAGCTCCTTGATCTAAAGATGAAAAGGGTTGATAGTAGGGACAGTGCACAAGTTGGCCTCTGGTCTGGTTAACACTGAGGCTTTTCAACAAGCGTTGACTCCACAAATCTAGTCTAATATCTTTGATCTCTGGGAGAGGGAAAGGGGAGAGGAAGTTGGGGTTGGGATGAGACGTAGGCAACATACAATAGCAGGGGACTCCTGCTAAGTATGTTAATATAAAGGGTAAAGTGGTTTATTTGGAGATATCCAACTCACTGGTTGGAGTAGAGGTTACAGAGAAGATTGAGGATAAGGGGAAAAGAGAGCCGGTGTCACGAACACGTGATCTAGTTGATCAGATCAAACAGATCACTATTGAGATTCGTGACATAAAAGAGAGAAGGAGAGCCAAGATCGATTCGTCAAAGGTAGCTAAAACAATCAATGCTCACAGCCACATTCCGAATG
>Ga0307513_10009201_pt1 | contig 12509 bp, 11 predicted proteins | sample 15_EM_MG_FD_202174 | JGI IMG/M metagenome (GOLD analysis project Ga0307513, IMG submission 202174) | Populus trichocarpa ectomycorrhiza microbial communities from riparian zone in the Pacific Northwest, United States - 15_EM | ecosystem: Host-associated > Plants > Roots > Unclassified | place... | reverse complement strand
CGTGACAATTTTGGGGGTAACGGCAACCGTAATGCTTGGGATTTGTCTTGGCACTATAGGTTAAAGATGCCAAATCATTATTCTAGCCTGTTAAATATAGAGTTTTTGAAATATGAATTAAGATGAATAAAGCCCGAGAGATATTAAAATAAAGCTTGTATCATAGTTACAATTACCAGAGGGCCTACTGAGAGGGAGATAAGAATAACATAGACTATAGAAGGAAAGAAAGCATTTAAGAAACATAATATTAAGACTTAAGAATGCCCTGGTGTAGGAAGAATAACAGGTAAAAACATGTTATGCCAAGACAAATCCCAAGCATTACAGTTGCCGTTACCCCCAAAATTGTCACGGATTTTATGTGAAAACTCAGTCTACTTCTAGTCTTCCGGAACCATAGACATATATATAGTTTCATAATCCTCAACAGGATGTCAGAAATCATCACTAAGTAAGACAGATTTCCCATTACTGAAAATTATTACTCATAAGGTATGTTATTGTTTTAAGCTATGAAGTCAGGTGACTAATAGTATCTCATATGTGTAGGCAATAGGTATAATCGTTTTGTTATGATTGGTTTATTGTTTTGATGACTCACAATAATGAGTCATAAGATGTAATGACTTTCCCACATGACTCATATTAAGAGTCATATGGTTCAACCATGTGACTCGTTCAAGTACATCATTTAGTTTGAGTTTTAATTGTTTGAAGAAATGTTGCACAGAGACACATATGACTCATCTGAAGAATTTCACGCTATGACTCATTATGTGTCATAGAAGCTATGTCATACAAGGTAATCAGTTATCAGGGTTACGAGTATGAACATGTCTATATACGGCAGATCTTTGGACCTGAGAGATAGGATCTTCACCCAACTCTCCAAGTACGTTCCAATACTAAGTGGTTGTAGTATGATTCTGTTTATCTATACACTATTGAATGCTACACATTCTCCACCAACAAGGTCTCCAGCCAGATCAGTGTTGTCACAGCCAAGCATCAGGTAAACTATATAGAACTATTGTAATAGTTCTATAAGACAACAATACAGTCCCATACTATCTGATGAGCTAGTTGATCCTCTAAAGAGGGAGTGACAAGTCAGTTCTGTACTGTCTTACAGAGAAGATACACATAACACACTGGTAAGGAATACCTTTATATGTTGCATTATAAGAAAAGTACGATAGAATTGTTACCAAAATTCCCCTATGTTATTTGCACAGGCAACTACAAAAAAAAGCCTCGCTTAACATTTCTGATCACACTTTTATTTCACTAACAATGGACAACAGATTGCGAACCATGCAACAAACTCTGCTTCTACCCACTTACTATCATGGAAATCACTTTCTGGAAATGGTATTAGATCTCTTTTCAACCACATACTAAGGTGAGCTTGGCAGCCCAATTCCTTCTACCAATAGAGCACTCCAACATATACTTGGAATCAGGAGTGGAATACTTCAAACGATACATGCTGCCCTTGAAAACCCTCCCCCTTTGAATCAATCTTCCAGTATTACCTGCATCTGACCTGATTCCACCCTTTCCACTTGCTCCTGCTCTTCCCACTCCGGCTCCCCACTGTCCCCTGCCCTCCTAGCATCAAATGATACCCCAGCTTCTGGATCCTCACACATGATACTTGTTACTGCAACACAGATCCTTTTACCTCATACCACCTCACGGAGTTGCCATACGACCTCCCACTGCCTCTGCTGGGAGTCCAAAACCTGTGTAGTCACCGGTCACATGGCAGAGGGTGGATCTCTCCTGGAAGTAGCTCATATTATCCCATTCGCACTTATTACAAGTGCCAAATCCTGTAAACAGCATGTCATGTGCATATTTGAGCTATCTTTTGGAAAAGAATCCACTAACAGTCTCTTTACCATCCGCAATAGACCCATTAATCTTCTGAGTTATCTCCTTGAGTCTCCTGCAATGCTTGAATACCTGCCATGTACTATAATGGCAGTATTTTACTTATTCCCTTTACCAAGGCAAAGGAGAAACCTGGGGTTCTTAGTCAGAATCCAAAAAATCACCTGCTGGAACTCAGGTATGCTCTGGGAAAGGTTACTGTTCTCTGGCTAATCATTTCTATCCAAGTAATCAGGTCCAACACTCCTCCTCCTATTATTCCCGTCCTTCCTGGTTCTCTTGTAAACATTTGCCACCCTGTACCTCCCCCAATTCAAGTCTACCCATTGCCCTCTCCTTTCGACTTTTCCCTTTGTAAGTTTGTAATGTGGCTACAGCTTATCTTGAGTGAAAAATGCAATAATTGAAAATGTTTGTAAATTCTTATAAAAACATAATATTATCATGTAATTTTTAGGATAGATTATTTTTTTGCTCTACTCAATATTTGATCTCACCTTATTTTCTTTTCTTTTCTCTCTTTATTTTGCTATTTGTTCTTATTCATTGTTGTATTAATTTCTTTTTTGTAATGACTCTTTCTGGCTTCTTTGTACTTTAGCTTCTTAGTGCCTCACTCAAACTTTCTTTAATTTTCTCTTCCGTCATTTTAGCTGGCTAGTTAGCTTGTCTGTTATTTTCTACCAAACAAACTTCTGCCATTTAGCCAATCATCTGCAAACCTTAAGTTTGTTTGACTTACAAGTTATCTGCTCTCTATTGTGAGGGGGATGGGAATCCTTGTCTCACAAAGAATACCTTACAATCCTACACTTGACCCTAATTGCTGATCATTCATCACCCCGATTCAACTGACAATTCTGATAGGAGGTCCTGATAGCCTTCAAGGCTATATTAATTTCCCAAACCCAATTTATTTCTAAAACAAAACCAAAACCAAAGATCGGGGAAGCAAGACCAAAGAAATTCAATTTCTTTAGGTAATGGTGCATTGTAGGATCACCAAGCAACTGGGGGGGATATGATCTATCATCAACCTCAGCTTGGCTTTGCCTCTTACGTACTCCCATTGATACTACTGTTGTAATTCAAACCGATATTTATTTTAGAATTTTTTGATACTTTTAGTCTGTTTTGCATTCTGCATTACTTTATTTGTTCTGTTGTTGGTCTTGAGTGGTGATAGTACCCGGTCGTAAGATCTCTATCTGAGAACTAAGTCACTCCTATTTATTACATCTAAGTTTGGAGGTTCTTTGTGTAAGAATAGGTACTATCGTACATGTATTGTGCTAGGTTTATATACACTTTCAACCATTGAAGGTCAAATGGAGTTGTAGAACATATTTTGGTACTTATACTTGTTACAGGTTCTGGCTGTTGGGTCTTTGTGGATAATTTTGGTTTTGCACATATCTATAGTTGATGCTTTTCACTCTTATAAATCCAAAATGTTTCCCAGAGTGAGACTATTACTTCTCCATCACGACCCTTCTCTGCATTACTCGGGGTCATATTGTTCAAACCTAGTGGGTAAGACTATGCCACCAATGTAATTAGAAAAGTACCACACATATCTCACAGTCATTGAATATTCTGTTGAACATGACTGGCTGTACACATATTGCCATATTGATAAAAGTTAAAGTATTCCTCCTATACTATGACTGAATGACAGCCACTTCTAACATCAGATAATTGTATTCATTGCGGGGCTAGGATATCTTCCTACCATTTAATTAGATGACACAGCCTACCTCTTGTCTCCTTCTTCTCGGAAATATTATCAAAAAGATCTCTACATTCTGATATATCCTGAAAGATAATTTCTGCTGAGGTTACCCCAAAGGAGGAGGTGGTTCCATTACATGGATTTCATTCGCGGTGTTTCACACATTGAGGTATATCAGTTCGATTACCAATAATCTTTTGCCCTATAAGAAAGTACTTATCCGCAAAAAAACTGGATTTTGCGTCCACACGCATCGGAACACAGCCTCTAGGGGAGTTTGCATCGAGCCAGCATCCAGTGCATCCCATGAATCAGGTTTTCCATTTTAGCAGCCAAAATAGCCATGTAAATGTTGTCCATTATGGCTGAAAATTCATGTTTGTCCACTTGGTTATTAGATTAATCTTAACAAAAAAAGGGTTTTTTGCTTATATAAGCTCAAAAAAGGGCCCACAGAACGCGGCAAGAAGATGAAGGATGCGATCAAATGCAAATAACGCAAACTCATTGTTTTGGCTAATGTAGGTTATCTTCAAATCAAGGATTGGGAAGATGATTTCAGGTCTTGACTTGCTGTCCAACATCAACACCAGCTTGCCTAATCTGAATCTGAGAACCTGCCCTGCATCACATCATTTCTCATAGTATCATTCTAAGTATTATATGTACTGTTTACCTTCAACAAAGAGTTTGCGCTAATTAACTGAGAGTGATTCTTGCTCAACTCTCCCATACAAGTATCTCCCACCTTGTCACAAAGCTCTTCAAGATAACTTACACCTTAATTTCCCCTGCAAGTTCATTAGAGTAGACCACATACCCTGAACTGTTTGCCTTCTGGAAATGAAATATTCATACCTTCTAGTTATCATAAGCCTGTTTACCCAGCTTGTCCTTCACTCTCTCCAGATTACCTATTGCAAGGATGCTCTTTATGCCAACCGGGAATTCTTGTTTGGCTAGCCGTTTTGGGAACTTGGCTTATAGATTTCATAGAATTTTCAAAGCAGTATTAGTGTATTAATAATAGCTAAGTTTGCAATAAAAGAAAGAACAAAGCAAACATAGAATCAGCAACACCGAAGGACTTACTGAAAGCCTGTTTCCTCCTTCTTGGTTCCGATTCTAGTTGCCCTACTGATAATGGAATGCTGGGGTAAGATATTCTCTGCCCTTGTCATCGGTGCTTGTTATAGCTGATGTATCTAGGGGTCACAATAATCACATATTCAGGGACCAGGGCTTCTAAGCTATAACTCCCGCTCTAGCCCAGCAACCGGCCATACCTTGTTCTGCCAACCTCTGCGATATAGCCCCTACCTCTGAAGCACTATCCCATGTGCTTTGCCTAGTTCCCAATTTGTTGTCCCAATACACTATTGATTTTATCTTGTTGATCAGCTCCCAATAATTATTCCATAGAATCCAGAGGCCTTGTCTTTTGAACACATACTTGATTTAATTATATGGCCACACAAGATTTGCAATCGATGTTTGATGAACTAAACTCCCTTGAAATACTTATCTTGGAGTTACTCAGAAACACAATGGTACTAACGATGTTTCCCATCATTGCTGACCAGATATTTTCTTTTCTTATGTAGAGATAACTGGTCACTAAATGCTGTTTTAGTAGGGTGGAATCTCGGAGGTTTTGCTAGAGCCTATGGAGGTCAAAGTTACCAATAGTCCAAGTAGTCAAGTCTGAAGGACCAGACCGTTTGGCAAGTCCTTCTTCATCCTGTAGATGAGAAAGGGCTAGTTCCGGTTGTCCCATATGCTCCCAGACCGGTCTCCTACTTCTCTGTTTAAACCAGTACATAATATTCTTCTAATAGATCTCATAGAATAAATCTATATTTCAAGTTTGTGGAAAAGATCATCCAATATATTGTTAAATGCAAATCGAATCAGCAATTCTTTGTTACAGTTACCTCTATTGGAAATTTCGGATGCTACTAACCACACTTAAGACACTAACTGGTTGAAATTCTGAGATACCTGGTATGCCCTACCTACCAGGTATGACCAGAGTCTATTCCGTTATTATTGCAATACATATGGTCTAATATATGATCTTGATTGATATGTGTACTAAGAGCAAGTAATTTGATGGCATCTGACATGTTCAGCATAGGTTCAGCCTATCACAAGATTGCCCAGACAAATCTGATGATATGGGCCACCAGTCTGGGCTGCACAGGCAGGCTATAAATTGTAGAGCCAGATGCCCGGAGGGTATAGAGCTAGAAGACGCCTTTTTTGTGATATTTGTTCTCCCTTTGAGAGCATAACAGGGCTCACCGAATGGAAAGCTGAAGGTGTGTGCAAAAACAAGCACTTACCATAATAGCAAATAGGGTCGAAGCAAATGGCCCTAAGTCATGATCAATGGAAGCATCAATGGATACCAGTAGATTGTAGGAAGTGGCAATTATCTTGCCTAGTTCTTTTGTAAATAATTTAATGGAGAATGATGGTAAGTGAGAGTGTGAAGTCACAACCTCCCCATAATTGTGTTAGTAATCAAGTTCATTGGCTACTTGGGACATTTGGTTTCATACAACTGCGCTGGTTTTTGCCTTGTACCAGTTGTCTTTAAGGGGATTGGAGAGTACTATCATGCCCTTTTTGACTAGTCCAACTGAGTCCAGTCCAGCCTAGAACTTTGATATTGTAATTTCTAAATACCTATTTTGCACGCCAGGATTGGAACTTAAAATCCAGATTATCATTGAAGTGTAGATTTTCAGTCTAATCATGTTTAGTGTGTTAGTACTTGGAATGAACTTTCATACGTGAATTAGACGGGGATTTTAAATTGAGATTTTCTCTGAAAAACCAGTCACCAACTGCAAACCTTAAAATGTATTCATCCTAACTAGTGATAGGATTATTTTCTAGCTTGTATGTTTGTTTTTTACATTTAGCAGTACACATTCTCATGCAATTGTGCTCCTCCCATCATAGCAGGCTTGATACAGCCGCTCTTGTCTACCATCCCACCGCCCCACCTCTGATACACTAGTGACAAATACAACTAGTTGAAGTAATAGCCAGATACTGTCCTATTCGCTTTGCTCATCGTCAGGAAAACTAAGTGTTACACAAAACAAAGCATTACGCAAAAGCAAGCATAACGCAAAAGCAACTGTTAGGAACTTTTTTCTTTTATTTCTTTTGTACAGATAGGGTTATATAATACCATATACCCACTCAGTAGCTTACATTATAGTATCAATTCTCCCAAGTATTATATTTGATAATTGTTATCGTAATGATACAATGTTTTGATTTAAGATAATACAATTAGTATTTCCCATAATTTAATCACATGAGTGAGAGGTTAAAGGAATTAATAGAGAAAGGACTTGCTGGTATGAAAGGTTGGCAAGGCTGATAAGAAGAAGAGGCTCAGGCTACATGAGCCTGACAAGAATTGACCGGACAAGAAACGAGAATTGGCTAGGCAAGAGGGTATGTATAACTGGGTAACTGAGAATGATCAGTGTAGACAGGAAGAAGAAGTAACATTAGCTGAGATGGGAAGCATTGGATTGGCTAGCCAGGGAGAATTAGAATAACCAGTAAGAACAATCATTCTTCTATTAGAGCAGGCATGACCAACCTGTATTATCATAATTGCAGTTACAAGAATGTAGTGTGACTGAACACAGAGGAAGTCAGGTCCATTTTATTTGTTGGTATTTAAATATGAAAACTTTAGTGATAAAAAAACAAAAGAGCATAATACTTGCTTTTGCGTACTGATAGTTTTCCCAAATATGAGCAATGTGAATTGAAGGATAACTGACTATTAGAACAAATCCAGTTACAAGTCCAACACCTGGGCCCCTTCAGAGTCAGCACAGCCTTATCGTAATTTACGGGGATGTGGCTCACCATAGGGATCCGGCCCACCCATAGCAACCATTGCAAAATTATCTGTACATTTGATTATCACAACAAATAATTGCCATATTTCTCTGAGAATCAAGCCACAGGTACTTTCAAATATAGAGAATCTGAAAATCCAGTTTCTATTTTCTGGTGATAAATTGTTATTCTAATATAGTGGTTTAAAGATTGCGTATTTCATATATAAAGTGTGGTTTTTCATAAGCAGAAAAAAATTGAAACCCCTAGAAGTATTACATATAATAAAAGAGAATTGATATTAAAATTGCAAGTATTATAAGTTCTTTCTGAAACAATAGGAGGCTATTTATTATAAGTTTAGCATATTAAAATATAAATCGTATGATATCTGATAATGTATGGTTCCGGAAGACTAGGGTTGGGACCATTTTTCTCACCAAAAGTGTGACAGTTTTGAATCTAACCATCGCCATAATGCTTGAATTTATATTTAGTTATATGTGTTAATATTGCTAAGATAAGTTTTTTCAATATAATAAAATCAGGATCTTGATAGATGTTAATTTGTGAAATATTATATGTTAAATCATAGTAAATAAAATATTCATAATTGGCAAGCAGAGTCAGAACTAGCTAATCTGGAGATCTGACTCAGCAATTCTTCTATGAGAACTATATTTTGTAAATACATATCTTTTAAAGTCCTCTGAGCCATTGGCAATATTGTTCTAGTATGCATTCATCATATATAAAACACACTGATAGTATTATAAGAATATGAGGTATTTTCAATATTATAGGATAATAGTTATCCACCTTTTTTTAGTTTTACTATTCAGGAATATTATTATTTTGTCTTGGCATTATTAACATGTATGACTAAACATAAATTCAAGCATTACGGTCATGGTTACATTGAAAACTGTCACACTTTTTGTGAGAATAGTGGTCCCAACTCTAGGCTTCCGGAACCATAATACCTTGCCCTACAATAAATATATAGAACAAAAATTTATAAATTCAATCAAAATATATCACGATATTTATGTACATGCCAAACACACCCCTATCTAAAAACTCTAATATGCCATCATTTATGCTATACAAGTAATTTTTATGCTATAAAAGTGACATGCCAAATAGGGCCTTAGCTCTAATAAGTTACCGTAAAAACTGGAATAATCGAGTCGTGTGCTATGTCGTTAAGAATTCCCTACTTTAGAAAAGGGGCCAAACACACAGCAAAAGAAGCGCCACTCAGCCCCTCTGAGAGACATAAAAAAACACAAAAACATCAGACCTTACCAAAGGGGGCAACTCTGACTACACAGCACACGACTCGATTATTCCAGTTTTTACGGTATTCTAAACGACAAAGTTATGTTGAGCCACATAGTTGTGTTGAGCCACACTGTAACTATTGTAAGCCACAAATTTGCGTTGAGCTGTAAATTTGCGTTGTGCTGTCGGGCACCCTTTAGGGTGACCCCGGTTGTGGGCCGGCGAACATGCGGGGGTTGCGGCCGCACGCCGCAACCTTGGCACGAGTAACTAACAAATCGGCAAAAACAGGAGTAAACTCGCGGCGGGGGGCAATGTCGGTTGGTGTGTAATGTCGGGAAGAGACATACACAGTGAGTGTAGGAACAAGAATTAACATTTGACGTCACTCTAGGTATCAGAGTCTGTACCGAGTACTGAAGCATACTTCCCCTGCGTATCTGCCTTCCCGACATAACCCCCGAACCGACATAGCCCCCGCCGCGATTTTATACATCAACAATATCACCTTATTTCCCCATGAGCCACCAGGCTACTCCATGTGAGTCAACCCTTCCTCCATCATGACTCCCGGGCTGGCGAAAGGGAAATCAATGCCCCCTGCTCACAACCTCCGCATCTTTTTCATCTTAGTGTAAAACACTTTTACAATCCTTTCGCTTTCCCTCCAGTTGTCCTTACTACACCTCCGCTTCCGTTCCGATCGCTGCATTCCTACATAAGAGGATATGCTTTCCCGAATATCCAAGCACACGCTCGAACCTGAAGCCATATGCCCGAATCCTCAGCGCATTTCCGATGGCTATCATTTCACAGTATTATGCATTCATTGCCCTCAGATACTAATCTGGATTCATTTCCACCGTTCATTAAGCCATCGGTACTAAACCACTCCGCTGTCCTAGCCCACCCTCGAGAGTACTTTGAAATTCGACACAGGTGCAGTACACTCCCGTTTGAAAAGTCCTCGTAACCACACTGGTACCTTCATGTAGTTGTGGCTGGCGTAGTATGTTGGCGCCAGCCGAGGAACAGCCACAAATACATGAAGGTACCCGGGTGGTCACGAGAACTTTTCAAACGGGAGTGTACGAGTACAACGCTCCCGTGATACCACCGCTCACTTCGCACCCCACCCGCTTAAGCGGCATGACCACAAAACTACTCGAACTTATTACAGCACATATCTCACCCCCCTGCAGCCCAGCCTTTGATGTCTCCTCAACCTCGAACATCAAAATTCCGAATCTCCCAACCCAGCATACCACAGGCCAACCTAAACTTAATCTGCGTGAACTCTATCGCCTGTAACTTACCTTCCCATCTTATACCATCTAGCTAAACTCACATTAAGCCTAAGTCTATCAAATCCATAGCTAAGCAGAACGTTGTTGTGATACTGTCTACTGTGCAGGGAAATATAGTCAGCCATGGTTTTTTTTTACTGGTCAGAACTGGAGAAACGGCAGGGAAGGGTTGTTTCTGATGGAAAGGTTGAATGGAAGAGGGTGGCGGTAACTCCTGGGGCTGTCTAACTTAGGCTAAAATGGGAGGACCGCCGAGACGGAATACAGAAGATGCTATAGCCCGATACCAGCTTATGTTACCGAATGCAATCACCAAGTTGGAGAGCCCCGAAGCTCGAGGGCAATAAAACGCCTTTATACCGAATTTGAAGAAATGAAGTAAGTATGGAGGCGCTTGTGTCCTTTTATCATTATGTAAATGTCATTATTACGATTAATACCATTAATATCTCCTGTTGAATTTCTGATTATTGTCTGAGTCTTCCATTGTCCTCAAACAACGGCTTTGTCTAAAGCGTTTCTCTCCTATATCATGGCGCTCTATTGGGTTGCATCTTTTATGGTGGTGAGACATCATCGGTTGGGTCTTGATTATTGAGCGGCTATTTCGTATCAGCTAGGCTTCATTGCGCTCTCCAGGTTTGGAGGCGTACACTCGGTTGGAACTCATGAGGCGTTCGGGGCTGAAGACAGAAAACCAGTTACTTTTCATGACGGATGAGGTCACTTATATTCCTCATATATGTTTGGCCTTTTGGCCCCTCTCTTTGGATAATAAGTAAGAATGATACGGCGAGCAGAAGTTGTGCGAAGTCTTTATGGTTCCGTGTTCACATATTGAGGCAAAATTACAACATCTCCCACACTAATATCCACGAGTGATACATTATGACCACAACTCCACGATATTTCCTGTCCTACCCACAATCGACTCGGCGAACACACAAATAGTGCCACAACAAAATCCCATTCGGCTTCAGCCTCAAGAAAAAATGAAGTGCAGACAAAGAGACGTAAATGCCAACCTTTCCGGACATCTGGTAAAAAGGAAAGGAAGGAGGAACTTGACAAATCCACCTCTGCTTCTCCCAGCCCTTCCATATCTTCCATATATTTAATACAACATGGGTAGAGTTCCTTTCTGTATCGGAGGACCCGCGGAGACCTGGTGCAGGCAGATTAAAAAAAGAGGGCAGAAAACAAAAATACGGAATATCAGCAGAGGAGAAATGGAAGGATACATGAGAGAAAAGGAAGTAGACAAAAGAGAAAATTTTCCTCCACAAAAACAGAGGAAGCCAAAGCTAAACAAGACAACCGAAAGGCAGTCGATCACCATTAACCGTAAGACAGACGAGAAACACATCCCCCAGCCTCTATACTACAAGTAGTAATTCTAAAACAACTGATGGGGGTTGCATCTATACAACAAGCTCGAGGTCATCCTCTCCTACCGCTACGGCCACGGTTACCGCGCTCCCACTTACCGGGCCCATAACCGCGCGCTCACTCGACCACCTCGACCGGGCTCACTGTCTGGGGTCCCAATCTAACCCACCGCCAAAACCGGCACGACCACGTCCCCGGCCGCAGAACCCCCCCCCTCCACAAAATCTAACCCCTCCGTGAAGGGTGAAGAACTCGCACTAGTAACTGCTGCTGCCATTCTCTCCATCGTCGTTATGTCTGGAATGGTAAAGCTTGCGCTCGTAGTCACCACTGCCTCCTTATAACCCCTAACCAAGCTCATCCGCTCAATACACCATGCTTCTCCCAATCCGACCCCCTAAGGCTCCCATAGCCATAGGTTCCTCTCAATCCCTTCTAATGTCGGTTGCGCATAGAAGAGCTCATATTTGCTGTTGCAGAAAAGTCGGACAGAGCACTGTTTACATGGATGAAGCTGATCTGGGAGGCCGAATTATGCGGGAAGGGCGGTAGGAAGCTGTCGACGGGAAGATTATAGTTCATGCAATCAGCTGGAATCCGAGTATGACGACGGCGATTTAGAACATCTCCAGGAGGAGACCTTGAATTTGTCAGAAATTAGGTGGTATAATTGTCTTTTAGCAACAAGGTTCTCGCACAGCGGATTCAGAGTTCAGATACGGATTTGACGCAAGTTGATTTGTATATAGCAGATATAAAAGACTGACGAAGAACTTAAGGAACTTATCAAAAGAAAGAACAGGCGGAATACAATCAAACGGAAGTGAAGAATAAGATAAACAGAGACGGACAGGAACGAAGTGCAGTGAACTGATGGTGAACAAATAATGGGAAAAACAGGCTTCCTTATATCCTAACCATCCTCTGTGTCATGCTTCCTGCGCATGCACAATCCTGCTTCTCGCTTCCTCCCACTTAGTAGTTTCGGCGTGCACTTTCATGAATCTGATCCGAGGTTCTAG
>Ga0307513_10009200_pt1 | contig 12509 bp, 16 predicted proteins | sample 15_EM_MG_FD_202174 | JGI IMG/M metagenome (GOLD analysis project Ga0307513, IMG submission 202174) | Populus trichocarpa ectomycorrhiza microbial communities from riparian zone in the Pacific Northwest, United States - 15_EM | ecosystem: Host-associated > Plants > Roots > Unclassified | place... | reverse complement strand
AAGGAGTAGAGGCTCGGGCAAAGCAACAGAAAATTCGTTAAAGCCGTGATAGGGTATTAATGTCGGAGTGTAAGAGGCCATTCACTCCAGAAGTTCGAAAGAGGTTTATTGTAGCCTTTTCGACAGGAAAAAAAGACAAGAAAAAAAGATGACAAACACGTAGACCTCACCTCGACTGTTAGATGAGCAAACTTGCCCGACGCCGTATCTTTCGTCTCCTCCTGTTGTGCAATCGGAGGTGACACTCTCCCTAACGGCTGGTATTCATTCGTCCATCTTCCTGTAATAGTGTTGCTAATTTGTGTCCAAAGATCCACGGCCTTCGCGTTGACAGCAGCCACAAACTCAGCCGGCGACGCGAGTGCTGCAGTAGTGTCGGACTGATGTCGTCTCAAAGTCGTACTGTACACGAAGTGTGCTTCGGAATTAAGCGTTGGTCGTAGTCTTGAGGTCGTATCCTGCGTTGAAAGAAGTGGGAGTAGTATATCTCACAAGGAGTAAACCGCCGATTCATGGACCACCTTGCTAGAGATCGACACAATGCCCTAGATGCGACGGCAAGGGCAATCAGGGTAGCGAAGAGGAGAGTGGGGAGCGGGAGGGGCTCGGCCGCTTGTACTGTACAGTAAGTCGTCATCATTAACACCACATGGCGAGACACTTACTTTTCCTAGGACTCTTACTGGCGGTCCCTACAAACTCGACATCAGTGTCAACAGCAAGAGGGAATAGTCGTGCCTCAAGTAAGAATTTTTAGAAACACCCGGATATGATATCCTCCAGAAAAGATCAATAAACCTCGCGAGAGCAGTGCAGATGTCAATTGACACCGCCGTGCAGCCTTGCGAGGTTAGGGAGGTCCGATGGTTGGGAATCAAGGGGCAGAGTATGTACCCCGTTGTAACGTGTCCGACTTGCACTGTAGGATAATAAGCGAGGCATAGCCAGAATTTGTGGCCCATAAATTTGGGCACGCACCATCATTAGTCCCTATCAGCGGTACCCTCTCATCGTCGTCGAAGGTGACCACCCACATTTTCGTTTTCGACATTGTCAGTGCTCCCTTTTCGTGGTCGCGGTGTTGGATTTGGTCGGGCTCTCTTTATCGTCATCATCGATCGGCCCACAAGGCTCTTTTTGTCATCGATGGGGTCTCCATTTTGTCGTCAATGGGTTCCTGTCGATATCGTTGGGTGTTGTGTCTGGGCATACAGGTCGTGGTCTTCGTGTAGTTCACTATGCCGGGTGTAGGGGTCAGTAGCGAAAGAGCGAAGGGTAAAATGTTTGTGACGCACTGCGACCTCACATTTCCTGGGTCCTCCGATTCCTCTCGTTATTCTTTTGGAATATTCCTCCACTGAACATAAAAGGAATGAGCCCACATCCCTTAGGAGAGGGGAGGGGCACTTGGTGGTTATTGGGAGCGAGTTTGGGGCAAGGATGGTTGACGAATGAGAACTGGTGATGTGGTGGTGCTGGCAGAAATTTACCTGGCGGCTCCTGGCTGCGGACTTTCAAACATCGGCCGCAGGTACCTAATCTAGCGCCTCTGGTGGTAAGAAGATTTGTGGCATGTTTCGATGTGGAAGAAAGGTCTGGACTAGCCGTTACGCGTTACATGAACAAGCAGTAGTGTGACAATGACAACCGTTACTATCACTCTCCTCTCACCTTCATCGTCGTTCGCATTATCACCCACCTCGTTCCTTCCCGCGGCCCTCTTTACAAATATCGCCTTCGCAGGCGAACCCTCTCTTCTCATCTCCATCCCACGATTTCACAGACCACGACGAGAGAGCCCAACCTGACATGTTGACGAACCGCCCCTGGGAGTCATGGGCGCGCTACCGGGTCCCCATGCAGATAAGAAAATGACAAACGACGCTGGAAACGAGCACGGAAAGAGAGAGAGCAAGCGAGGAGCGAAGATCTCAACTGTCTACCTGTTATGATTCCATTGGAACTCTCCCCCTCACATACGCGTTGGCGCTTTGGGCGATCAGCTCTTTGTGAGTATCCTGTATTTCTCGAATTTCGGCCTTGGATTCGGGTAGAAATTCATGCCACTTTCACTTTTCCTCACGGCAGGGTTGTCCGGGGACTATTTCGTGCGCGAGGTACCTGTTCGCTGTGTTCTAGAACTAGTAACCTATCGGTATTTACCGTACCCCACCTTCCTCGCGCACCTGCCAACCTATGGTGAATTTCCCCACTACTGCCTTTTGGATGTTCAATCTGATATCATCCAGGTGTGCGCCGGGGCAATTCAAAACCTATGAGTTGTCCGCGAGGGATCCGTGAGATCGATAAACGCCCCTTGAGGTTCGATTCACGTTCTCTGCTCTTTGCGGGGCTCTTTTGGCAGTTTATTTTTTGTTTCTGCGGTTATTGCACTGACTACGATTGCTTTTTTGTCCCCATCCACCTCGACTATGTCATTGCAGACGTCCTACAATGCGGCGTTTGTTCGTCCTCCCGATTCATTCCGCTCTCATTTCGGGATATAAGTCACCGCCGGGTTCTTTTTCGTCTCTCTCATGTAGACGCTTGGGTTTTGGATTTCTTTCACGCTGCCTGGACATTGTTTATCCGAGTCTGGTGTTGCGATCCCTTGCAAGGTGTTGACTTTCGCTGAACGATTGGAGATATATGCGTTTTTTGCATCAGACTTGACCTTTCTTCGGGGTCGCGTTGAGGGGAAGAGTTGAGGTTTTTCTTTTTTTCACCTCTATTCTACCTGTTATGCGCAGTTTACGAGGTTGTGGATTGGCTTTGGTGTTTGCGGTAGATTTCTGGGTTAGCGCTAGGCGTTAATGCTGCGGAGAGGTTCGTTGGGAGCTTTTGATTATAATCCCTCGATGAATCGCCACGACGTAGTGCATCGGTGCACGTCATGACTGTTGGAGAGCGCCGGGGCGCTGATATCTGAGGCGTGGTCCACGGTACGGAATCGTCTGGGTTCAAGCCGAGTTCTTCTGGTTCCTGCGCGTGGCTTTTATCTATTATTTGGGTGAATCGGAGATGGATATATTGGTTTTCAAGTTTTCTAATGTCCTTACATACATACAATAATTCCAATACCATACTGTGAAGAAATCTTGGAATAGCCCACTCGACTTATGCATTTCATTGAAGTCGACGTTGCGCATAGGGGAAAGTAAAGATGGCTCGTCATACCACACGTGGAGAAAGGTACCACCAGTAACCCGGTGTTCAAATACAATAGCCACCTATTGTCAATGCCGATGGGGAATCGAGGGCCGGGAACAGTTATCTATTTTCCTTCGCCTGAGGTGGCCTTGTCTGAGGCGCGGACATATGAGGTAAATCTATCAATTTGATGGGGAGAATAAGATAGAAAAGGATAGGGAGACGTGGAGAAGCTAAGGGATGAAGCGGTAATGTGGCAGACGCCGACGAAATTTTGCGTGCTCGAGGAAAATCTTACCACCAATAGCGCTCTTTACCATTACACAGTAGCCGTAACCCATTTCCCGAACGAAATGAATCTGTAGGGGAAAAGCGATATGGGTGTTGTGTTGGTATATTGTCAAAGGTAAGTTGCTGGTGGTGTGATTGAACTGGCAGACGCGAGTTGACGCGAGCGCGACGAGGGTCTGTTTTGTACCACTCAAAACGATCGGCATCCAATCTAATCTAATCTTAGATCTACAGTTCAACACAGACAATCACGTGGCACCCCCTTTTACTTCTTGCCCATATCGGACAAGGGAATTATAGGCCTCCTCGACACGCTGCATTCGAGGACAAGTCTGGGGAAGAGAAAGGTTGACTCGCATGAGAATTTCCTCTAAATCATAAAGGGATTCTTGCCAAATTACAGATCCCAGCGGCGCTGAGCTTGAGCTTGACGAGGTACTTATAACTTCGTAGGTTATGTAAACGAAGTTCAAACACACAACTCACATTGCTTGTTCAGCTACACGAATAGACCCATAAGATCCTGCGGCTCTTGACAGAATGGCGTAACACCTCACCTATAAACCGCTTCCCCTACCAAAATCCTGGCATTCATTCTCGAATTTCTCCAAGATCATAGTCAATTCGATGACCTTTTCCCTGTCGCGACTTCATCCGACCTGGCCGTCTCATCCATAGATGGTCGTTACCCACATTTTCCGGCATCGGCGCACCATTGCGTTTATGGCCCCTACGCTCCGTGCCCTCAACGATTGAGGGCTTACACGGCACATTCATTTAGGTGTTACCACGATCATGTTGGAAGTGGATACAGTGGACATTGAGCTGCCCAGAATGTTTGGGGGTGGGTCATCCGAATTTCCCAACATCTCGCTGTGGGATTATATTTGTTGGCTACACAATACGTACCTGAGGCTTACGCACTTTTCTCTCTACAGACAGCTCGCGACGGCCACATTGGATGAATTTCTCCGCATGCTCGAGGCATTACCGTATTTAGAGGTTCTGCACCTCGAATGAGCAGGGCCGGAGATCCCACACTTAACTCGCGCGAAGCTCGTTTCCTCATCTTCGACCCGATCCCTGCGAGTTTTCAACAGAGGATTCTGGAATGCATCACCATGCTTCCCTTTGTCGAAATTATCTTTCCCTTCCCCGTTCCAACAAGGAAGATTTAATGAAGCTCCTTATTGGTTTCCCATGCTGCGCCAACGTAAACGACTTCACAATTATCTCCTCATACCCAGCACCGCTACGCTTCATACTTAGTAAAAACCGCCTCACGATCCAATATAACCCCGAGGCAGTGATATTGTACCTCCTCTCCCTCGGGCCCACCTCCTGCACCTAACGCACGTCCTCTTTCAAAACGCGCTTGGGGACATGCCATGGAATCACTTTCCATCTCACTCGCGATATTTATCCGTCTCGGTTTATACGATGCACCAAATCATACTCAAAGATCAGCCTTCGTCCAGTGATGTGTCGCAAGGTGGTTCTGAACCCAGAGGACTATGTCCGGCTCTGTCCCAAAACGTTGGCGGAGAAACTGGTGGAGAAACCACTTAAAGCGGCTCATCGAAAGCCCGACGAGAATTTTGAAGTCCACCTTTTCTTGCTCTCGGTAGAGCACCAGACCCCTCCCTTGGATATCCCATGGACACAACACTAGTGGGTGGCTGGTTCTACTCTCTATATTTTTAGAGGAATATTTAGACTCTTCCCTTTCAGAGATACTCATGGCGCACACTATTATACCCATTGACGATATCTTCAACAGGCGTTACGTTGCCATGCTCAAACCACCGTTTTTTATTCATACTTCAACACTTTAAGGATTCTGGTCCGCTCCCCATTATTGCAATGCACAATATCCATCCACTGATGACTACACTCGTCCCAGATTATCCGCAGCCAAACGAGATAAGCGTGCGGGTTTTCATGGAAAGGAACGGGATCAATTACTCAGTTATCTTCAGGCAAACTGTGTGCCAAACCAACCGACAAGATCACCTTCGTCTCCGAGTTTCGCTGCATCAGTTATGGCGTCTATGTAAATAAGTCAGATCCAGCGATACTCTGTTTATTAACATATCATGACTACAGACACGCTGCTACCTCGCAGAATGGCTGCCTTTCGGAGAAAGCTCACTGACCGGGAGCGTAATGGTAAGAATAACTTCCGCTGTCTGATCGGATAAAATACTTAGCCAAGAAAGGCTCTCAAGATAACGCGCGAAAAATGATGCAAATGCCTCTATACATCCCGAACTTAAGCAGAGCACCGTGACTTATTTACTGGCTCTAACCCAGAGGAGGAGCGGACAAGCTCTGCTGTATAACTGGACCTGGGCTTGATCACGCATGGAATTCAGACGGCTGACTATAAATGGCACATTATGGCAAGCAATCCCAGTGCAAGACTATCGATGAATTTCGTAAACTTTATATTACCTTTTGGGCCCAATTTCTTGATTATTTTCATCCAGCTTTCTTAGAAAGTCAAAACTTGACAGGACAGACGCAGCGGCGAGAGTGGGAGTTGAATTGGCGGTGTGTCTTTCAGCGCAAATTCTACCAGGATGGTGATCGGGATATTAGACATTATGATATGGATGGCTGGAAGGAATAATAATGAATTGATCATGCATACCTCCCACCAAATCCAAATCCAGCGTCCATCGTGTCCCTAACTAAAGGGTTTGAGTTTTCCGTTCCTTAAGAAACGCTCTGGCCTGAACTCGCGGGGTTCTGGGTAGTCCCTTTCGTCGTCCGACGTCGCCCTATGGAATGGAGTTGGAAAAATAAGGAAAATTTAGTATTTTGCGACAGGGGACGCTCTCACCATTGGTTGGGAATCACAATACTTAGAGTTTGATGGGATATGATAGCCACTGTAGAGTTCGTCGTTGATCAACAGATGTACATAGACCGCCTTGACAAGATAAGGACTTTCGGCTGAATACTATCTTTGAACTGAAAAGAAGCCTGCCTAATGGTGTTATAGGCTACTATCTGGAAGAAATGAAAACTTCGCCATACCGATGAACTTCCTTGACGAGTGTCGAGAGGTATGGAAGCGAAACAATTTTGCTATATTCGGGAAGCCTTCCATTGAGGACTTTGTCGAGTTCTTCTTGAGCCTTAGATCTGCTGCACCTCGGGATGGCAGACCATCGCCAATAAGAACATCCCAAAAGCTGAAGCCGCGGTATCTGCTCCTGCTGAGGTAACACTCCGTTAGCTGAGGAGAAAGGATAACAGGCGTATAAAATGTGAGGACTCTGAATGCTATTGTGTATAGCCGGATCTATGGCTTTATTTGCCCTATTGTCTTCAAAGCATATACAAAGGATTTACAGCTTGTGGAGCATAGTGAAGTGTGGCCTAATAATGCAATTCGTAAACGTCTCTCACTCATCACTGCTGGGCATTAAAAGAAAGTTTCCGATAAAAGAGCACTTCTTAGGCCCGGAAGGAAGTTGCCGCTGCCGACGTTCAAGGCTTCTCATCCAGTACACCATAAAGACACCAAGAGTTCCAAGAGTGAAATCAAGTTGAGGCAATGCCCTCTTTGTAAGGGATGGGGGAACATCGGAGTCACAGTGAATCCAATCCTCCGTGAAATGTTTATGTTAGCCTTTACCCTGGCCCCGGAGTCAGTGACAGCAAATACGTTCACACAGGTTCGCATGGGTGCCAACAGTCGGCTTTCTGGCTTTCCTTCAACCCATTCGTTATCTTAATTCATAATGATATCAATCTGGATCGACTCCAGGAGCACTACGATGGAAAGGGCTCTCCGGACTCCGCGAATCGTTGCCGCCGTCATTGAGGAGGAACAAGCCGGATATAAGAAATCCGTCTCATCGGCCTCAGGCAGAAGATCTATGTAGAACAAACCATTTCCCACAAGGAAAAGTACGAAATACGACCCGAAAATTGACGCACACACATAACACTGCAAGGTGTATGCAGCACTGGAGAAAAAGACATAATGTTGTTTTTGGGCGCTAATTTCTAAATAGGCCAGGAAATGCAAATATTTGTCGTCAAAGTGTGTGTCAATCTCCCAGCCATTTCTATGCTCAAAAACAGCATCATGTCATAAATCAAAATTTTGCTTGCCCCTTGTCACATTGTCGAACGAGTTCATCATAAATCCCGCTTTCCTCTTCACCACCACAATCGCCGATCCCCGCGTGCCCCATCACGCCCAAGAAGTGAGGTAACGTATGTTTTTCATTCTTTTCTTGTTGGATCACATCTGGCTGATAAATTTCATGCCCTAATTCCGACGAACATGGAGAAGGCTGCCTTCTGTCCCAGTCCCATCAATAGCGGCATCGACATCACCTCCGTGGGAACCCGCCCATCGACGTTTGTCCAGTCACATCATTGTCACACCACATATTTGGTAATATTTTCGACTCTATCGGTAGGCGCACATAAACTAGGATCTGTAGGTACGATATCTGAAAAAGGAAGTAAATGTATGGAAGTATGAATTTTATGATAAGTTAGCTTCAAACACTTTGACGACTCACCCCTGTCTGCCCCTGCGCATCTGTCCACAACGCGTATTTCCAACGTATTTCCCGGATGCATCATCATCAATAGTGCTTTTGAGGCGTTTGATATACTAGTACTCCGGGTCATATGATCATCGTATCGCGCTGTCGGTGGAGTCGTTGAACCGATGGGTAGGCAGAGGAGATACCAAAGGGTGAGGGGACGGGTAAATTACAATTGTAATTTACAGAATGTGCATTGACTCCGACACCACAGTGTCGGCAAATGTAACTCAGAACTCTTCACATTTCCTGAAGTACTGTACCATTTCGACCGATCGTTCACATCACGCGCCACATTCAAAACAAGGTATTTTTTTTAATCAAAGGGAACTTTATCGGCCATCTCGGGTGAGTTTTTTTTTTTGAAAATCTTGAACGATCGGTCGAAATAGTACAGTAGCTTGGTACAAATAAAGCTTGGATGTTTACGACGTTAAGTGGAGTAGGAAACTTTCAGGGAGTATAAGGAAATGTTGATAGGGGCAAGATAGAGGTATTACAAGTGGACGAAAGGTGGAGGTTGGGTGGGGGCCGGATGTTAGTCATAATTACTCATCGAATCGGTGATAAGCTGAAGTAGGCAGTGATCTGGTGCAAAAAACTGTCTTGTCTTGGACTCTTCCGCCACGGGAGACCCGGGCATAATCGCATACTATCAGGACCCTACAAATCGTCCGGGCGCCCTACCCGTCGTCCACTCCGCAAAATTTTTGATCCTGTCAGATTTGTCAGTTTTACCTGCAAAAAGTATGACTGGGCGAGAGGTAGGGCCCGGATGGTGTGTAAGGTCCGATAGTACTTAACCGTGACGCAGAGTGCAACCAACTTATACCCACTGCTCCTTGTTTCGCTTCGATTTGAAGATTCGGCTCTCCTCCTCCCATAGTTGCTTCCACTGCTTTGAATTTTAGAAATGGTTCAGTCCCCGGATATCCCAGCGACCACACGTGAATATCGTCTTCACAAGGTGCCTTTCGTATTTTCTAGTTTTACGAAATATAGATTAAACAAGTCCAACACACTAGAAAACAGGCTTTCACGACCTCACGTTAGAAAATGGGCCCGTCCCTCACCCGAAAGAGGGCGAAGTCCTTGTCAAGGTGTATGCCGTTAGTTTGAACGTACAGACATTCATTCCAAAACTCAAATATCAACTAAACACTCAGTTTGATTAGTACGCCGACTTGGAAAAAGCACAGGGAGGGTTTCATTTCCCAATGAAACCTTCTGTGATTCCTGGCTCCGACTGTGCCGCCAAAGTTATCCTTACTGGTTCATCTACCTCTAAGTTTAAACCAGGAGACCGTGTCTCGCCTAACTTCGCGCTGGACCACCTCTACGGTGCTCCTACCGAAGCGACAAAGGCCACTTGCCTGAGTGCCAGGGTTGATGGGGTTTTGGGGGAGTATAGGGTATTCCCGGAACATGTCAGTATGCTTTCGGTTCACATCATTCGTTTCTCGAAATCCTCCCGGGGAGAGGGAGGACAATAATGGCGCCAGCCACTCAGTTGACTCGTTTTGTTGCTTTCTGTTGGGGGAATGTCGAGGATTTCTACTTTCCTTCAAGTTTTACGACTTCGTCGTTCCCCCTCGGGATGTATATCTGGCCATTCAGCAATTTGTTATGAGTTTTCTAACCCTTGTTCCGGTAGTCCCTCGTGCACATTCCGGACTACCTTTCATACGAAGAGGCATCTACCATACCGTAAGTGTCTCCATCCTCTATTACTTTCTTATTTTCATATTCTTTCATTTCTTCTACATCCTTGATCCGAGACAACACAATCCCTGCTCCCCCCTTCTCCCATTTCGCCTCCATTTCTTCCCATTTTCTTGCTCCTGATCGGTCGTATTGATATGCTCTACTTCTCAAACTCGGGTGTTATACTTGTTACTGACTTTCCATTCTTCGACAAAGGTGTGCCGCTCTTTCGGCTTACAACGCCCTCACTGGCAGCGGACGACCTCTCACAGCGGGTGATACGGTTCTTATTCACAGTATGAGCGGTCTCGGAATGTATGTGCATTCCTCTAATAAATTCTTTCCTCTATTATCATGATGCCTTATTTTGGCCTTCCTTCCTCACTTTCCTGACCGTGCTTACGTATACTTTCCCCATCCCTTCCCTCGTCCATGACCATAGCTTCGCAACCCAACTTGCCCACGCCTTAGGAGCGACAGTGATCATCCTCTCCTCATCCGAGGCCAAACTCGAAATTGCTCGCAAGCTCGGTGCAAAACATGGTATTAACTATAAGACACATCCGGATTGGGAGAAGGAGGTATTCAAGGTGGTGAGTCCTAGTTACGCCTGCTTCATAGATACAGATAGCTTCTGAATTCCTTCTGGCATTGCGCTTTAATCATATCTCTTTACTAAATCGGGTGCTTTCTATATTCTCTAGACTGGCGGCGAAGGAGTAGAACACGTCATAGATACTGGTGGCCCTGTGACTTGGATTAAATCACTCGATACGCTCAAATATGGCGGGTATATGCACGTTGTCGGCTTACGGGGTGGGGTACGTCTTTCTTCTTTCAACTTCTCTCTTCATTTCGCCTTCACAGCCTAACTCACATTGAATTTCAACATATGTAAAGGTTGAAGGCCCCGCAGATATGGGCATGATGGTGATACCGATCATGCAGAAATCGCTGAATTTGCACGGAGTACAGGTCGGATCGAGGACACAGTGAGTTTGCCTTTCTTCCTTGATTTTGTCCGAAAGTTGGCCCGTAATTAAATGCTCACGGAATTCACCCATGGATTTCCCAGATTAGAAGATCTGAACCGCGTTCTTGCCGCATTCCAGATCCATCCTGTCATTGATAAAGTCTTCGCGTTTGAACAGACCCGAGAGGCATATGAGTACATGAGCCAGTACAGGCATGTTGGGAAGGTTGTAATCCAGGTCGCTAAGGACGATGAATAGCTAGCTCGCTTTTGAGGGGCCAGTATTTAGTTCTTAACCTGCATGAAGCTCATTGTAATAACGTTGTAAGGAAACGGTGTGGGTAGATATGGAGTTAGTCCTGTTTTTACCACGCCCTTCGAACCGTGTCAGAAAATGCTTATGTAAAGTGCGGAGTTCTAATTATCGTCGCGTCGATTGGACGCGACGAAGTAGGTGTTCTTATTTTTCTTGGAGACAAAGTAAATATATTTAGTTCAAGGAAGACTAATTGAAAAAAATTTACATTGTGAAGAGGATATATCGTTGTCCTTTTGATATCAGTGCGTTTGAGAGCAGAACAACATCACATGATCTTCAGCCTTGGCTCAACCTGGAAAACTAGTTCCCTAACTCCCCCATATCACCTTGCCGCATCCTCAAAATTTAACACAGGGTTCATTAGGACTCTTTAAATATCTTTCTCTCCAAAATATCTCAAAAAGGATTCCCCTCATCTTGTTAAGTGAGCGCGACTGAATGTTTAAAGTCCGCACTTTACATAAGCATTTTCTGACACGGTTCGGAGGGCGTGGTAAATAACAGACTTCATATATCGTGATCCCATGGGCACATCACATATATCGAAGTCTGTCTAGGAGAGACTAATATGGAGTCGATTGGATTAGATTAGATAACGCAAACTGGTCGTGTGTTTCAATGTTTAGTAATAGTAATTGACGTTTCTTGCGAAATTTCTTTTTCTCGATCAAAAGGGGTGTCACACTATTTTACAGCCGTTTGCGAAAAGGTTGGCACTACCGCCACCGTGTGACAAACAAGAGACAGTGGGATCCTAGATTAGGGTTAGCACATTTGTAGGCCTTCCAGTGACGCCCCCATTGTTTCCTTGTTATTCCCTCAACAATGCCATACCGCAAGATATCTAGAGACCTCAAATTAGCCGCCATGCGCATGCACGAACACGGCATCAAGGGGGGCCCGGGATGTTAAAAATTGCACGGGGTCGGTAAATTTTTTTAAGGCACTGGGCCTTACCCCCCTCCCCCCCCTCCCCCCCAAAAAAAGATATGTCAGACCGAAAAAGGAAATTTCCGAGAAAAACATATGTTCAACAGTAATTGAAAACAAAAATTCCGGAATGTCTCTATTGAATTTGGAGTTTAATATGACTGTTTATGAGGTACTCCTTCAAATCCGAGGGATTTAAGATGTTACTGTGGGCTGACTATATCTCATAACCACTTGTGAGTCATGAGAACACCCTGCTTCTTCGGTTAGCGCCCGTATCAAGCTCAAATTTGATGCTAATGTCGCGAGAAAAGTTACAACAGTGTGATTCAGGTCAAAAAATCGGTATCATATGTCAAAATATAAAATTTTTTTAGGCCTTCGGGCTCGACCCCCCCCCCCCTACCCCGGGTCACGGAACAACAAGCCGGGCCCCCCTTGCATGTGGGTTAGCAGATTAGGAAATCTGCGACCGTCGGGTTGTTTTGGTCCGTGTAAACGCAACGAATGGGGAGTATTGGGTATCGGTATCGGGGTGGTTATCCTGATGGCCACTCTTCCATCAAAA
>Ga0307513_10009199_pt1 | contig 12510 bp, 7 predicted proteins | sample 15_EM_MG_FD_202174 | JGI IMG/M metagenome (GOLD analysis project Ga0307513, IMG submission 202174) | Populus trichocarpa ectomycorrhiza microbial communities from riparian zone in the Pacific Northwest, United States - 15_EM | ecosystem: Host-associated > Plants > Roots > Unclassified | place... | reverse complement strand
TTGCCTATATCTTGAGGCTTCCTTAAGAACTCATTCACGCCTGCCAACCGCGCATCCCTCGCACACTCACTCGCGGACAGCATAATGATCGGCGTCTGCCTGCGATGTTCCAGACTGCGCACTCTGCGCGCCAGTTCCAGCCCGTTCACGTTCGGCAGTTCGTTATCTAAGATAATCAGATCGTAGCGCGTCTCACGGTGAATCAAGAGCGCGGCAACAAAGCCATCGGCGCACGTCTCCACGCGCCAACCTTCCGCTTCAAGCGTGTCCGTGACGGCATCCGCGACTATCTGCGTATCTTCGACTAAGAGGATGTGAGGCATAGGATTATCGCGGGGCTTGCGCTGTCCTTAGACGCAAGCCCCGCGTACCTCTGCCCTTAATAGCGAGCGGGCAGAGGCAAGACGAACTCCGGCGCGGTCTGCTATGATGCCGCGCGATCTATCTTTGAAATTGCGACGGTCATGCGTAGCTCAACCTCAACCTCTATCGAGTAATGAGCATCGCCGTTCTGAATGAAAGGTTCATTCTCACGGCGTACAGGTTGAGGCAAGGCATACTAAAACAGGATAGTTTTAGGCGCAACAAAATAATCCCGTCAGGGGGTGACTCCTGATGGGTAGGGCGTCTAAATGGAAGCCAGAGCGTTTAGCGGGGAAGCTATTACATATCCGCGTTACGCTCGGACTCTCGCAAAACGAGATGATCCGGCACTTGAGACTTCCAGAAGAGTTCTCACAAGGCAGTATATCGGGGTATGAATTAGGGACTCGCGTACCGCCTTTGCCTGTCGTGTTGCTCTATGCTCAAGCGGCGGGCGTCTGCTCAGATGTGCTGCTAGATGACAAGTTAGACCTACCTGACAAAATCCCTGCAAGGCCGAAACACTCCTAATTATCGGGCAAGCTGTTTAATTATCGGGCAACAACCCATTGTCGGGCAAAGCCGGCATCGGTGAGTTGTTTGAGAGCGGGCGGGAGCGTTCTGGAAAGTCGGGCGTGGTGGGCGGTGTGCGCAGGAGCACGCGATTCGGATTTGAGTGCCGGTCTGTTTTCGCGCCGGAATGAACAATTAGAGATGCGCCCGCGTAATAATTCCCCCGGCGCGTGCGGGACGCGGGAAGGGGCGCAGTTTGGGCTTGCCGCGCGGCTCGAATTGTAGTATTTAACATGCCGTTTGTTTCGCTGTAAGACTCGCGCAATAGCCTCGTCTTATGATATAAACTTGCTTTTAAAGCAACGCAGTCTTTCACTACTCTACACAAGGTTTATCGCTAACATCTTCGGACGCGGAAGTCGCCCCCTAAAGGTCTGCACTGCGTCTGAACTCAGCCCAACAATCGAAATTAGAAAAGGACGAACTATGTCAACAACATTCCTCCGCCGATCAGCCCGCGCGCTGATGCTCACGGTCTTCTGTTTTGCGCTCGGCGTCGGCGTGGCTTCGGCGCAATCAGAGGCCAGTTCCGGACAGATTGCCGGGGCTATTACGGACAGCACAGGGGCTGCCGTGCCGAACGCGACCGTTACAGTCACGAACAAAGAAACGGGACTGACGCGCACCGCGACGACCAGCGACGAAGGTCTCTACACGATCCCGCTCCTGCCGACCGGCACTTACACGGTGGCGGCTCAGGCGGGCAACTTCGCGGAGACGAAACTCGAAAACGTGGTCGTCAACGTAGGCCGCGTGGCCGACGGCAACGTCACGCTCGGTGTCGGCGGCGTGCAGGAATCCGTCACCGTCTCGGCGGAAGCCATTCAGGTGACGCGCAGCGAATCCGACGCGGTGCTCAACGAGACGGCCATCAGCAACCTGCCGATCAACGGTCGCCGCTTTCAGGACTTCATCACGCTCACGCCGACGGCGCAGGTTGACCCGCAGCGCGGCCAGATTTCGCTCTCCGGCCAGAAGGGCATCAACTCGAACATCAACGTTGACGGCGTTGACTACAACCAGCCCTTCTTCGGCGGCATCCGCGGCGGCGAACGCTCCAACCTCGCCTTCACGATTCCGCAGGAAGCGATCAAAGAATTTCAGGTCGTCGCTTCCGGCTACTCGGCAGAGTTCGGACGCTCCACCGGCGGCATCGTCAACGCCGTGACGAAATCCGGCGAGAACGACATTCACGGTTCGGCCTTCTACCTGCTCCGCCCCAAGAAACTGGCGCGCGGCAACGAGTACACCGAAGCGTTGCAGGAACAGCGTCTGACGGCTGCGGGCGTTGACGCCACGCTCGCCCCGACGCAACACCAGTTCGGCGGCTCCGTCGGCGGTCCGATCATCGAAAACAAACTTTTCTACTTCGGCGCTTACGAGCAACAGAAGTTCAACGCGCCGCGCCAGATCGTGTTCGGCATTCCGGGCAGTTTCGGTTCGATCAACCTCAACGCCGCGCAGCAGGGCGTGCTCGACTTCTACCGCGGCGAACAGACCGGCTATGATCTGACCAACGATGCGTTTGCCGGGCTGGCACGCGTCGACTGGAACATCAACAACGAAAATCGCTTCAACATCCGTTTCAGCGGCAGCAAGAACGAAGCGGAGAACGCCGTCTCCAGAGGCGAAACATCGCTCGACCCGACGACGACGCAGGCTCTCTCCACGAACGGCACGGAGAAGAACCAGACCAAGATCGGCGTCGCGCAACTTATCAGCACCATCGGCTCGAAGGCCGTCAACGAACTGCGCTTGCAGGGCGCGCGCGAAGATCGCCCGCGCATCTCCAACTCCGACTTTCCGCAGATCGCCACCAGCTTCGCCACTTTCGGCGCGACCAACTTCCTGCCCACCACGCAGTACGACACGCGCTATCAGGTGGCCGACAGCTTCACCTACATCACCGGCAACCACAACATCAAATTCGGCGGCGAGTACAGCCGCCTGTTCGCCAACCAGCGGTTCGGTTTCAACCAGTTCGGCGGCTACGCGTTGAGCATCGGCAGCACTGCGCAGAACATCGCCGACGCGCTGCAAAGATTGTCGAACACGGTCGTGCCGCAATCCGGCGCAAATCAGGCGATTCTCGGTCGCTTCGACGACAACCGCGCCCGCTACAACCGCCAGATCGGAAACCTAGAGGCGGAGTTTGAAGGTCAGGAACTCGCCTTCTTCGGTCAGGACTCGTGGCGCATTTCGCCCAAGCTGTCCATCAACTACGGGCTGCGCATCGAACAGCAATACAACCCCACGCCCGACATCTCCAACACGGCGATTGTTAACGTCGTGCGCAACACCAGCTTCCCCATTCGCGGCGCGGGCTTCGACCCGTCAGACATTCCCGACAGCGGCTGGCAACTCGGACCGCGCGTCGGTTTCGCCTACGACCCCGTCGGCGACAGCAAGACGGTCGTTCGCGGCTTTGCCGGTTACTACTACGCGCGCACGCCGCTCATCGTGTTGGCCGATAGCACCAACAACTACCGCAACCCGCCGGCCAACGTCAGCACGACGCTGCCCTTCACCGGCTTCAACCAGAACACGTTCAACACGTTCCTGAACTCGGCTGCGGGCGCGCCCTATCGCACGATCACCGGCTGCGACCCGGCGGCTGCCGCCGGTTCGGACGCGCGCAATCGCTGCACGCCGAACACGGTCTATCGCCAGTTCGCCATCATCGGCGTCAACCTGAACACCTTCTCCCTGAACGGCCTGCCGGTCATCTCGCCGGAGCAGGTTTCGAGCATCGCCAGCGGACTCGGCTTGAACCCGAATCCCTTTGTCGGCGCGCAGGTCACGGGACACGCCGAGGACTTCAAGAACCCGCGCTCGTTCCAGTTCGGCTTCGCCTTCGAGCGCGAAGTGGCGCGCAACTTCACCGTCGGCATCGACTACGCGCACGTCAAGACCGACCGCATCCAGCGCAACCGCGATTTGAACTTGCCCGCGCCCCTGTCGGCTGAGGGCTATGTTGACTTCCTGCGCGCGAACAACACGGCAGCCAACTTCAACACGATGGTGACGAACGGCACTATCGGACAGATTCTGCAATCGCAACGGCAGTTCATCGCCATCAACACGCCCGCCGGTTTGACCTTCCCCGGCGGCTCGGTCACGACTCGCCAACGCCCGACGCAATCGCAGCAGGGCTTCGCGCTCGGCGCGGTTCAGGTTCGCGAGTCAACGGCGAAATCCCTGTATCGCGGTTTGACGTTCCGCACGCGCTACACACACCGCCGCGCGCAACTCAACGCCTACTACGTCTTCTCGCGCTCTCTCGGCGACGACGACAACGAGCGCGACGCGGGCGGCGTGGCCTTCGCCAACCCGTACGACCTGCGTGGCGAATACAACCGCAGCAGGCTCGACCGCGAACACCAGTTCACGGCGAACCCGGTCTTCTTCCTGCCCCACGGCTTCGAGGTGTCGAGCGCGATTCGCTTGCGCTCCGGCAACCCGATCAATCCGACCTCGGGCGCGGACTTGAACGGCGACGGCGTGAACAACGACCGCCCGCTTCTCGTCCCCGGTCTGACCTTCCTGCGAAATGATTTCCGTAATCGCAGCATCTACGATGTTGACCTGCGGGTGCAGAAGGGATTCACTCTGGGCGAGAGAAAACGCCTTGTCTTCTCTTCGGAGTTTTTCAATGTGCTCAACCGTTCCAACATCATCTTCCCTTCGCCGAACACGGCCACGTCTTCGGGCGCGAGCGGTCAGTTCTGCGGTCAGGCGACCCAACTCTGCGGCTTGAACGGCGTCACCAACGCCAACTTCCTCCGCACGACCGATCCCGTCACCGGCGCGATCCTCGTCAACAACACCAACCCCGGAAGTCAGGTCTTCCAGATGCAGATCGGCGCGCGCTTCCAGTTCTAACGCGCAACCGACCCGCATCTCTAACTCGACAACAAGGGCGCGCCTCTACAAAGGGCGCGCCCTTTCTTTGTCCGAAGACGAAGCGCACGCGCCGCAGACTGTACGGAAACGGAGGCTCGACGATTCCCGCCCGACTCATCTATCAACACGCCGTCGCGCCGCGCAATTCGTTCTCTCGCAGAGATTTTCCCTCCTCCGCGCTTCCTCCGGCTCGCAGCCTCCATGCTGGCACACCCGTTGCGAACGTATTCCGCGATTAAGCATGAACAAGCGTTTCTGCTTTGACCAACAGATCAAGCGGGCGGACAATTTTTGAGGAGGCATACAAACATGGGTTTACCAAACAACGACGAGATCGAAGGGAAATTTGATCAGGCCAAAGGCGCTGTGAAGGACAAGGTTGGCGAAGTCACCGGCGACCGCGACCTCGAAGCCGAAGGCGAGGCCGACCGCGCCTCCGGCAACATTCAGGAAGGTTTCGGCACAGCCCGCCGCAAAGTCGGCGAAGCCATCGAAGACATCGGCGATAAGATCAGTCGCTAGAAGAGCAGGATGAAGTAGAAACGATGAACGCGGAATGAAAGCAACTTGTCTTTCATTCCGCGTTCATCGTTTCTACTTCATCGTTCTTTTTATTCCTGCCTGACGTGTTCCGCGCCGAGGTCGGCGAGAAGTTTTTCAATGGTGTCGCTGTCCTCGCTCGACTTGGCTTCGATGCCGATCAGTATGCCGCCGCCGCGCAAGCCCGCGTCGTAAACTTTAGCGCGATGCTCCGGGATGCCCGCGCCGACGAGCGCGCCGATCACGCCGCCCGCCGCTCCGCCGGCACCCGCGCCCGCGAGCGCCGCCGCAATCGGCCCTGCGATCACCAACCCGATCCCCGGCAACGCGATACTCGTCCCCACAGCCGCAATCGCCGCCAGCACCGCTCCCACGGTGCCGCCGACCGCGCCGCCGATCCCCGCACCGTCAGCCGCGTGCGTCCCCGACTCAATCGCGAACTCTTTATTCTTCGTCGAGTCGGACATGAGCACGCTGATGTCGTCGCGCGTGTAGCCGTGTTTGATGAGCGCATCCACGGCGGCCTCCGCCGCCAGACGTGTCTTGAAAAGTCCCGTCACAAGTTTTGCCATAAAATCCTCCTCTAATTTTCGACTCTTAACTCGAAATGTTGATCCGTTTTGAATAAACTGACAGCAAACTTTATGCCGACTCGCCATGCGGCGGGAATAACGCCCTGTGCGCGAAATTACGTTGGAGAACACGACACATCGCCCGCGCGTGGTGTAATGTTAAGCCTCATTTCACACAGGGGAAGGAAATTTAACTCATGCTCAAAGCTATCATTTTCGACATCGACGGCACGCTCGTCGACTCGGTTGATCTGCACGCCCGCGCATGGCAGGAAGCGTTTCGACACTTCGGTCGCGAGGTCGAGTTTAAACGAGTCCGTCATCAGATCGGCAAGGGCGGCGACCAGTTGATGCCCGTCTTTTTCTCTGCAGAGGAACTCGAACGCTTCGGCGAAGAGTTGGAGAAGTTCAGGGGCGATCTCTTCAAGCGCGAATACATCTCGCGCGTGCGCGCCTTCCCGCAAGTGCGCGAACTCTTCGAGCGCATCTGTCAGGACGGTAAGCGCATCGCCCTCGCCTCTTCGGCCAAGCAGGACGAACTCAAAGTTTACAAAGAACTCGCGCGCATCACAGACCTTGTCGAAGAAGAGACTTCCGCCGACGACGCCGACAAGTCGAAGCCACACCCGGACATCTTCGAGGCTGCGCTCGACGCGCTCGGCGACGTGCGAGCCGACGAGGCCATCGTCATCGGCGACACGCCCTACGACGCGGAGGCCGCAGGCAAGATCAACCTGCGCACCATCGGCGTTCTCTGCGGCGGCTTCCCCGAAGCCGAACTCCGCGCCGCCGGATGCACTCATATTTACCGCGACCCCGCCGACCTCCTCGCGCGCTACGACGCGTCGCCACTCGCACAAACATCTTCGTCGGCGGTCGCGGCCAACGACTAAGAGCGTCGAACAAAACTGTACGGGCAGGGACAAGTCTCCCTCCCTTTTGCTTACGCGAACACGCGGGCAGCGGGCTTGTCCCGCTGCCCCTACATCAATCTTTTCCCGATGAACATTTGACACCCGCTCTAAGTGTGAAGATTCTCCAACTCAGTTCGGCGCGCACCTTCGGCGGCGGCGAGAGACATTTCGCCGACCTCTCAAACGCACTCTCCGAACGCGGCCACGACCTTTACGCCGCGCTCTCCCCCGCGTCGCCGCTGCAAGCAAAACTCGCGCGCCTCGACGACTCACACATCATCAGGCTCCCGCTTCGCAATGCCCTCGACCTCGCCAGCGCGACCGGGCTTGCGCGCTTCATACGCGAACACCGGATCGAGATCGTCCACGCACACCTCGCGCGCGACTATCCTCTCGCCGCCTACGCCGCCCGCCGCGCCGGAGGCGTGCCCTTTATCCTCACGCGCCACGTGCCGTTCGCCATGAGCGGCTTGCACAAGTTCACGCTCTCGAACGCCGCACGCGTCGTCGCGGTTTCGGAAGGCGTCGCGCGGGGCTTGCGTGAGCGGCGCATCTTCCCCGACGAAAAAATTCGCGTCATCCCGAACGGCATCTCCGTCGCCGCACTTGATAACGCGCTCGTAGATTTCGACCGCGCCAAATTTCGCCGTAGTCTTTCCGCAAACGCCTCGCTGCTCGTCGGCACGGTCGGCGAGTTGAGTCCCGTCAAAGGTCAGGAAGAATTCGTGCGCGCGGCGGCGACGATTATCCGTCAAGAGAATTTTACGCACGCGCGGTTTCTCATCATCGGCGACGACAGATCGCCGGGCGCAGAGACGCGCACGCGCCTTGAGAGTCTGATCGCCGAACACGAACTACAAGACCACGTCCGGCTACTCGGCCACGTCTCCGAACTCACGCCGCTCATCAGTTCGCTCGACCTCTACGTTTCCGCCTCGCGCGCGGAGGCTTTCGGTCTGGCGACGCTCGAAGCGTTGATGTGCGGCGTTGCCGTCGTCGCCACCGCGACAGACGGCGCGCGTGAGTTGATAGACGACAACGTGACCGGCAAACTCGTGCCCGTCGGCGACGCCCCATCTCTCGCACGCACGATGCTTCAACTGCTACAGAGCGGCGTTGAACGCGCACGCATAAGCGAACGCGCACGTGATTCTTCGCGTGCGCGTTTCGGTCTTGAACGAATGGTTGATGCGACGGAAGAAGTTTACCGCGAGGCTCTCGCGGCTGTGTCAGGCGGGTGAAAAGTTCAGGCCGCGCGCCGCGTGCCGCCGTGGGGCTCGGACGCCGTCCGTGCGTACTGCCGTTTGTTCATGGGAAATAATGTTCTTACCTAAAATGGCTGTAAGTACTTTATTTGAGCGTCATACCATCACTACATTTTAAGTCAAAGTTCTTACCTAAAGTGCTAATGTCTTCCTGTTAATAATTTGGAAGAAAAATAAAGTTCTTACTTAAAAACTCAATCTTTGTGCCATAAGGTTTACGTCAGAACGGAAGAACCGTCTAATTAGCCGCGCGGCATACTTTACACACCGTCAGAAAGTCTGACCAAGTTAGAGGCCAACCTCAGAAATCATGCTGCTTCTTTCCATCACCCTTTCAGTGTAGCTTCCCAATCGGAATACTGTAGAACTTCAGCGGGATAGGAGTGAGAAAGTGGCTTGGTATATTTTCACTATCAAAACTAGCATCAGGAGAAGTATAATTTATTTCTCTCTCTAAAGATTTTGAGAACCAGCATGAATCAGAATTCATTAAGTAGAGGCAGAGGACAAAGGTTGAGGAGTGTATGTCTTCAAGGACTCGTTAAGCGCGGCAGGTGCTGTGCCCCGCAACTAACTGTAGATTTAGTCGGTACCCTTACTCCTTCTCCTAACATAAACGAAGTCTATGAGATGCTAGACTCACTAAGCATTGATGGAACACTTCGACCCGTTCACGACCCAGATTACTTGGAAACGACGGACGACAAATATCAGACAGTATTTGAACTGAACACTCACTAAGATGAAAGCCTTTTATAATCAATTCTGGCTGAACGAATCCATTCATCTGTGGCTCCAATACAAAGTACAATTTTAAAGACGTTCAATTAGAGCGAGAACTCAGTTTACAAAATAATGGGCATTGATCTAATGATGTCTCTAATATTTGCATATACTTATGTTTGGGCTCTGCTATCCTTGTTGGGGATATTTGCCTGCCTTATACCTCTTTTTCATCTACGATTTAATAGCTCTTATAATGGATATTTGCATTTACTAATTAAAGATCCTCCGTGGCCTTTTGTTTTTTGTGTGGCTCTCCTATGGTTTGCCTCAGGCTTATTAGCAATCTTAGCGTTCTTTGTATTTGGTTATCCCGCGGCAACAGATTCGAAGTGGTTAGCTATATCCGTTGGGTCTGGAGTAGCAACAGCTTTGGTAAGCAGTATCGTCGAAATGTGGGTATGTAAAAGAGTTGGTTTTAAAACTTGGGCACTTACTGTTTACAAAGCACTCCTCCGAGCCAATTTAGCACCCTTTCATCCGGTTGCTTGGCAACTTAACAGGCTGCGACAGCGAGACAATCTACGCTGCCAAAATAGAAAATCGGAATGGGATTTCAATGTGCCCCAAAATGTGATTTTTAGGAGAATCCGAATGCTGTTCGGAGCGGCGAAACCGCGAATTGCAGCAGGGAGGCGACAACCCGGATTTCTATCACTTGACGCTAACATTACGCCGCCTGTCCAGTTCTTTCTTCTTTTAGATTACTATGGTAGGAGACGAGTCAATGAGTTGTTAAAAGCCCCGGCTCCAGTTCCCCTTCCCGGTCGTGATTGGGATGGCCGCGAACGCAGAAGGCAAAGCGGCTCACCGGAAGATCGCCGGAATGAACCGCGTAACTTAGGATTGATTAGGATGTATGATCGACCGACCCTTGTTGAAGATGTCAAAAGAGGAAAACTGCCCGCCTACCCGCACTAAGCTCGCAAGCATTTATCTCATGCGTATCAGAAAGGTAGCGTTCGACATTGGTCAACGCCATGAACAAAGCGACAGATAATATCCCCAAAGCAGTAAAACTCTGTACAGACTTGAAGGCACGTTATCAAGCCGGGGAGCGAGATTTTACTTCTATTGATTTAACTAGCGTTGATCTGTCTGGTGTGGAATTGAATGGAGCAATTCTAAGTCATACGATTCTTAGAGGAGCTAATCTACAAGGGGCACAATTACGCATAGCCAACCTAGATGGAGCAGACCTATATGGAGCGACCCTAGACCATGCCAATTTAGAAGAAGCGAGCCTTGAAGGAGCATTTCTCAATGGTGTGAGTGGTTCGGCAACCAACTTTCGTCGTGCGGATTTAAGGGGGGCACATCTTTTGGGGGCAATAATGCCGGATGTCGATTTTCGTGGTGCTGACCTACGACTTTCGAACTTGTTGAAAGCAAATCTGTGCAGAGCAAGGCTTGAGCAATCTAATATGATGAATGTCTTATTTGAGGAGACTAATCTAGAAGAGGCTAATTTAGAAGGGGCAGATATTCGGGGTGCTTCTTTTCGGGGAGCAAAACTCGATCGAGTCTGGGTTGCCGGAGTAAAGTTTAATCGGCAGACGCAGTTCTGGCGCAGCAGCCTCGATCAAATGACAGGTGATCCGGTTTTCAGTAGATTCGCAAGAGATCAAGATTATATTGAATCATTCCGAGTCCGACATCCTATAACTTGGGGACTATGGGCGATTACATCCGATTGCGGAAGAAGTATGACCCGATGGCTTATGTTCTCTTCGGTATTGATTATTTTATTCGGTGTTGTATTTTTGCTATTACGAGATAACTTAGTAATTAATGTAGCAGGTCGCGAAGTGACTTGGTTCACTTATTTCTATTACTCCATCGTCACGTTTACTACACTTGGTTTTGGGGATGTATTACCTAGAACTACTCTGGGTGAAGTTCTTGTCTCAATTGAGGTGTTTTCTGGTTATTTAATGTTAGGCGGCCTCGTTTCGATATTCGCTAACAAACTGGCAAGGCGCAGCTAGTACTATGCAGTAATTAATCTGCATTAAGCATAACAAGATGGGTTCATTTCAGCATTAGCAGTGCGGTTTCAATTGCGGTTTTTATCTCCGGTATAGCTCGCGTTACCTGACCGATGCCAGCACGGCTTGAAAATACAGTGAAATTGGGCATTAAGTTTTCTTGATTAAATAACAGAGTTGCCCATTCAACACACCGGATAGCGAATTCTAAACGGTTCTCAACAACTTCAGACAGAGTTTTAGCTGTTAAAGGTAGCTTATTAATAGTCTTTCCTACCGTTAGTGTTCCGATCTTATCTATATCCCGACCTATGGCACTTATTGTTACCCGCATGGGCCGTCCATCTATACTTTTTAGTCGGATGGCGGAGGCCCGCACCTCTCTCTCTAATTGGATGTCTCTACTAGACCAATCAAGCATATCTCTTGAGCGAGTCCGCTTAGATACGGGAGGCAGGTGCGCTTTCAACCAATCATAGTCGTGATAATAAAGCCAGTTATAAATCTTAGGGTTTCTCTTTTTTAACTGCATCCGGGTAGCACGTGGAAATTCCTTCAGGTTAGACAACCACAAATCGCGGGTAGGTTGGAGTCGTTTCTCTGAAGCTGATTGCTTACGACGGAGTTTTTTTATGATCCTCTTTTGTGAAGACCTTATACGGATTTCTTTAGTTCCTGGTCCCTTGCGCGGAAAGGTTAGTCCTATTCGGGCAGCTCGTCGTGGAACTGCCTCACGGGAAATTCCCAAGTGAGGAGCCATTTCTTTCATGGTGAGTGAAAGATCTTGCCACATTTCTTTCAGAGCTTCCTCCCATACTGGACCGTAATGATCAATTTTATCGAAGCGGAACAGGTCTGCTTTGGACTTGTCCGGGCCACGCCTGTGATAAGAAAAACCACAGGCGCAAGTGAATCTGCCAACCATTACACCCTTCCGCGTCGGATGGGGCTTAACTCGGGAAGTTTTAATCTTGACCTTTTTAAAGTATTTGCAAACAGGATTTAGGCATGGCCAAGGCCCTTTGCCAAAGGCTTCTACGCGGGTAGAACCAAGAATCTTTTCAGTAGCACAGGTTTTAAAGAAAGACTCGGCAGTATGCCCCAAAAGTTGAATGAGTAGAAGGTACTTGATGGGATGCACAAAATGGCCGCTATTCAAGGAGTAACGAAATTTAACCGGCCATGCCTTCTCTTTTCGTTCGTCTAGGGGACATTGAAGTTTATTGAGTAAAGTGGATGAATATTTGCTTCGAAACTTATTTAACAGATCTTCGACTCGAATCGTACCAACTGTTGAAAGCAGGTCATGCTGGTCAAGTATTTGAATATAGCTATCATGGAGAAATTTGAGGCCGGGTACTAGTTCCCGCTGATCCAGTAACCATGCAACGTCACGCGTGTATGCAGTTAAAATTTGATGGTTTGGATCTGATTTATCTAGTGAACGACTTGAAGTAGGCATTAATGCTTGTTTAGCAGAAATATATGTTCCACCATGAAAGCGATTGCGGGAGCGCACGATACTATTCTCTAGAAAAATATCGTGTATTGCGCACACCTCTACCCCGGGCACTTGGTGTAAGCGATGCCAGTAAGCTTCTCGAAATTC
>Ga0307513_10009198_pt1 | contig 12510 bp, 17 predicted proteins | sample 15_EM_MG_FD_202174 | JGI IMG/M metagenome (GOLD analysis project Ga0307513, IMG submission 202174) | Populus trichocarpa ectomycorrhiza microbial communities from riparian zone in the Pacific Northwest, United States - 15_EM | ecosystem: Host-associated > Plants > Roots > Unclassified | place... | reverse complement strand
CGGCTAGCGGATTCGTGGGCGAACTGACCAGGGCCATTGCCTTTTCCACGACGGTGGCGGGCGACTCAGGACCGAGAACTTGTAGAGCTAAGAAGTCTTATATGAGGAAGGTGTCAGAGAACAAGCCTCGGTTGTGCATTGGTTACTGTGCGTAGGTTCTGATATCTATTCTTCGTGGTATCCACGGGGTTTTACTATGGAAAGACGCTCTCCTTTCAATCGGGTCCTTGTATTTTGCACAAGGGGCCGTATCTCCCGCGGTCACTCAAGGCTCGCGGTCTTTTCCTTTTTAGGGACAAATACCTGTGTGGAAGCAGCGACGTTATTGAATGGAGTGCATGGGCTTCCAGATACGCGACGGACGTCTTGAGAGATCAAAGACTACTGCTTTCGTCGATGCCGAAGCTATAAGATCAAGCGGCCTCACGGCGAGGCGATTCGGTCCCCTGCTCCTCATCATCTCCGCGGGCTTCCTCATTCCGGTTTTACAATCCCCTCCCCCCCTCGCAAACCTCTTCCTCCCCTAACTCACCTCGCAAACATGGTTGACTGGTCCGACCAGGCTGTGGTGATGAAGTGCGTGGTCGTGTTTGGTAACATCGTGCATATCACCGCCGGCGCATATGCATTGGATGTATTCTTCACGTCTATGTATGATTGGGACATCATCACGGGCAAGCGTCGCTGGAAATGGACCATGCCGGTGCGTTTTCTTCGCCTGGTTTTCTCGTGCGATTTATAGTCATTTTCCACTTTTTCAGCTCTACTTCTTCGGCAAATGGATCATGTTGTTCGCCGTCATTGGGATGCTTCTTGTCTTGAACGTCGATACGCCAATTAACTGCCAGGTTAGGGGAACCTCACGCAACTCGCGCGATTCACGAGCTTACTTTTTCACCTCTCAGGCCCTGTACTCGTTCGCTCAGTTCGCTGGCAACAGTGCCATCGGCTCGGCGTCGACCCTCTTGATGCTCAGGACTATTGCCATCTGGAATCGTAACCTCTTCGTGACAATTCCCCTCGTCGTTCTTTCTTGTGGCCAGTGGGGTATACTCTTCCATGGTACGGAACGATCCTCCGCAGTACTATCGACGACTCTAACATTGTTAAACCAGGCATGACCACTGTGCGCTCTGTCTTCTATCCCGAGGCGCATAGTTGCATCCTTACCTCGACTGGTGATACCAACAACCTTTTCTTAAACTTGTTGTATCTATACAGTAAGCAGGCCACTTGCTATTCCTGATTTCTGGCACCAACAAAACTTTCATAGCCATGTTCGTGGATCTTGTCGTCCTCGTTCTTTCGATCGTCGGTCTCCTCATGACCCCGGGTCGTTCTTCCCTCTGGAAACTCCTCTTCAAGGACGGAGTCGTTTTCTTCCTCATGGCTTTCTTTTCCAACACAGGCGCGGCCGTCATGCTCCTCCTCAACCTCAACCCCGCTATGAACTTGATTTTCTCCGTGCCCGCCGCGTGCATCACCGCCTCGGCTGCTTCACGGTCCTTCATCCGTCTCAGCACCTGGGCGCAGCCCGACGTTTACGTACACCAAACGACCGCGGCCGGTACTCGCGGAGGTACCAAGAGCGTGCCGGGCCAGCAAGTCTCCGTGGCTGTTTGGGCGCGCTCGACCAAGGCTGACATCGAAACCGGCGTCGATTACGAGACCCGCCACGACTCTGGTCCCGACCTCGACGATTTCGACACCAAGCCCAACACCAACACCCGCACTGTCAATTTTGCGCGCCCAATCCAGGCCCAGGCCGCGCAGACTGGCGTCATGATCACCATGGATACTTTCAGTCACACCAAGTGAGGTGGCTTACTCCCTTCGATCCAATAGAACCGTTTCTGACCCTTGGCCTCCCCCCCTCCTGCAGTGACGAAACCAAGCGACCAAAGCGGTCCAAGAGCTCCGGGTCTACTTCCAGTCTCGAGTTTGACTCGTCCACCCCGCGAGGGGCCCGTCGCGCAGAGCTCAGCGACGTGCAATCACCATACTCATACGGTGCGGGCAAGCCGACTGCGGCCGCCCACTTCTAAGCACATCAACAAAACCCGGAATATCTATCAATAATGATGTGTTATGTTCTCAGTTCGCCGCGACATGTAGCACTCCAATTAACCCCCTCCTCCTTTCTCCGCTGTCTCCCTAATTCGGTCTCTACGTGATACGTGCACCGTTCCTTATAATCCGCCGTCCCCCTCTGCCCTCTGCCCTCCGGAACCTTTCATCACCCTTTGACAAGTGTAGCCCCATAACGCGTTGGAAAAGTCCTCATTTCTCAATTTCTATCGCGCGACCGCTCGATGTATAGTAATGACCCACTCCTCTTGCACTTGGAATTTCGTTCGTGCCATATACAGACGCGTTCCCCCCCACCCCGTACCATTCAATTTTCGCTTGGACGAGCCTGAGGCATATGAGGCATATGAAATGGGGACCCCGCAAACGTCGCGGCGGAAACGAGGACGGAGGGTGATCATGCCGAGCCGGACAGATGATTTTATCATGGTCGGGTCATGGGCCCAGTCCATGAATGGCTGTACTCGCATAACATACATGTCCATCGGCCTGGGGCTGTCAAATATTTCATCCTTAGTATGCTGCGCGGCTGTAGTGGACGGGTTGGCGTGCAGCGCCTCGGAAATAAGTATTCAAGTAACCAGGAGGTCGGACTCGCTTGACCTGCGCGCCAGTTTCAGCGGCAAGAGCAAGAGCGGGGATTTTAGAAGGACACCGCTTTGGCAAGGAGAAGAAAGAAAGAAAGAAAAAGGAGTGGATTTCAACTTTCGTAGTAATAGGCCGGAGAGGGAAAAAGATTCATACATCGAGCAGGCAGAAGACAGGGAGAGTCGGAGTTAGCTCCAGAGCATGTCACGGTGAGACGAGGCGACGAGGCGACGACGGAGGAGAAGCGAGAATGGAATAAGCGGACGATCTTGGGGTGTGGGGAGAGGAGGGCATAAGACAGACAGACGGGCGGCGGTCGGAGGTGTCTGCTGTGGGTGTCTACAAGTAATAATAACATAGATTGGGGGGATATTCGATTCAGGATAACAAAAAAGGACCGAGCAAACGAAAACAAGACGATGAGAACGAGAACCAGAATGGAAATACGATTGTCCCTTGCCAAGTCAAGAACGTTACTACGAAACAAGTAGAGATGTGTCAAAGGGTGGGTACACGGAAGGAGTAGGGTCAGGTTGTAAGGCATCAGGCATCGGACGTCGGTTGGATGAGAGAAGATGCGTGCTTCAGCCTTTTGCGGAAGGTCAAGGAATAGGGACACCTGCCATAATACGCTTTCGTGTCAAGGGCACGTGGGAAGGGATATGGTAAAAATGAGGTGACAGACGACTGCGAGTGTGAGCTCCTGCTATCATCGTCAAGACACTGTGGGAGGCAACGTGGGTTGGTGGTCTGAAAAGCACAAGTGCTGGAAGGACAGTAGGCCGAGAAGTTCATCGCGTGAACGAATGACAAGGTCCGTACAAGAGAGGGGGAGGTAACTGATAATCAACAGTGGGACGATACGCTTTTGATACGATACGATTCGATTCGCCTCGACGATCGGCGGGCGGCCGGGGTGAAGGAGGGCTACAAGGCATACGCGGACTGAGTTCCACGTTGAGAGGTGCATTGAGTAAAGGGGGGGTAGTGTCCGATAGGGAAAACAAAACGCGTCACAACGCGGCAGTTGCAAGGACTGGGTGGGCAGGATCACGATTCCATGGCGACTTCGATAGGGGCGGGCTGCACGGGCGGGCTCGTTGATTTGCGGCTGCGCCACGCGGGGCTCCGGCGTTGTGGGCCATCAGCAGAGTGACCGTCACGCCTCGATACATAGCTCCCACCACTCGTGTGTGGGATCGGCGGGAGCGATGGGATTGGGGGGATGACGAATGAGGAGGGAAGCGTGGGGATAGTCAATGGGGCGGGAGGTTCATTTCTTGCACCCATTCGACGTGGGCGCTGTGAGAAGGAGCGCGTGTTGCCTTCTGCCCAGAGCGTGTTGCTCGACTGGTACTTGCCATGCGGGGCTGTGCTGCTGCTCCGGGGATTTGCACCAGCTGGGACCGCAGATGCTGGTCCGTTGAAACTGAACGTTGTCATATGGGGATGGGCGGAAGACGGGGCAGATGCGGGAGCGGTTACCGGTGCGCCGGTTTGCAAGAAACCGCTCGAATGATCCGATTTCCTCAACAAGGACGAAATCGATGCGACGGGGGACGTATTGGACATGTCGGGGTCGAAAAGCATGTTCACTGCACGACCGTGGGGGCGACTAGGAGAGATGAGCGGGTTTGAGGCGGTACGGAGATGGCCCCGAGAGCGAGCACAACGAGCACGACGAGAGATGCGGGGTTGTGACTGGCGGAGAGTTGAGACGTTGTCCTGTGGACCGTCGACAGAAAATATGTCGGAGTCTAGCGAGGCAGTCTGGTTATGACCGGCGAAGGTAGGACGGACGGGTGAGACTTGATTTGAAGGAGTACGTGATGTAGAACTTTGCGCTGGTGACGGTGACTGGCAAGTAGGTCAGTGACGGGCGAGCGAACGACAGACAGTGGTGACAACCAGGTGCCAACATGGACAGGGCGGCAGAACTTACGCGGTTGTGGTTGTTATCATGAAGAATATCGCTCATCTCATTGGCTGTTCCAGGAAGAGAGCCCCTGCGGTTGGTAAAAACCTAGTGGAAATATGGTGTCAGCGTTGCGTCGCAACGAAATCGGTTCGCGAACGCACATCGCGGGATTCTGTCTTGTAGGGTGCGTAACGGGCCGACTTTTTGCTATTGTTTAGGGCCCTTTCGCGTTCGCGCTCGGTGTCCCAGTTGGAGTTGTGGGAGACTGGAGAGGCCTCGGCGGCAGAGACGACGATCGCGGGTGATGGAGCGGCATTTGAGGACCTAAAAGAACTCTGGCTGGAGTAACTAAGGGTTGAGGTAGTCGAGTGGTGCGAGTCGGCAGTTGCAGGATTTGAGGCGTCTGGGTGAGGACAAACGAGGGTTTGTACGCTTGGGTCGGAGGACCATGGGGAAAAGGCGTGTGCAGCCGAAGTGGACGTGCTGTAGGAGGACGAAGAGGAGGCAGTGCGGTGGTGTCTTGCACGGGGGAGGGCGGGGGTGTCCTGAAGACCGAGGGAGGCCATGAGTTGTACGAAGGATGGGAGAGACATGATTGGGGGAGAGGAAGAGAGTCGTATAAGAGGAGGTGGATGGGGTTAGAGGAGGAAAGCGGGACAGTAAAGGCAAAGAATAAGGGGCGGGGAAGGATGATGGCAACGTGGGCGTTGGCGAATCGGCGAAGGGACTGTGCTGGTGAGTGCAATGGAAACGAACAGCAACTGATGAGGATGAAGATGGGCGGTCAGGAGGGCGACGGCAAGGGCGACAAGGGCGGCGAGGGCGGCGACGAGGACAACCGGAGGAAGGAAGAGGAGACCAAAGTCGCTCGGTGGTGGCGTTGCAATCTTCGGTCGTTTTTTTGGGTCGACGACTCTTCCCGGAGCTGCTCAGAGCGCGGGTGACAAGGAAACCGTCGTCGTGGGTTCATGCCTAACCGGCCGCCGCGTCCCTTTGGTCACATTCGCATAACAACCAACAATACTAGGCGGGCCATTATAATAATAATAATAATAATAATAATAATAATCATTTGTCCTTACTATTCCCCATTATTACACTGTTACTACCGGCCATCCTCCGTCCCTCCGTCCCTCCGTCCATCCGTCCATCCCCGCAGCGGGCGCGACCACCCCAGCCCCAGCCCCAACCCAACTGCTCCACGTACACATGCTTTTCCATCTCTGTTCCATCCACAATTTCCAGGCAACCGTTGCACCCTCGTTCTTCCTTCCCTCTCACCCCTCTCTTGTCTCCCCCCCTTCACACTTGCCTCCACCCTCACTCTCCTCATCACCTCCTCACTCCGTGTGGCACTGTTCCGTTCCTCCGCCGTGCCTGACTCGGGTGCCTTGTTGGGGCCACCCGAGCCCAAACAAGCACACTCTATTCAGTCCATCATACATCATACAATACTACACGGCAACCAGCCAACCGTTCTCTCCATCTGGCACTCTCACGATGCTGTGCACTCCAATGTGCGCGTCTCCTCGACTATGAAACACATCACAATCCAACACTCTCCCCAGTTCTTTACAATTCTTCCCGCGTTCTCCGTCAAACCATCCCCTCGATCGCAGCATCTCGTCGCTACATCGACGTCCCCATAATAGCATGTACAGGAACGACATAAGCTAGAAGACACATCCAGTGAGAACGTAGGCAAGATGCCTACGGCTGCTTAGAGATCGCCTCCGGACTCGCCGCGTGGCCTCGTGTCAACGAGAGTCGGACGCCAGAATCCACATGGTGAAACACCAGATAGAACCAGGCTGGCCAACCGGTCGCATTCGGCCCTGCGCCTGCGGCTCATCGACTCTAAAATGTCACGGTACTAATCTCTCAGTTGGTAACCACCACGTAAGTGAATCCTACTTCACACAAACTCTCGGTGTACAGTACAATGTGCCTAGTGGTCCCGGCTCGTATACGACTCACTTCGGAGGCAGCCCAACTGCGGGAAGGGACGCAGTTGAAGCTTGCCCGGCTACCTATTTCAGGATTCGTCACCTGCATAAGTGAGCTAATCCAAGGCTCTATTGCCCAGCAAATTTGCCCAGCAGGGCACCCACCCAAACCCTCAGAATTACAGGCTTCACAGCAGCAGGTTTTACAATCCAGGGGTATAGTTCATAATAGCGTCTATTTAGCCGCCTCCCGTTGTCCCTATTGGCATCCAGGCTCCCGCTTCCGCATCCGTTGCCACCCAACGCACCACTTTGAGACGTCAAGGCACTGCGGCTCCTCGCGGGTGTGCTTGATTTATCGTATGTATGTCAGAACCAGGGTCCTGAATGCGCCACCACTCCCGAGTGACGCGATCCCCAAAGTTGAAATAGTGACCGCTATGTACCTCGTTGCCTTGTCTCCAAGCAACCCGTAATTTCCATTCACCACGGAGTGTAAGGCATAATGCCTACCTACTCCTGGTTTCTTGGTCTAGCACTGCAGGTCAGACAACTTGCTCGCTCAGGGGCCCCTGTCACCACAATGACGTCTACACGTCAGTAGTGCATTCAGATTGTTTGCTCTGGTACTGGGCTTAACCTGGTCAAAAACGTCAACGTTGGTGAATATCGCGCACCTCCGAAGGCAGAAGATCAACCGTAGTTAGCTTGAAATGGCCCTCATGGTCGGTCGATCTACTTGGTGTTAAGACAACCGATTGAGGGCATATAGCTACTTTGAGGGGGAGCGAAAACAAGGTGTTACATTGTTTAATCTATGTACACTTGATACACTATACAACAGTAAATTCAGATATAAAACCTCGGAACAAATGACGTAGACATCTTACAGGAGCTTCAGCACGAGGGTCCAGTATTTCCCCAAAGCACCGATCCGTCGGTTCCGTCCACATACCAAATCTAATTCCTTCCCAGTATTGCAAACCGCACGAGTCCAAGCACGCCGCCAAAGACAATCGCGACGGGAGCTGGGACGCAATACCACCGGGCCCCGCAACACGCAACAGCGGCAATGACGACGTACCACGGCTCCTGGCCCCTGGCTCCTGGCCGGGGCTCGCACCGGTGCTGGGTGCTAGGTGCTGGTGCTAGTGGTCCTCCCGCGGCCGCGGAGGCATCCGATCTCCCACAGGCGGTAGACGGCCGTCCAGATGAGACCCACCGCAAGCGGCGTTGATCCCCCGGAGGGCCGACTTGACCGCGCGCGAGCCGCGGACGTGTCGCCAGAGCGACTGGAAGCCCGTTCTCGAGTGTGATCCCCGGGCTGAAGATGCCTAGAGCCTAGAAGGCCGATGGGCGCTATCACGGCGGACGGCGGATGGGCATGCCGTGTATCTTGCGGTGAGGGCGGAGAGGTACACTGCAACTGCGGTAGACACCCCGCCAGACCCGATCATAGTGTTAATGATCACAGTGTTAATGAAAATTAAATCCAACAGGGGGGAGGTGGCTAACTCACAGTTGAAGTTCGGACCGGGGAATGCCTGGATGATCGCGAGGCCTATCAGGAAATCTCTCGACGTGACCCACCCCTTGCCACGACGTATTCTCTCAGCAGGGGGATTACGACGGGTCCGCCGCCAAAGATAATCGTCCCGCGAGGAACAGGTTGGTGAAGAGACGTAGATCGACGGGAGCATCTATCGTCGAACGTAGCACCATCAAGGTGATGAAAATGGCAAAGAATGCGAGGATGATTACGATTCCTTGCCTGGCGGTGACCGAGAACTCGCGCGGGTGTACGGAATCGCGTTCGTTAGGGGCCACCTCTTGTGCTACTTTATGTTCGTCCTGATCCGGTATCTCGATCTCTGTTCCCGAACTTTTCCTCTGAGCACCTTCCTCCCTTCCCTGGGCGGGCGGTTGGGTTGCGACACCCGACCTCTCATTGAAGGTTGTACATAGTAGCGTAAACTTCTCTCGCACCCATAAGTCCCAAACGACGGCAAGCAACGCGCCGATGACCATGAGGACGGGGAAATACCAGAGCGCAGTATACAAGGACCCTGCACAGGCAGCAACGATGAGTACAGTACGGGTTACCCCATCGGTGATCGTCTGAGTGCTGAGCTGTACGCCAGCGAGAGCGACCAATCCCACCGTCGCGGCGTTAAGACCGGATAGGAGGGCGGAAATGGGGCCAGGAAGAAATCAGTCAATATTGGATACGCCCTGTGCAAGCCCAAACATTCCCAGAGCTCCAGGGAGCGTCCAGAACATGAGCGCGAGCAAGGCTGGCACAAGACCATACGTAGTAAGGACGATGGTGTACAAGACTTTGGTGCTAGCTGGTCCAGGGAGAGATTGACATACTGCGAAGAGTTCGTTATACCGGTACGAATGGTCAGACATGCATCCACTGGAAAGGAAACTGGGATAAAGCGCACGGTCTCTTGCGTTACCCATTTCTGCTGCTCAACAAAGCGCCTTTTGAAAATGATAAAGTGTACTGGAGGGCCGCCAAACGCGGTGACGCCAAGGTCCCAAGTATGCCGAGCGGTATTCACGAGGCGGACGGAGAGATTTTCGCTTGGCATGGTACCAGCTTTGCTTGTGTTTGTGCCCAGATACAGAGTGGCATATCGGTTCGAATCGTAACGGACAAGCCGGCATCTCCGATTCTCGGCTGCAGAGTCAGAGTGAACAACTCTCCTCTACACAACCACAGGGAACGGGTGTAAGTAACCAGAGCAAAGAGCAAAGAGCAACGTGCTCTTCTTACCTGCTGGTGTGCCCAAGCAGGCTGCAGTCCTCATCACCAAGGTCTCGGCGTAGAACCCCCCCACGCATGCGCGCTTCCCCTCACCGGCATCGACCGGCGCCATCAACTGACAATAAAGGTATTAGGTGCACCCGCTTGCCGAAAGAAGGTGGGAGCCCTGTAAGAGGTCGAGATCGAGAGATCGGGCTCGCGCTGTATTGCAAAACTTGTCAGACAACAAGAAGGCTACATAACGAACACTATAAGGACCCATATAATGTAGCAACTGTGAGACGAAACCTACAGCCTAACCAGTGTGCAGGTACAAGGCCAGCCACTTAGCATCAGAAAATATGATATGGACCGCGCCGTCACCTATCATACGATACCAGATCGTCCGCTAACTGCTCAAACGTATGACGGAGCACAAACCGTCGTATCCCGACACGCACAGGAACCCTCCAGAAACTGATCTTCGCTTCCTTCCTTCATGGTTAGCGTAGCGGGGCCTAGGTTGTTCAGGTTTCTGTACCCCGCATATCTCATAACTCCGTCTCAGCCTCCTGACCTTTCTGGTGATTGTAACCATTTCCTTGCCCGGTCTTGAGCATTGTGAGAGGATACAGAAACTTGTGTAGAATCAAATAATCATTGTCAGTATCCGGATCGTCGTGTAATGCAACCAGGAAAGTTAGCATGAATTTGTCAAATGTCAGACTGACAGCAGTTTACGCCCGACGTTCAACTTGGCTGATGGCTCACCATGTAGAGTCGGGACTGTCCTGATTCTCATTAACCTTGCAGGATATCCGTGCATAGACACCAGAAGGCAACCAGGTACACAGAACAAAGTACAAATCATTCTTACCTAAAAGGGTGCTTAATTGGTTAGATTTGGAATTAAGGCCGGAAGTCCAAGCCCAGCGTATAAATACCCGGAATCCTTTGAAGAGCACTAAGAGTAGAATGTTATACCGATAAACCGTAGTTGGTTCCCTACAGCCCCCCAAAGTACAATTAGACATCGCCCTGATAAGCTGGTACTTTGCCGTTTGTATTCCTCTAACTGTTTTAGGTGGATTGTGGCAGGTCCGTATTTCCTTTGTCTGGGAGGAGGTGAACGTGGACACGAATGAGTCAAATTGTGGACCAAACAAACAAAGGCGGTCCGCATCCTTCCTTTGTTGTACCCATTTCGAATCATCCTTTGTTATGTCCATTTCGATTCGAATGGGGCCTACGGGGGTGGTTTGGCCAACTTCACCCCGTACCGCGCACCGGGGACTGAGCTGATCTCCTCCTGGTCCTTTTCCATAACAAGACGAGGTAGCTCGAATAGGGAACACATCTATAATTACTCCTACGCCATGTGACTACGGTGATACACGCCCCAAGTCTGCAAGCCCACGCAGGAGGTGTGCTCATATTCCTGGCACGATGTCAGACCGGGACCATGGCATCGGCGATACGCAATTAGAGTGCGGAGGCGGCGGTGGGCACCTAAATAATATTGGAGGTCGGTGTCGGTCTGTCGCCGCCGGTTAGTTGTCCTCACTAACTGCGCTAATGAGTAGTCCTATGCCCCATACCAGTTGATCAGGACGCCTCCACCTCACAATTGCAAGGTAGCGGCGCTGTCGAGGTAGAACACCCATATCGCCGTTTCGGCACCTACAACGCCACCTGATCAGAAACCAGGCGAAACAGGTAGTATATGTATCAACTCAAACGCAAGTAACGATACCAGCCTCATAAAGAGTCGCAAAACTAGAACGGGAAGGCACCCACCAGATCGCTGCTTACCTGGACAAGAGTTCCAACAAGATGCAACACTTCTCGAGGAGCGTCTATTGAAGGAGGGTGCTGACCCCGACACCGTCAATACCCTGCGCACGATGATTTTTCACAAAGGCGTCACGAAGGACGCGCTCAAGACGAGGTTGACGCGAGCGCAACTACTCAGTCGCCGTCAGCAGGGGGTTCATCGTGGAACGATGGTGTACAACCTACTTTTACGGGTTGTGCCCGGGCCAGATGGCAAGGACAGCTATTGCTGCATGCTTTGCCCTGCCTCAGACAGAGCAGAGTACAAGAACCCGGAGGACTCTCTAAGGCACTTTCATAAAGATCATTTTGGCATGTCCTTCGACTGCGACTATTGGTGGGTCACACTCGTCCTGTTGGCGTCTTAGTACTCACCACACCAATAGCAATCACACGTACTGGATCCAGAAAGAACTTGACAGGCACCTGAGGAAGTGTGGGGGCCGACTGCCTAAGGAAAGCTCTGCAAGTGGGTAATTAGACCACCAGCCTCAAAGACCAAAGGACACACAAGGAAACACCTCCCGTAAGATATCTATTAGTGTGGAATATGCTTCAGTTTTTCATCATAGGCGAACGATGGATGGAAGAGTAGGGAATGACGGTTGACGACAGTTGGAGGTGTCGTAGGCTTGGGAATACGATGCGACGGTTTCGATATAAGAGTTACATCCACATGCTATATAATATCGCGACATTTGACGGGGTTTGCAAGCACTCAGTGGCTTGGGCGGGTTGAAAGTAACGACAAAGAAGGCCGATAGGTACAAAGCAGGCTTTCTCGGTTTACACCTTCGGCTGAGCATTCAGGGTGTTGTTATATAGTCTCTCGCAATATACTTCCTATCTCAAGACAACCAAGGAGCCGAGGCACTCGTGTCGCTCTCGATTATTCACGTGAAAGATCTCGGTTTCCCTGAACTATTCCGACTCCATAGCCTCTATACACAGCGACGTATATAATATATATCAAGTCCCAGTAAGAAACAACAGAACACACGTAAAACAGGGTTTTTGAGGGAACACCATCTTAGAACATCATTAAAGCGAAGGACGGTCCGTCGAACAAACAACTGCGATTCTGTACATACGGGTGTCTATCACAACCGCATCGGATTGAACACCCGTCATCCTACCAATTACCTTGTACGGCTGGGGGGAGGTGGGTACGAGGCTTGTGCGCCATTCATAGAGGGCGAATAACCCTGTTGTTGTCGCATCTGCTCCGACACACTAGCAGGTCGCTGCTGCCAAGGATGCAAGGGCGGAGGAGTAGGGAGCGGATTACTCCCGATATTCCCCTTTTTTGGAAGCGGAGGTGGCGGACCAGGCAATTGTGTCCTGATCTGCTGTGGGGATTGTGACAGGGGGGGCTGGGATGAGAG
>Ga0307513_10009197_pt1 | contig 12511 bp, 12 predicted proteins | sample 15_EM_MG_FD_202174 | JGI IMG/M metagenome (GOLD analysis project Ga0307513, IMG submission 202174) | Populus trichocarpa ectomycorrhiza microbial communities from riparian zone in the Pacific Northwest, United States - 15_EM | ecosystem: Host-associated > Plants > Roots > Unclassified | place... | reverse complement strand
AGGTATGTCGTTGGATGGAATGTTTCCTGAATTAAGAGGTTGATCGGGGTTGTGGCTTTGCAGCAGTGGTGCGGAAAGGCAAGGGATGCGGATGATCCTCCCAGGTATGCCTTCTCTTCTGGCACATTCAACTGCGTCGCTTCTGGACGTGGTACCCCGTCGCTAAACTGGTAACCAGTCTGTCTAAGAGAATTGACTGTAATAGACAGACGGTCACCGGTCGACCTTGTCGCGGTGAAGAAAGAAACACTCGTTCAAACTCGACAACTGCGCCCTTCAGCGCCGCCCATTTCAGAAGAACCAATTTATTATGTGTATCTATCTTCTCGCACACCGTTATATTCCAACGATGACAGAGGTTGAGCTTAGTCTCTACCCATCCTTTACGACCATATATGAACACAACGTGCACGGCGGTCCCGGGCCCTCTAAATTACATAAAGGAAATAAAACATATCAAAAAGGAGTGATTGCCGAGTTGGCCGAAGTTCCAAAGTACTGATCCGTTACATTTTGTCTTTGGCTCTGTCCAGTGACTCGCTATGTCATTGCCATCCATTCCTCCCATCCCTCCATCTGGACCGTCCAAGTCAGACAGTTATACCGATGCCACTCCATTGGATCTCACAGGAATACTTGAGCTCCGCATCAACTCCCCCTCCGTCCGTCTCTATCCTGTAGCACAAACAACGATTTCTGACGACATCCTCGCTGCCACAGCCATGACCCCCGGCGCTAACTCTCCATCTACCCCCTCGATCTGCCTTCTCAGAGGTCCCCTCGATGATTTCGTTCAATATTCTCGCAAAGAGGCGTCTAAATGGTTGACCGACCTTGCCCATGATATTTGCGATCCTGCCGATCACCGTGGTTCGTTACTGGTATGGAAGGAGCCGCGGCAGCAGTGGTGCCCTGTTGCCACCACAGACCCGTTAACTGCGTCGATCTACCGCTACGATCTTCTGGTCGGAACTACTGTCGGCCTCTCGAAAATCAGTCAGCGCGTGCGGAAATCCATTACCACCGCGACCAGGAACGCAAGCACCATGACTGATCGCGTGAAGGAGCGCGATGGACAGTGCTGGGTGACGACGGTAGATGATCCAGTATTGAACAGTCACATTTTCCCCAAGCGCATGGGGGATCATGTTGGGCGAATCGTCTTCCGTACTTTCACATCTCTTCCCCCTCCCCCAAATCTCTCAATCTACAACGAAATTTTTGGCCTGTGTTTGTCGGAGACGCTCGATGCATGGTTTGATAAGTATGAGATGGGCCTTCGTTTTGTCTCCCCAGTGAGGAGTTCTTCTCTTATCTCTTAAATTTCCATTGACCAACCGTTTAGAACACTTACGAGTGTCATATGTTCGCCATCGAACCAGCTAATATGGAGTACACAATATTCGGAAGATTTCGGAGACCAGCAGCCTACCCCGCCATCCATGGGCACCATGCAAGCCCTCCCCAGCCCCAGCTCAATAATGTTCCTCCTCCCGGCCTCTTTCGTTGGCATTACCTTCAGTGCGTACTCAAGAGATTTGCCCATGACGACTACAAAAGTCTCGAAAATATTAACTTTTCCGAGTTACCTCTTCGTATGGAGGGGGACTCTGATGATGATGGCACGGACAGCGAAGCGGAATGGCCGTCATTGGGTTTGGATCTTGGGAGAGTTGTTGAGAACAGTTTAGAGGAGCGTGAGGAACGCCACCGAGCAGTTGCGACGTGGATCTCAACGACCATGTAAATCCTGCCTCGTCTAATAAAAAGCCCACAAAAAAGAAACAAAAAATAGCGTGTGCGCATACGCAACGCCATAGTACTGGCCAAAAAAATAAATTGATCGGTATCAGGTCATTGTCATAATGGGTAAGATACTTACCAAACACGATGGGACCATGTAGTCACATCGCCTGTAACTCTGAACCCAAGACGCTCAACAGGATTGAGGTCGCCGAGACACGGTACGTGATAAATAATTGTTTCATCAAAAGTGAGAGGGTGTGATGGCTTTTGTGGTCGCCTGCTGCGAGTACGGCGAGGGCTGCGAGGGTTTCTTTGGGATTGACTTCATAAAATTCGAAGAATGTGATGGCGGCGGCCTCGAGGTTTCCATCCACCAGAGCAGATATGAATATGAGGATTTTCAAAGCCTGAGGCGAGTGAGAGTGGTGGTGGACGTGGGCATGTTGGAGCGGTCACTGGATGTTGACATTGGGGGTAGTAGACGCTGGTTGGGCATAATAATTCAGATACTGGCTCGGCGGTTGATGGATCGACGATTAAAGACGTGTGGCACAAGCCGAGGGAGATGGTTCACCTCCATCTTCGCTTCGACTACTTATAAGAGTAATTGTCTGAAGGTGGTAATCAGCGTCGAGATAACGGCCTAGCCTGGTGTCCACCGATCCAACGAGTCATGAATCAAAAAAAGTCTGACTTGCAGTCCGACATGTCGCAAAAAGGAAAGTCGGACGAACATCCAACTTTCTAGCCATTTGTAATTGAATCGTTTATTCAAAATTCAGAGCGATTCTTAACCGCTCAATGTGTTACTACTATACCAAGTTCAAAAGCATCAGGCATTGCGTAATACCATTCACCATAATGGTTCCAAATTTCTGCAAGTCGAGCAGGACCTCAGACGTCGGACGTCTGTTGGCCATCGTCTCCACCCCTCCTCTACGATCATAACACCACTTTCGACTCATCCATCTGCGGGGCTCGGATCCTCCTCGAGCCAATCGTTCAGGAAGTGGTATCTGCGGCCCGCTCAGGACGCTGCGAGAGAAGGGGGAAAAGGGCAGTAGAAAGACAGGGTTGATGATGGAAGTGACAAAGAATTGAAGAGGGGAAAGAGAAAGAGAAAGGCGAGTTCGGGCCTGCGATGTGGTTGATGCAGGCTAATGGAAGTATAGAGGCCACCCGGATAAATTTGGAAACGTCTTCGCGCTACTGTGAATATGGGGGTTACTCACCTGAATTTCACTGAGCCTGGATTCCATTAGCGACCCAATCACATTGAAGGGGATATATAATGCTGGAGCTGCAAGGCATCTCATCACAGTTAATGTACAAGTGCTGCATTCCGGCGATGTAAAGCATCGACAGCGTTATTTTTGACACGAGCTCGCTCGACGTTTAACCTCGTGGTCATAGCTGGATGGTCAACCACAGCAACGCGACGGGGCGGGACATCATAATCCCCGGTGAAAGGAGGATAAGAAATCAATTAGTTCCGGACAGTGATCGATTAATATTCGGTTAATCGCGAGGTCTCGACTGAGGCGGGCAAGAAACTGCATAGCCAATGGCCTGTAGTGTTTAAAGGTCCGGTCCGGTCCGGTCTTTCGACCCCCAGGGCAGTAGACCGAGACCAGGACCGGTCCACATCGGTTCAGAGACCACAAAAGACCGCACAAAACCGACGTAGACCAGTCTTGATCAGTTTTTTGCAGTCTTAGACCAGTCTGGACTGGAAATTTATTGCACGGTTAACATACTACATTTATTACATTTATTTGTCAGTAAGGATTGTTGACTGACATATTACCTTCAATATGAGCCCTGTAACATTGAAAACGGTGAAGAATTGAGTAAGATATGATTTATTTCCATCACATCTACTCTTTTTGTCCGATATTTTATAGTTTTGACCATAACATTGTCATATTTCAACCAATTTTGATGGGTATAGGCTCAAATTGAAGGTGTTTATTAGGGGTATAGGTCTACCGGTTTAAACCGGTCTTAACCACAAAGACCGCTCTATCAAAACCGGTCTCTTTGCGGTCTTTTCCGGTCTTGGTCTTGTCCGGTCCTGGTCTTTTCCAGTCTCGGTCCAGTCCAGTCTCGGTCTTTTTCCAGTCTTGAGACTGGACCTTCAAACACTACCAATGGGTGCAATCGGAAAGGTAATCGTGCAGTGGAAAGACGACTTGTCGATAGAAGGGTGAGCGCTGAGCGGCCGTCGACATCCCATCGTTACATAAAATGCACTTCCGATCCCTATCCCTGTCCCTCTCGCGAATGTATTATATGCACGCCGTCCCTCTCAGGATATCCACCCTCTCCACCTTCTGTGGTATATGAAAATCCTGCATGCGCAGAACCCCCCAACTAATGCCCCCCTGGAACATCCTTTTTCATTTCACCATCATCGGATCGAGGCGATTCACGGTGAGACTAAATACTGTTGATCACCTGATATACCGACAACTTAGGCTTGGGGTTGGGGCCCTTTGGGCTGGATATTTGTGTAGGAATGTGGTGATTGAGAGTCGTTGGGCGTATTGAGGTTGCATTGAGGCGACATCAGTGCCGCAGCATCAGGGTTCACAATACTCAGCTTTCTTGTATCAACACAGACTTCACACAATGCCAAAACCGAATGACGTAGAAGAGTTCTGGTAAAGGAAACAAAGTTAGTGAGTCAGATGAAGGGATATAAGACCATCCACTCTTTCAAGTTTCGAGTTTGCCATAAGCCGTCAATGGTTTTGAGAGGTGTACATAGCGCAAGTGACAAGTAAAATTCAAACATGATACATGGAATGAGAAAACGAAAAGAAAAAATAAAATAAAATAGCACATACTACTCAAAATTTTGATCAATGTTTGAATCAGGTCAATGTCTGTAAAATACACACCAGATGCTCTGTAGTCACTGGCCCTCCATCCCAGCGACAATTGTAACGACAAGGTCACCGCCGCGGGTCGGGTCAGCAATTGCTAATTGTTCTAGGAGCCGAATGACGATGGCCGGGTCATTGTGGTTGCCCTTTGCCATTGAGATTAGTACCAAGACCGCTGTTTGGGGGCTTCTCCAGTAAAATTTGAAAAAGATTCTCGAAGCAGCTGGAATGCCACCATTGACCAGGATCGACAACACGAGGATGGTTGCTTAACTCTGAAATGGTCACAGGGGGAGGTAGGGGTTCATGTTCTGGGAGTGTGTGAAGTTGGGGGTTGGTTGGTGGAGCTCAATTTGGTGGTCGTGGACATGGGTGAGTAGGTTGATGAGCGGGATATCGTCGACATGGTTGTGGTGGCTCACAGACATTGGGCTTTCCTTGTGGGTGGGACTCGGGACATCCTGTGCGGTGTTGATAATTTGGGGATCAGAATTGTCATTGTTGGGGGGCCGGAATTCGTTGACGCAGGGCTTTGTGGCATGGTGGTTATTATGAGAGATGGGGAGCGGGAGAGCAACACAGCAGTGGTGGAAGTTGACCCTGGCGCAGAAGCCATCAATATCGGCGAGCGGGAGAGAGGCATTTCAACTTGAGTGCTAGCTATATCGATGGTTGAAAACGTGTGGCACAAGCCGAGGGAGAAATACTGGAGTGTTCACCTCCATCTGTGCCTCGACTAATAAGAGTAATTGTGAAGGTGGTAAGTCGACTTCAAAATAACAGCCCAAGTCAGAAAAGGCTCAACTGTTCACTGCACTTGTCGGAGTAAGTCTTCAAAGGATAAGAATAATTACTTATTGTTGGTAGAGTTGCAATCATGGGAATAAGTAACCAACAAGTAACCAAGCGCCGGATGTTTACATCTGAAAACCATGACCAGCGCCAGCGACTACGGTGGCTTCAGAGGAGCACAGCACGATAACATGTGGCTGATGACAACAAGGGGGTGTCATGTGTTGATTTCCTGACATAGGGATGGTTAGTTAGTCCCCTCCAGATGTCCACTAATTTTTTTCTGACCTATGTGAAAATGTTGATAAGATCTAGATAAGATAATGAATGTTGGCCCAAAGTTGGCCCATTGCATTGTAAGTTGGCTGAGAGAACCGTGCTCAAACCATTACACCAAAAGGTAGAATAATTGAACAAGTAATAGTTCAGCCACTCAGTTCTATATATGGTGTTGGACCCTGATCCAGAAGCGGTAGGTTACAGCACAGTAAGCTGACCAGGATTACACCCTCCCCCACTCTAGAACTTTAATCCCCGCTGTAAGGGTTTCTAGAGCAGGAAGTATACACCACCCCAGGGAATTGCACCCTGCCCACTTGCACTCACTAGATTAGCAATCCAATCTGCTGGCAATGTATTTTGCCACCTGCTAGGATTGAACCACCAACCTGCTGCAAGCAGTTACTCGTTCAGTTAATGTAAGTTGGCTGAGAGAACCGTGCTCAAACCATTACACCAAAAGGTAGAATAACTGAACAAGTAATAGTTCAGCCACTCAGTTCTATATATGGTGTTGGACCCTGATCCAGAAGCAGTAGGTTACAGCACAGTAAGCTGACCAGGATTACATGCATACCAAAATGGATGATCCTGTTTGTGGGCCATGAAAAATCTCTGTCATAAACAATGGGAAAGTTCAGAGCATAATGAAGCTGGCCCATTTAGTAGCAGTGGATAAGTATAGTTGTAGTGTAGGGAATATTATATTTTTCTACTGCACACTATGCCCCAGAAGCCTGGCAGAAGGCAACCTCTCACCAATGAGAATAATGAGAGCCTCTTTTCCATTGAGGCACCTCAAACCTGAGTGGGGAGATCACATTATGCTCATAATTTCAAGGATTTGTTTGTTTGTGAAGGCAGAAGCAGAGATTAAAAGGAAAGTAAGCCTTATCCAGTGCAAGAAGGCAGACTGAAATGAGATAGGTAAGTAAATTTTACAACAGTATGGTCAAGGCATGTTGTCAGATGCTGACTGACCTTCTGTCTCAGTACCATCTAGAATGTATTGGCCCCAAGAGAGCTGTGGGGAGCTGGGCATGACTAGCCTGCAAGAAAGGGGATATTCAAGCCAAAAAAATAATGTCAATTGGCATAGGGATACAATAAATGCATCATGTGGATGATTATATAATATTACCATATATAGGAAATTATTCCCACACCAGTTAGTTAGTCCAGACCTTGAGCCACTAAAAAAAAATCCGACCCTATGTCAGAAAATTTATTACTGTCACCCCCTTGGATGACAAAGGAGATCGATAGCTTTGGCGGATCCAGGGTATGAGATGACCAGCGCCGGCGAGTATGGGGAAAAATACTATGTAAGCAACAAGGGTACTCGGGTATCGGAAAAAAATATAAAGGGTCGATTTTTTTGTTAAGGCCAGTTTAGCTGGACTAACTAACTATGTAATCAGGCACAATTCCAAATATGGTAATATGACATCACTTTCTGGGCTTCCTCCTGCTTGTTCCCCACACGCCTCACAAATCTGCTTTGTTTGCACTTGCATGGGGGTTATATACTGACAATAATGCTGTAATATTACACTACATGTAATTCATATTAGGATGCTGATGCTTAAGTTTGACTTGAATTATACTTGAGCAGGGTACCAATTTGGTATCAATGTGACTTGGACAAGGGGCACTTTTGTTGGTATTTAAGGGATTTATAGATGTTTGATATCCTTTATACTTTCTATTATGTCCTACTGTGTCAAATCAAGCTGAAAAAACTTGGAATTTGTCCAAAATTGGGGGTTCCATTTTTTTTTTTCATGGCCACATCAGGAATAATCCACTTTCCTATGTTGGGATAGGTAGTCTTGAGAGCTTGGGTAACCCGGTAGACAAGTCCCCTGTGTTGTAGACTCTGTATCCTCCTGCACATGATTTGTAGCTCTCCATAGCAACCCCGCAGGAATACATCACGCTACCAGGCCACACATATCCCGAGGGCTACACATACTACTAACGCTACAGAGCTCAATGTATGCTCTATAGATCTCACACAATGAGGGGGGATATCGAGTGCATAAAAAAATGTATATTCAGCAATAATATGGATGGCATCTCTACTCCCTATCAGATATCTCACTGTCTATCTCCCAGTTCATCCCGCTCAATCATCTCCTTTGCCGACCAGTTGCACTACTGAAGTTTATGTATCAACGATAACCGACTTCCACCTAAACATTGATATTAACAAAGAAAATCACTGGATGCAACGAATACCACTGACCTTATGCATGTGTAGCTTGGCACATATGTTTCGAGTGACTGAAAGTTCAAATCGTTCCAGTTCTTGAGGTCGATATAATGGATATCACGAGGCTTTGATGTATTCCTCTGGCCTGCTGAGCTCCTTCAGACAAAATTCAATCTATGTTTACAATCAGTAAAGAAATGGAAAGACTGACAAAGATAAGGCCAATGTTTCGAGGGAGATCAGGTTGAATATGTTGAGTAGACGATGCCTGCAGACTGCTTGGCGTTGTTTACCTGAATCAATTCAGAGCTTATCTGTCATGACAACAGCGATGCGGAGGTGCTAACACATCAACAGTGGAAGCCACGAGAATGGGTGGGTCTGCATTAGCACTTAGCCAAGTCAACTGCATTTGAGGTGGGGGAGTGCATGAGGGGCAAACAGTGCTGGTGGTAGGGAAGTGGACATGCGGGTCATGATTTATGATGGTCGCGCAGGACATAGGGCACCCGTTCCAGACTGCATGATAGGAACTCAGTGTCAGATATGGTTTAGCAATGCATAGTCTGAGCCTTGATTACTGTCATGTTTGCCTTCCACCCTAGGTTAGCATCGGCTACATTGCTGGGCAAGTCAGATTATGGGTTATATTCAGCTGGAGGCTACACACCGAGCATCCCAGGAAGACGAGCATCAAGCAAAGATGTCAGTCGTTGTCGAAAGCGAAGGACGAGGGGAGTGGATTAGGTTCGAGTTGAGTTCTGTTGAGTTCTGTTGATTTCTCACATTTAAACTTTAGCCACAATCAGCAACTGTAACATCACGTGTGTCGGAGCTTGAACTGACTTTGATCAAGATTCTATTCAAGAGCGAAGACAAGATCGGTCGCTTCTTCACTGCCGTCGTCAACGTGGTTGCTGCAGCCCTGCTACCACCACAATGTTCCGTTGTTGACACGATTTGTACCCTCACCACTCTTAGCACCATTGGATCTTCACTGCTGTCGACAGTTGACGCTTATCCACTACCTCTACCTGTGTGCCCCTCCCTCAAGAGATGTGGGCCAAGGTGACCAGCAATGGCACACGACGACTATGACAAACACACGGTGAGTCAATGCAAAACCACTATGAGTGGTATCAAACTTACCAAAGTGCCCCCTCGTTAGGTCCCTCTCATCCCACCTTCAGAGCCGCAGTTGATTCAAGGAGTCTTTAACATAAGTACATCAGGACACAATTCCACACTGTTGATAGCCAACATTTAACCTACTTAGATGTTTGACCGAGACATGTGCTATCGTCAACTGGGGCTATAAGACATCCAGTGAGTTCATGACCAATCATCGACGACTCCATACACTTACCTTTCCCAATCTCCTAGCCCATCTTGGCACACATCGACAACAAGAAGTGACAGCGACAGCACCTACAAGAACAAAAACATCGAGGGTAAGCACATAAAAGACGAAAATCGTAACTCAAATAACTCACTATCGAAGTCGTCGTTGAAGATCACACCTGAAGGAGTGTTAGACGAGTTCGCAAGCACGGCGGCTTTGGGAATTGCTGAGCGAGAAGGGTGGTATGGGGGCTAGGAGATGTACGACAACACAGTGAGTCCACAACACAACACCCACAATCGAGAGCAGGTTCTTACCGGTATTGCCCTAATCGTCTACACATACTTACACAGTATCTTCAATTGCCACCTCAAATCCGGCGTCAATGTCGTAGCTGAGTTCTGCCTTTGTGAACCATGAATTCCAGCAGGAACAGCAGCAAGCCAGCTCTTCATCGTCATTTCCTTTGCAACAAATGCCACCAATGGATTTTACCAACAACAGCTCCACCTCCGCCCCAACGCCCCACCGCTGTCGCTGATGTTGACGCTGCGGTGGCCCATCCACCACCTTCTCTTTCGCCGCCATTGATGCAGCTCCACAATCATCGAAGCGGTTGATGCCACCTGACCTCTTTCACTGCTGATGCCACGCATAATATACACGTCGACGATGGGCAAGCTTTTTCTCTATATTTTCTTCACTGCCTCAGGATGCCAGAGCCAATGTATCGCAGGTGATGCTAACGACTGCATGCGCGCTGTTGGGGTGAATGTCTTGTCCATGTTTGCTATGGTGTGCGACTTGATGAGGGACTGGTGGAACACCCCGGGCTTGGTGGAGTTGTTGCCCTATTTTGACAAGTAAGCTGTGCGCCTGCGTGTTTCAGAATGAAATGATGCTGATTGTTTTTTGAATCGAAGGTATGGCAAGCTATGGGTACCTTGCTCATGGATATGCTACTGCCATTGATCACAGCATGATCCTCCCTGGAGAGTCTGAGTGAAGATGTCGAGCGTCTAACGCGCCCCCTTTTCACCGTCATCAATTTGGCTCTGGGACTCCACCTCCATTGTTGATGTGACAATGGCGAACCTATTACCGTCCCCGCTTCTACTGTCATCAGCATGATTGACACCCACACAGCTCAAGCCCTTTATGGCTGTCGATGCAGCACCTCCTCTTTCACCACGGTTGATGTGGCTCTATACACACAGCAGTTGAACACCTGCCTCCTTCATCGCTAATGACACCGCATACACCCTCTTCACCATTATCAATCATGTCTAAGACTATATCTCTGCAGTTAATTAGCTTATAAATTACAAACACTAATAGAGTCAATTTGATCAATATATATGGTCAGTGGAAGTCCAATTGCGGGAAAATAAAGGTAGGCCACATATTGCTACCGAAGACATGCAGATAGCTACGGACAGCTACCTAGGTTGCCATCAAGACTACATAGTGATACAGGGGCTATCAGCACTACAGATAGGGCCACATGGTGTGTGTATCCTCCGTAACCTCTGGTGAGAGCCACATAGCTTTTTCCTGTTTCCTGATGCACAGGCTGGACTAACTAACCAGGATCACGTCCAGCATTATGATACCTGAGTACCCGTGGTAAGCAACCAACAGGGTCCTTCAAAAATAACAATGACTGATCCTCGTACGCCGTCCTCCTCCTCTTTCTGAACCACCCATTGACATTGGCTTCAGTCTCTATACTGGCTATGGACCTCAGCCATATGACTTCAAATCTCTCTCCCAGCCACCATGCACCACACCAACCACAGCACAATGGTATGAGGAAGAGGCCTATGGCCACACCCACGTCAAGTCCACCCTCCACTGTTCTCACTTCCTACAACGACTGCGGCATGGCCCAAGGAAGTCCATTGCCAACCTCCTGCTTTTCGTTCTTCTTGCTCTAACACCACCTTTGTGATCTGCCAGTCCAAATTTTACAGGAGACCCATTCTCCTTACACCAAGGATGTTTCATACGCTTTCTTGCGCATTCTGGCCACTTCCATCTGGAAATCATTAGGTGATCTATCCACAACTGGAAATCTCGCATGATCAGGATCATAGAACGCTGTTGGCTGGCTTTGCGACGGGGGCGAGTGGGTACGAAATAGGAGGGAACTCACCTGGTACATACCTGGCATCACCAGCCCCCTGTCTTGCATCATCATACCTCTTCAACAGTGGTGGTGATGCCTTTTTCTTTCCGCTACCCCGTCTGAATGAGGGGATTCAATGCCTTAGACTCCAAGGGGGTGTCGGGATTGGAATGCCGGACCGGAGGCTGGTAGGTAGGTCCAGCCACCAGGCTTGAAAAAAAAAAGTGGACCTCACCTAAAATCATGCAAAAACTGGGCAGGAAGAGGGAAAATGACACAGAGAGTTTGAATTAGGTTGAATTAGGGTAGGAAAAGTTTGAAAAACCCAGTTTTACCTTGAAAAAAATAGAAATCCCCCCAAGATCCCCCTCAAATTAGCAAATTTCACACACGACTAGTGCTTGAAAGTCCGGTCCGGTCCAGTTATTGAGCCCTCGGCAGCTCTAACCGAGACCGAGACCGGTTAGCATTATCTCAGAAACTCAAAATAACCGGACCGGACCACTGCGAACCGGTTACAGACGGTTAACAGCGGTTAGTCCCCAGTTATATAACCGGTTAAAACCGGTCATGGTTACAACCAGTTAATAACTGATTGTAACCGGTTATTTACATGTAAATTACGAAGTACGTATTATAAACATACAGGAAGTGTGTTGGCAGACTTGTTCGCAGAAAGAATAGGCCAGCAAGGCGGCGTGTGGGTGAAACGCCGCCTCGTAAGCCAGGTTCAAGACACAGAGAGAGGGGTGTAAAGGGTGTGGTCGAGCATTGACGAAAGCAAGGGCAAGTGGTACTCCACCCACCTGCACAGGCTCGGCTGTCATGTTGAGTCCCCACATGTTGCCCCGCTATTGATACACCCGTCCCCCCCTGTATACATCTGCCCCCTGTTGATACGCCTGCCCCCCTGTTGATACACCTGCCCCCCATTGATACACCTGACCCCCTGTTGATTCGCCCACCCTTTGGTCGACAGCCTTAGATGTCAATATCATGTATCAGTAGATGGTAGTTGCCTAACTCACTTCATACATGCATAGCGGCACTTGCCCACCAGCCAAAAAAAGGTGAAAAATAGGGTCCTGCCGTGGAGCCGGGGGTGGTTAGGCTTAGTAATG